>OMNT01003204.1_pt1 | contig 12169 bp, 5 predicted proteins | sample 1672551 | NCBI WGS metagenome assembly OMNT01 (sample SAMEA3136698, study PRJEB25190) | human gut metagenome
AGCCGCCTGCACAGGCTGTTTTCCATTTCTCCGTTCTTCTTCCAGCTTTGCCAGGCTCTCCATCGCTTTTAAACCTGCCGGCGTCGCCGCCCAGCCAAGCCCCAGGAAGTTCGCAATAAAATTCGTAGTAATATGTTCGTTCGCTTCATGTCCTTCCGGTATATCAGGAAATAAAAACCGAATCAGCGGACGGATTTTTTTTGAAATCGCCGGTATCATTCCTGCCTCACTTCCAATCTTCATAACTCCTGTCCACATGGACATAACGCCTACCATCGTAATGCACAGCATCACGGCTTCCTTCGAAGAAGAAATCGCCGCATCCGTCACCTCCTGCATATTTCCGGTAAATGCCCCGTACACGATACCGATCAGTATCATGCCTCCCCACAGATAATTCATCATACGCCGCGCCTCCTGCCATTCTGCTTAAAGATATGATTTTTTCTGTACTCTTATGCAGGGCGACCTACAAAAACCGGCGGCCTACAGTTTCTTCCGGACGTGCGGCGGCAAAAAGAACCGCCGCAAGAAACCTCTCGCGGCAGTCCTCATACTTGTCCTTATTTCTTAATTTTTACAGATTTACTCTGCCCTTTCTTTGCCAAAAGCTTTGTATAAGCTTTGTATTTCGCTGACGGAACCTTAATAACTGCTTTTTTATGAATTCCCTGAAAGGCATTTTTTCCAACCTTTTTCAGCTTCTTTGTTTTCAGCGTCATATTCTTTAAACTCTTACAGTTGCCAAATGCCTTGCTTCCGATTGTTTTGAGGACTGTACTCTTTGCATTCACTTTTTTCAGTTTCGTACATCCCAGGAAAGCATTGTTTCCGATCGTCTCCACATTCTTTCCAATCGTAACACTTGTCATCTTCTTATTATTTTTGAAAGCAGAAGCAGCCACAGCCGTTACTTTATAGGATTTTCCATCAATTTTTACCGTATCCGGAATCGTCACCTTCGCTGCGCCTGCACCCTTTATGCTCTTAAATTCCACGGTGCTTGCGGAAACGCTGGTTACTTTATAATTATAACTTCCACTTACATAAATGCTTCCCACTTTGATCTCATTTTTTCCCGCAGAGGTATCCTTTACAAGTCTGGCCTGTGCATCCTGAAGATTTGTCAGAAATCTTTTCAGAAGCGTCTCATTCGAAAGATTGGATGAATTGTTCAGCGCCTCATAAGCTGCCTTAAAGTTTGCCCAGCTCTGCGCCGTGTACTCCTTCTGTCCTGCATCATAAATGCTCTTCGCTGCTGCAAGCGCCTTCTGAATCTGCTCTTTTATCCCTTCATTTTCCGATCCTTTTGTAGAAAGGTTTTCTTTTGCAGTCTTAAGCTCTTCCATAAGCTCCTTCATCTCTGCCGTTGAAAGTTCCCCTCCTGCTCCCTGAATCTTTTTGCACACACTTTCCAGCGCAGACCAGGAAGAAACCGTATAATCTCCTCTTCCTGCCGCCATAAGAGCGTCCGCTTCTTCCTTTGTTGACAATGTAAACGCTTCTTTTACCGCTTCCTTCGATACCGGCTCCTCAATCTGGAAAGTGTAAAGCTCCTGATTTACCCTTACGGTAACCGTTTCGCCTGCCGTAAGTCCCGTAATCGTGCACTGGTCAGTTGGTATATTCCGGAACAGCTTCGTGCGGTTCTTCTTTGCGCTGTTTCCTACCGCATTTGCATTTGTCCAGCTTGCCACATCCTCCGTATAAGGATAAAGCACGATGATGTCATTATCCTTTATGCAGGTAACCAGATATTTTCCGCCGGAAACGATTTCTGACGCCCTTTCATATCCCGGAATCAGATCTCCCTCCTCTGCCGCATCCTTCTTCTCGAAAAGAACAAGGTCAAAGGTTCCCATCGTCCAGTTATCATTGTAGACATTACGGTCAAAATTAGAATTTGTATCATAATAACAAACATAATAATTGTTTTCACTGTTCTTGATATGGAAAACAGTTCCCTGTTCTGAGGCTGCCGTCTCCACTGTCATATCTGCCGGAATCGGATCAAAATAATATGCCTGCGCCGGATCAGTATTTGCCAGATAGTGATCAATAAATTCACTCTTAATGCGCCATGTATCGTTTCCTGTATTCGTAAACGTCAACAGTGAATTGTCAAGATCTGCCGTCTTATCCACTTCTGCGCTAAAAGCATTTGCCGTAACGTTTGTATTGGATACATGGTTGGAAAGGAAATATTTCGTCCTCTGCTCTACTTTTACAGCCGCTGCATTTCCGCTTACGATCTCCGCATTCTTTCCTTCCAGCGTATAGCTTCCTCCCTGTTCCAGAATCACCTTCTCTGAACCGTCTGTCACAGAAATAGCATACGTTACACCGTCAACAACCGCCGTTGTCGTTCCCATCGTATTTCCTTTTGTGATTTTTACCTCTACCGTATTATCTGCTGCATTTTTCACAGAAACATTCGCAATCGCACTATCCGGCTCCTGTGTGACAATGCCTGCTCCCTCCTGACGATAGCTCCTTGTATAAGAAGCTTTCTTATCACTCAGTTCCACATTTACACTGGTGTCCTCTATCGCCGCATTTGGAGCCAGTTCAAGAATATCGTAGCTGCTGTACTCCAGCTCGTAAGGTGCATTCCCAATGTAACCACTTTTCGTCGGCTCCCAGAGAATACCGACTGTTCCATCTTTCTGTTCTGTCATGCAGGAATAAGCAAACTCATTATTTCTTTCCGGATTCGGAATATCATAAGTCGCCAGCAGCTCCATCGTTTTATTTTGATCATTGTTTACCAGGAAGGAATAGATTCTTCCATTGGTACGGTTCGTGCCGCTCGGACATGCCACCAGAACCAGGTCTTTGCCGTCTACCTGTTTGGAATAGCGGATTGCCGTGACATTACAATCAGCCCAGCAAGCTACCCCGGTACTTACCATCGAACCCATTGTAAAATCACCATTTGCATCCTCAATCACATCCGTATAGCAGATACAGTTTACACCGTTCTTTGCAGTTCTGGAAAACATACGCAGGGTTCCGTCCGAAAGCTCTACCATTTCACTCTCAGAGGATTTTCCCGCTCCCTGTACCGTCGTATGATCTACATTGTTCGTACGCTTCCAGGTCTTTCCATTGTCATAGGAATAAATAAAGCTTGCCTTCTCACCTCCCTGATCACCATAAAACGGAACTGTGATCGCCCCCTTACTGGTCGTCAGTCCCTTTCCCGGAGATACCAGAATATAGCTCTCACCAGTCTCCGGCTTCACCTGATCGTTGAGGATACGTGGGTTTTCCCAGGAATTTCCTCCATCTTTGGACTCTACCATCCAGATATATCCAATGTTAAACACATGAAGCTCTGAATCCTTGTAAAACGCATTCTGCTGAATCGTTGTATCTGTGTCTACCTGCGTCTGTGTCAAAGGCTCAAATGTACCGCCCTGTTTCTTTTCAATATTAAACCACTCGTCTACGCGCCAGTCCGTAGCGGAATTATCTGCGCGCCGCAATACAGGCGCATATCCATCCTGATACTCCCCTACATAATACGGATAGCTCGTTGTATCCGAAGCCGGATTTTTTCCTGTATTTGCATAATTATCTGTCAGTGCAAGATGTTTCTTTCCATTTACCTCCACAAATCCCGTTCCCATAGAAATTCTTCCATAATGCGTCGTAATTCCCGTAGGATTCACATCCGCCATACAGTAAATCGTACCGTCCGGGCCTTCTACCAGCGCCGGATCGATGACTGTCGTCGCCCATTTTGCCGCATACCCCTCGCTGTCCGGGAACCAGATGGGAAAACTGTAGTTCCATGTCTTGCCCAAATCCGTAGAAACTGACGCAATCGTATCCAGACCGCCTCCGTCTCCCGGCGTTGTATATCTGGCGTCTGCCGCCGCTACCAGATTTCCGGCAAATTGGCCATTTTCCAGAGAAATCAAATCTGGAATACGGAAACTATAGCTTCCTCCCGTCCCAGTAGGAAATGGCTGTGACATTGTCATGGTATCCGCTGTCACGTTAAGACTTCCCGCTTTTATCAGTTCCGTATCCGTCTCTGAAGCAGAAACCAAAAATCCCGGTAACATCGTTACTGCCATTGCGCATGACACGATCAGGCTCATCCCTTTTTTCATTTTTTGCGAAGCCTTCCTTTTACTCTTCATTTTTTGTCCTCTCTTAACCTTTTGGCTATTTTTTTATTTTTATGGTTTTCGTCTTTGAAAACGCCCCATAAATTTCTTTCTTCGAAACGTCCTTTCGATAAGCTCTCACTTTAAAAGTGTATTTCTTACCTTTCTTTAATTTTTTAATCTTTACCGACGTCCTTTTTGCAGACGTCTTTTTCACTTTTTTGAAAGCCTTTTTCCCCATACGCATCCAGATTTCATATCCGTCCGCATAAGCTGCCTTCTTCCAGGATACCACAGCCTGTCTCTTTCCTGGCTTTACACTTTTCACTTTTACTTTCTTCGGTTTTGGCAGGTTTTTCTGAACTGTCTTTTGGGGTTCTGAATTTACAGGATCTTTTTTTACAGGATTCGGTTTTTCTTCTATGGTATGGTTTTTTTTCACCTTTTCCACATGTACCGTACAGGAAATCCCCCCTGATTCCCCTATCCCTCTTATAACTGTCGTTCCTTCACCGACTGCCTTAACGATTCCGTCAGCATCTACTGCTGCAATAGCAGTATTTTCGGATTCCCATAAAATTTTTCCCCTGTTCTGCGGAATCAGAAGCGTGTTGGAAAGAATCGCTGCGGATTCTCCTTCCTTTAAAGTAATCTCCGTCAGGTCCCGGCTGCTCTTTAAACTCGCATTTCCAAGAGATACTTCCGGATTTCCACTTACTGCGACTGCTTTTATCTCCAGCCTGTTTATTCCTGAAATATCCAGATAAACAGCTTCTGCCAATTCCCCGGTAAATGTACCTGACCGATAAATCAGCTTTCCATCTCCATAAATCTCAAGCGCCGCTTCCCCTTCCGCCGTCTGTGAGGCATCCACGCCTGCCCATGTATGGAACACATCAAAACTCTTTCCTGTCAGGTCGATGGCAGCCACAGAACCCGCAGTCAGGCTGATTCCTTTTTCAAAAGTCTTTTCCTGCCCGTTTACCCGAAGGGAAAGATTCTGTCCCCCCGCATTCCTGTCCTTCCAAACCTCTCCTTTCACGGTCTCCAGATAAAGGCCGCTCAGGTAAGTATTCGCTGCCGAAAAAGAAATCCTTTCATAAAGGCGAAACTCTGCCGCTGAAATATAGGTATCTGCCGGTGTTCCGGCTGTTGCCAATACTTTCATGCGGATTCTCCTTGCATTCGGCGCATAAAATTCCACACTCTTTGTACTGTCATTTTCTTCCCATCTATGGCTTCTGACTTTTATCTCCTGAAAATCTTCTCCCGTTTCCTTTTCACTGTAAGACAGTGTAAAAGACAGGATCACACCATTTCCTCCGCCATTTCTTGGTACATATTCCAGTTTTCCAATATCCGTATTCTCATCCAGAAGAATCGTATAACTGTTGTTTACACCTTCTGCAAGATTCGGCTTTGCCCCATTTTCGTAATTCGAATGCCAGAATGTACTCTCGTCTCCATCCACCGCCGAAGCCGCAGACTCATTTCCTCCCTGTTCGCTTTCTGCAAATCCGGTCAGCTTCGAAACATCCAGTTTTACATATTCCGTATAAGATTCCGGTTCTCTTCCTATCAAAACTCCATACTTTTCCAGATACTCTTCCTGTTCCTCTTCATCCAGAAGCTCATATGCCTGCATAATGGCTGTTTTCTGTTTTTGGAATTTCTGCGGATCGTTCAAATCCTTTTGTGTCATATCCTGCAAAAGATACTCGGAAAAAGATGCCAGCGCATTCCTGTATACATTCTTCTGCTTGCTTTCATCCCAGTCTGCCCGCATCAGACCCTTTTCCGTCATCACATAGGTGACGTTTGTACTGCTGCCGGATAAAGCATATTCCGAAAGAATCTTTTCTGTATAAGCACTTACAGTCCTCAGTCTGCCAGACGCCTCCCTGTGATACAGTTCAATTCTGGACCCCACAGGGAAAGCTATTTCCCGCTTTAATTCCTCAGGCGTCCCGCTTCCTGAAAGGGACTGCTGATAAAGCTGTGTTCCCGACGGACTCAAAACCCGGATGCTGGCATAAGTATCTGTAAATAAATAGTGCGGCTGAACCTCCTGCACCTGCCAGATTAAAACATTCCGCTCCATATCCACAGAAATGGTCGCAAACTCCTTGTCACTTATTCCCAGCATTTGAATCTTTATATCACCTGCCAGAATGTTATCTGTTTTAGAATACCGAAACTCCTTGCTCACGCTTCCCTTCGAAGCTGCCAGATACTCTTTTCCGCAAAGATATCCGGAAGTATTTGCTGTCGGAAGCTCCACTTCATAAATACCCACCGGAAGCTCTACCAGAAGATTCTCTGATGTAACCGGTATTTCCCGTACAATTTTCTCTCCGTTTTTGATTCGGATGTTTTTATTCTGTATCTGTGAAAGATCGTCTATATCAATCTGTATATTTACCTGACTTGTATACCCCGTGTCTGCCAGATCGTCCGTACTTACCAGACTGTAAATACCATCAAGCCCAAGCCTTGCCCGGACAGCCTCGCATTCTGTATCATCCGGAATCAGGTTTTTCAAATAATAGACCATCGGCAGATCCAGATCATAAATTTCATCCTCTTTCTTTTCAGAAGGATGGATATGCCATCCTTCAAAATAAGGAAGCAGATTATATCCTCCCGTCCGGCTGAAACTCTCCGTAATAATATCGGAAGAGGATGCTGACTTTCCATTCTCATAATAATATTTCCGATATTGGGTGTGCATGGCCGCTACCGTCTCCTGTGGTCCCAGCTTGTCCAGCGCATTCGTAAACATAAACAGACTTACATCAAAATGCTGTAACCCTTTTACAATTCCTGAAAAAGAAATCGTCTCTTCTCTTCTGCTCTGCGCTTTTTGCCCCAGAGCCGCATAGCGCGCCTCCTTTGTAGCCAGATTACTGAAACTTCCCAGCATCCATCCAAAATCCGTATCCGGACGATAAGTCGGCTCAAAATAATACCCCATGATATTATTTGTCGTCTCCACAAAAGGATGCTCCTGCTGCGCAATATTTCCCTCGTAGCCGTGGCCAAATTCATGCAGGGAAACCCAGTTTTTCATCAGATACCCTCCCAGGCTTCCATTGCTGTATTGCCCATTATTTGCACTGTGATCCGTCGTATAATAAGCCTCTCCCACACCGCTGTTATTTACCTTAATAAAAAACTTTGCCCTGACATTCTGATTGTATGGTTCTGTGGCATGGAAATCCAGACCTGCATACGCATCATACTGTTTTACAAACGCCGCATACCATTCCAGCATATCGTCAAGCGACTGAAACTGGTATGGCTCCTGAACCCCTGGTTTCCGGACAATATTATGTCTGTCAACGACAGGAATTAAAAAAGTCGCCGCATCCCCCTCCACAATGGCATACGGAGCTTGTGTCGCATCCCACACACTGAAAAATCTCTCCTGATCATCCCCGTACCGATAATAAGGAATATCCCTGAAATTATCATTCCATTCAATTTCCACGATCGGCTGCACAGTGGTATCCTTTGGCGTTGTAATAAAAGGTACGCTATCCACACTCCCCTTTGTTCCATCATCCCGGACAAAAGAATTTTTTACCGTCACCCACTCTCCGTTCGAAGGAATCGATACAGCAGATACCGGATTTGCCTGATTCTCATTCACAATCACTGTTTCCATATCCTGGTCATTATTCATAAATCTCAGTTCCAGGTCCTGTTGGAACTGCTGTCCATTCACCAGACGGATTTTCAGGCTGTTTCCTGCCGGAATCCAGAATCCCAGGCTCTGCCTGTCGTGATAATATCCCCTGTTGAATCCGATATCCGTCAAATGAGACGCATCCGGCAATGTGTATAAAATTCTCTGTATTTTCTTATCCTCTGTACTTCCTCCATTTCTGCTTAGCACCTTCACGACTGTCTGTAGATCAGAACTTCTTCCGTCCGCATCCGTCACTTTATAAGTAATCGTATAACTTCCCGGCTTTGATGTATCCACATCTCCTGTTTTCGTGATTTTTGCCGTCAGATCTCCGTCTTCCTGATCATCTGCAAACACGCGGTTTCTGCTTATATCAAAAGACTCTCCCTGATAAATCCATGTCTGCGCCGCTCCCGACAAGACTGGTTTTTGGTACTCTTCCTCCATTGCATTCGAGTGCGTCGCCAAAACAAAAAATGCTGCCGCCCCCACTGTTAAAATTTTGCTGGCTTTTCCAAATAAATGACCCATACTCTTTCTCCTGATAAAAAAATCTGCTTTTTTCAGTATAACATACTCTTTTCATAATTATCAATAAAAAATATATATCTTCTTTTGTTCTTTTTTGTTCCCTTTATCGCTTTTTGCGAAAAATTATATGTCGAGCAAAGCCCTGTATACCTCTCTTTTTCCAATCCCCCGGTCTTTGGCTACCAGCTTCATCGCTTCTTTCTTTTCCATTCCCTGGCTCAAATAATATTCCATATGTTCCGGAATACTGATTTTCTCCCAGACAGCGACCGCTTCACGCTCCATCTCTTTTCTGCTTTTCCCCTCAAGAACAAGAACACATTCTCCTTTCGGTTCCGTACTTTTAAAATGCTCCAATGCCTGCCGGATCGTTGTTGAAAAAGCAGTCTCATGCTTCTTTGTCAGTTCACGGCAGACCGTTATTTTTCTGTCTCCCAATACCTCCAAAAGCTCCGAAAGCGTATGAACCAGACGGTGAGGCGCCTCATAAATGATAATCGTTCTTGTTTCTTTTTGAAGCTCCTGAAAAACAGCCTGCTTTTCCTTTTTATCTGTAGGAAGAAAAGCTTCAAAACAAAACCTCCGGGTTGAAAGCCCTGACAGCGTCAACGCCGTGATACATGCAGCCGCTCCCGGCAGAGAAGTCACTTCAATCCCTGCTTCATAACATAATCTCACCAGTTCTTCACCCGGATCGGAAATTCCCGGCGTTCCGGCGTCCGTAATCAACGCCACATTCCTGCCCTGTCTCATCTTTTCGATCAGCACATAAGCTTTCTCAATTTTATTGTATTCATGATAACTGGTCATCGGCGTCCGGATTTCAAAATGATTCAAAAGTTTCATACTGTTTCTTGTATCCTCCGCAGCAATCAGATCCACTTCTTTCAGTGTCCGGAGCACCCGCATGGTAATATCCTCCAGATTCCCAATCGGGGTTGCGCACAGATATAGCTTTCCCTGCATGTTCATCCTCCTTAATACCCGTAAATATCGTAAATTTCTTTCCTGTAAACACCCGGCTTTTCATATACGATTAGTGGTTTCTCCACAGTAATCCTGGATTTTCCTCCCCGCACCGCCTCGATCAGTACCATATTCGGTTCCTTATCCACAAAAGGATGCACAAGCTTCATCCTTTTTGGTTCCAGCTTATACTCCACCAGCATATGTATAATTTCCGCCAGGCGAAACGGCCTGTGAACCAGATAAAAACGGCCTCCTACCCTGAGGAGCTTCGCTGTCTGGCCGATCACATCCTCCAGTGTACAGCATATCTCATGTCTGGCGATTGCCTTTTCCTTATCCGGATTTACCAGTCCATGCTGTCCCGTCATATAAGGAGGATTACTCGTAATAACATCAAAAGAAGCCGGATGAAATAAGCTTCCGGCTTCCCTGATATCTCCCTCTATGATCGAAATCCTGTCCTCCAGATGATTATACCTGACGCTTCTCTGCGCCATTTCAGCGCTGATGCTCTGTATTTCCAGCCCGGTAAAATGCTTTCCTTTTGTTTTTCCTGCCAGAAGAATCGGTATGATTCCGGTTCCTGTCCCCAGATCAAGAACCGTCTCACCCTCCTTTACAACTGCAAACCCTGACAGAAGCACTGCATCCATCCCAAAGCAAAATGTATTTTCATTCTGAATGATTTTATATCCGTTTCTGTGAAGGTCGTCCAGACGCTCCCCGGAACGCAGACTATTTTCCATTTTTTCTGATCTTTCCTTCCTTTTTCTCCAAAGCTTCCAGTTCTCTCAGTTCTTTATCCTCCACCGTCATTTTCTCTTTTTTATGTCTTGGCCTGAATTTCAACTGACTTACCGAATACTCTCTGACTTCCTTTTCTCCGTCAATATCCACAATGATCTTTACCATCTGGCGCAGAACGTTCACGCTTTGTACTTCGCCCTTCAATCCATCCGCCGTATGGACCATATCTCCTGTTCCTGGCAGACAACTGTTCAGGTACTCATACGTTTCTTCCTCATTTTTCAGACAGCACATAAGCCTTCCGCAGACGCCTGAAATTTTCGTAGGATTTAAAGAAAGATTCTGCTCCTTTGCCATCTTAATCGAAACAGGGGCAAATTCGGATAAATAAGAATGACAGCAGAGCGGTCTCCCGCAGATACCGATTCCTCCAATAATTTTCGTTTCATCCCTGACGCCGATCTGACGCAATTCAATTCTTGTTTTAAACACAGCCGCCAGATCTTTTACCAGATCTCTGAAATCAATCCGTCCATCCGCTGTAAAATAAAATAAAACCTTATTGTTGTCAAAGGTATACTCCGCGTCAATCAGTTTCATCTCCAGCTCATGTTTCCATATTTTTTTCTGGCAGATCTGCAATGCTTCCTTTTCTTTTTCACGGTTTCGTTCTACTCTCATATCATCATCCGGCGTCGCCACACGTATCACCGGTTTTAAAGGCTGGACGACCTGATCCTCCGGCAAATCTTTCATTCCTATCACGACCGTGCCATATTCCACCCCTCTGGCGGTCTCCACAATGACATGATCCCCTTTTTTTATATAAAATTTCTTTGGGCTGAAATAATAAATCTTCCCTGCATTTCGAAATCTTACTCCTATAATCTTCACCATTACGCCAAGTTCTCCTTTATCGTCATAAACAACAGCTCCATTGTCAGCTCAAAGTTCACATTTGCGCTAAGCCGCTCTTTGGCCTTCTGAATTCCTTCCAGAATCTGTTCCAGTCCTTCATAAGAACCTTTATTGATCTGTTCTGTAATCGACTGCACCTGGTCTTTAAACGCCAGTCCATCCACATCCCTTGTCGCTTTAAAATACAGCACGTCACAGTACCAGACGGAAAGAATATCCAGATAATCTTCTATCTGCACTTTAAACTCTGTCACAGCTTTTACCGACGCTATGATGTCCTGTATCTCCATTTTCGGGCTGTTTTTCACCAGATGAAGCGCCGCCGCCTTAATCTCACTGAAATTTTCGGAAGAAGCCAGTTCCACCGCTTTTCCCACATTTCCATGTGAAAACGCCACACAAATATCCGCCTGGTAATCCGGAATCTGTACATGTTCCATCAGATACTTCTTCACCTGTCTGTCCGATACCGGCTTCATATTCAGCATCACGCACCTGGACAGGATCGTCGGAAGAAAAGAAGAAGCATTTGTCGTAAGCAGCAGAATGACTGCATATGCCGGAGGCTCTTCGATGGTTTTCAGCAACGCATTCTGAGCCTGTACCGTCATCATTTCCGCATCCGGTATAATATAAATCTTATGCGGACTGCAATACGGCTTCACTGCAACATCGTGAATCTGAACCGTCAGAAGGGTGTGCTTTCCATTGAGCCTAATCCTGGAACAGCAAAGAACCGTAATATTTTCATGGATACCTATGTTATGAAAAAAGACCTTTTCGTCAGCCTGGTCAAAAAAGCGGCTGCCTACTCTTCCATGTTCTCTTTGTTGGACATTGTAAATGCAGCATGCACAGGTCAGATTGAAGGCATGGATCTGGATGTACGTGGTATCCCTCACAAAGGCTTCTTTGCACCTATTACAGATTTCCGCAGCTATTATGATGCTAATATGGCTCTGATCAACATTAAAGAGGCTCAGAACCTTTTCGGTGAAGGATGGCCTATTTATACCCGTACCAATAACTCCTGCCCTACCCACTATATGGATGGTGCAGACATTCGCAATTCCATAGTATCCAACGGCTGTCTGATTGAGGGTACTGTAGAGAATTCCATTATTGGACGTGGTTGCGTGATCAAAAAAGGAGCTGTTATCAAAAACAGTATTATCCTTGCAGACACACTGATCGG
>OMNT01003206.1_pt1 | contig 12160 bp, 6 predicted proteins | sample 1672551 | NCBI WGS metagenome assembly OMNT01 (sample SAMEA3136698, study PRJEB25190) | human gut metagenome
GACCAGAGGGCTTTGCGGTCGCCCTCTGGACTGCTTCGCTGCCCTCCGGAAATTACTATTTGGTTATGTTTACTGCTTCAATTAGTGCGCAAAAAGTACACAAGCCAAATAACTTCCACTACAAATCAAGTAACATGGGTGACGACCGAAGGTTTCCAAAGGGCGACCGGAAAGCCCTTTGGTCGCCGCCGCAGCGGCGATTCCCCTTCAACAATAAAAATCCAGTAACATAGAGCCGAAAATCCCCCGCCACAAAGACACAGGGGGACAAAATCACTTGCTGGAAGCTGCCGCCTTCTCTGGATACAACCGCTTCTGCAGCTTGCGGATGCAGGTAAAATAGCACGGGAACAGGAACAAATCCGCCAGTATCCACGCAACAGGGTTCGCAAAGCACGCGGCATCGTACCCCAGCGACGGGACGAGCAGCATCGCCACCACCGCGCGGCCGACAAGCTCCATCAGGCCTGCAATCATCGCAATCATGGTGTAGCCCAAGCCTTGAATGGAGAAGCGCACAATGTTCACAAACAAAAGCGGAATATACAGCACACTGTTGATAATCAGGAACTGCTGCGCCATGTCGATGACCAGCTGGCGGTCGGCGCTGTCCTGACTGATGAACAAGCCCACCAGCGGCTTGCCGAAGAAGTAAATCGCCACAAACGCGAGGACGCAGTAGACACAGCCGATAATGGAGGATGCTTTCAAGCCCTGATTGATGCGGTCGAGTCTCTTCGCGCCGACGTTCTGCCCGGCGAAAGTCGCCATCGTCGAAGCGAGCGCATCAAACACGCAGCAGAAGAACATGCTCAGCTTGCCGCCCGCCGTGACCGCCGCGACTGCAATCGTGCCGATGCCGTTAACGGCATATGTCACCGTCAGAGAGCCAATCGCCGTGATGGAATACTGCAGACCAAACGGGATGCCCATTGCCAGCAGACGGCGGACAAACGGCGCACGGATGCGCTTGTCCTCCGGCTGCATTTTGAGGATGGTGAATCGCTTGCGGATGACCAGCAAACACCAGAGGCCGCTGATGAGCTGGCTGATGACGGTCGCCCATGCCGCACCCTCCACGCCCATGTGGAACGCAAGGATGAACGTGTAGTCCAGCACGATGTTGAGCAGCGCGGCAATCGTGATGGCGATAACAGGCGTTTTGCTGTCGCCCAGCGAGCGCATCACGCCGCCGCACATGTTATACAGCACCGTAACCGGAATCGCGAAGAAAACCGGCTGGATATAGGCGACCGACAGCGGCAGAATATCCTCCGGCGTGTTCAGCATCCGCAGGAGCTGCGGCGCGAAGAAGCCGGTTAGCAGCCCCATCAGCACAGAAATCACCGCGCACAGGTACACGGAGTGCATCACATAGCGGCGCATTTCCGTCTCGTCCTTCGCGCCAAACGCCTGCGCAATCGGAATCGCGAAGCCGGAGCAGATGCCCATGCAGAAGCCGTTGATGAGGAAGTTCAGCGATCCGGTATCGCCCACCGCCGCCAGCGCCTCCGTGCCCAGCACGCCGCCGACGACCATGGTATCCATGAAGCTGTACAGCTGCTGGAACAGGAAGCCGCCCAGCAGCGGCAGGGAGAATGTCAGAATCAGTTTCAGAGGCGAGCCCTGCGTCATGTCACGGGTCACGTTTTTCTGCGCCATGTGGATGTCCTTTCGTTGATGCAGGATGGGGGGAAAATCACGTTTCATTGTCCCCGATTGGGAACGCCTATTTATAGCACGTTTTTCGTCGGTTTTCAAGGGGTTTTGACAGGAATTTTTACGTCTTTTTTCCCCGTGTTTTTCGGACGAAAAGACGCCATTTTTCACGGCTGAAAGCGGTCGTGTAACCGCTATGGTGTAACCTATGTGACGGAATCTAAAAATTCAATCGTATGCTATTGACATCATGCGATTGATTTGCTATAATCACCCCTGTTTCCAATGAAAACATCAGCAAGGAGGTGTCCTATGGACAAGGAATTGGCAGGATTCGGCTGGTACATCAAGCGCATTGACAACGCCCTCGCCCGCGAAGCCTGTCGGAATGTCCAATCCCACAACCTGACGATGCAGCAGAGTCATCTGCTTTTCGTGCTGTCCGACGCGGAAAATCACACACGGACACTCAAGGAGTTAGAGAGCATTTTCGGCTGCGCGCAGTCCACACTGGCGGGACTGGTGACGCGGCTGGAGAAGAAAGGACTGGTGGAAGGCTTCACCGACCCGCGCGACCGGCGCATCAAGCATGTTCGCCTGACAGAAAGCGGCGCGGAAATGCGGCAGACGTGCCACAAGGACATTCTGCAATCCGAAAAGCGAATGTCCGCCGGAATGACGGAGGAAGAAAAGCAGCTGTTCCTGCAATGTCTGCAAAAGGTCTATGAAAATCTGAAGGACGACATGGACGAAACAGAGCATTGCCACAACAATTACCATAATAATGAAGGAAAGGAATGATTTCATGCTGAAAACACTGGCTGCGCAGATTAAGCAGTACAAGAAATCAACGATTCTCACGCCGATTTTTGCCGCGCTGGAAGTCGTCATGGAAGTGCTGATTCCCATGGCGATGGCGCGCTTGGTGAAGTATGGCATTGAGGGCGGCGACACCGGCGCGATTTACCGCTATGGCTTCCTGATGATGGCGATGGCAATGCTGTCGCTGGTTTTCGGCTCCGTCTGCGCACACACGGCCTCCCACGCCTCCACCGGCTTTGCCGCGAACCTGCGCGACGGCATGTACCGCAACATCCAGCGCTTCTCGTTCGCCAATATCGACAAATACTCCACCGCCGGTCTGGTCACGCGCATGACCACCGACGTGACCAACGTTCAAAATGCCTTCCAGATGATTACGCGCATTGCGGTTCGTTCGCCGCTGACGCTGATTTTCTCGATGATCGCGGCATTCCTCATCAACCCGGAGCTGGCGGGCGTGTTCCTGATTCCGCTGGTGCTGCTGGGCGTTGTGCTGGGGCTGATTATCAAGCGCGCGACGCACCTGTTCGATCAGGTGTTCAAGAAGTACGACGACCTAAATGCCTCCGTGCAGGAGAACGTCTCCGGCATCCGCGTCGTCAAAGCGTTTGTGCGCGAGGACTTCGAGGACAAGAAGTTCGGCAAAGCAGCGACGAACGTCTACAACCTGTTCGTCAAGGCGGAACGCATCATCGCTTTCAACAGCCCCGTCATGATGCTGACCATCTACGGCTCGGTGATGGCGCTGAGCTGGCTGGGCGCGTCGCTGGTCACAGGCGGTTCGCTCGATGTGGGCGACCTGACCGCCATGTTCACCTACGTCATGAACATGCTGATGAATCTGATGATGCTGTCGATGATTTTCGTCATGCTAACCATGTCCGCAGCGTCTGCCCGGCGTATCGTGGAAGTGCTGAACGAGGAGCCTTCGCTGTCGAACCCCGGACAGCCGCTGGAAACGGTCAAGGACGGTTCTATCGACTTCAACCACGTCATGTTCAAGTACCATGCTGACGGCAATGGCGACCCCATCCTGAACGATGTTGATTTGCACATCAAGTCCGGCGAGACGGTGGGCATCATCGGCGGCACGGGCTGCGGCAAATCGACGCTCGTCAGCCTGATTTCCCGCCTATACGACGCAACCGATGGCTCGGTGGAAGTCGGCGGCGTGGACGTGCGCAAGTACGACATGGAAGCCCTGCGCAATCAGGTTGCTGTGGTGCTGCAAAAGAACGTGCTGTTCTCCGGCTCGATTCTGGAAAACCTGCGCTGGGGCAATGAAAACGCCACGCTGGAAGAATGCAAAGAGGTCTGCGCACAGGCTTGCGCGGACGAGTTCATCGACCGGATGCCCGACGGCTACGACACGCACATCGAGCAGGGCGGCACGAACGTCTCCGGCGGACAGAAGCAGCGCCTTTGCATCGCCCGCGCATTGCTGAAAAAGCCGCGCGTGCTGATTCTGGACGACTCCACCTCCGCCGTTGACACCGCGACGGACGCCAAAATCCGCCGCGCGTTTGCCCAGCGCATCCCCGGCACGACGAAAATCATCATTGCGCAGCGCATTTCCTCCGTGCAGGACGCTGATCGCATTATCGTGATGGACAACGGCCGCGTGGAAGCGTTTGACACGCATGAAAACCTGCTGAAGAAGTCCGACCTGTACCGCGAGATTTATGAGACGCAGACGTCCGGCGGCGGCGACTTCGACAGCCCCGACCAGATGAAGGGTGGTGACGCGCAATGATGGGAGGCCCTCGCCGCAGAGGCGCTCCGATGCCCCGCATGTCCATCAAGGGGCAGGGACACATCCTCAAGCGCCTGATGAAAATCGTTTTTGAAAACTATCTGTGGCAGTTCATTGCCGTCATCGTCTGCATCGTGGTGACGGCGTATGCCACCATTCAGTCCAGCACGTTCACGCGGGATCTGGTGGACGTGTACATCGTCGGGATTCAAAAAGGCACCAAGACGATGGGCGATTTGGCGAATGCCATGATTCCGCTGGGCTGCGTCCTCGCACTGGGCGTTGCCGCCAGTTACATCCGCCAGCGCCTGATGGTCAGCGTCGGGCAGGGCACGATGCTCAAAATCCGCACGGACTTGTTCACGCACATGGAGTCCCTGCCGATCCGCTACTTCGACACGCATTCGCACGGCGACATCATGTCCATCTACACCAACGACGTGGACACCCTGCGCCAGCTCATCAGCCAGAGCATCCCGGAGGTCATCAACAGCGCGATTTCCGTCGTCATGGTGTTCTTCGCCATGCTGAACAATTCGTGGATTATGACGATTCTCTCGCTCATCCTGCTGACGTTCCAGATGCTGGCGTCCGCCAAACTCGCGAAACTGTCCGGCAAGCACTTTGTCGCGCAGCAGGCGAATTTGGGCCGCGTCAACGGCTTCATTGAGGAAATGATGACCGGGCAGAAAGTCGTCAAGGTGTTCTGCCACGAGGAAAAGGCGATTGAGCAGTTTGGCGACCTGAACGAGCAGCTGCGCACATCAGCCCACGAAGCGAACCGCTGGGCGAACACCCTTGGCCCTATCAACAACAACTTGGGACACATCTCCTACGTTATCTGCGCGATGGTGGGTTCGGCGCTGTCCATCGCAACGGGCGGCACGCTGATGTCCACGGGACGTCTGGTGGCGTTTCTGACGCTGAACCGCAACTTCTCCCAGCCGATTTCGCAGATTACCCAGCAGCTCAACTCCATCATCATGGCGCTGGCGGGCGCTGAGCGCGTGTTCAACCTGCTGGATGAAGCGCCGGAAGCCGACAATGGCTATGTGGAGCTGGTGAACGCGAAGGAAGCGCCCGACGGCACGATTACCGAGACGACCGAGCGCACCGGGCTGTGGGCATGGAAGCATCCGCACACGGCGGACGGCAGCGTCAGCTATCGCAAGCTGTCCGGCGGCGTGACGTTTGACCACGTTGATTTCGGCTACACGCCCGAAAAGGCGGTGCTGCACGACATCACCATGTACGCCATGCCGGGACAGAAGATTGCTTTCGTCGGCGGTACGGGGGCAGGCAAAACCACCATCACCAACCTGATTAACCGCTTCTACGACATTCAGGACGGCAAAATCCGCTACGACGACATCAACATCAACAAGATTCGCAAGGCGGATTTGCGCCGCAGTCTCGGCATGGTGCTGCAGGACACGCACCTGTTCACCGGCACGGTGCTGGACAACATCCGCTACGGCCGCTTGGACGCGACAGACGCGGCGTGCATGGAAGCCGCGAAGCTCGCCAACGCGGACGAGTTCATCCGCAAGCTGCCCGACGGCTACAATACGATGCTGACGGGCGACGGCGCGAACCTCTCGCAGGGGCAGCGGCAATTGCTGTCCATTGCCCGCGCCGCGGTTGCCGACCCGCCCGCGCTGATTCTGGACGAAGCGACCTCCTCCATCGACACGCGCACCGAAACGCTGGTGCAGCGCGGCATGGACGCCCTGATGAAGGGGCGCACGACGTTCGTGATTGCGCACCGCCTGTCCACGGTCAAGAACAGCGACTGCATCATGGTCTTGGAGCAGGGCCGCATCATCGAGCGCGGCACACACGACCAGCTGATTGCGCAGAAGGGCAAGTACTACACGCTGTACACCGGGAATGCGATTGGGGAATAATTGAGGATATAGAAAGCGCGCCTGCTTCCGAATGAAAGGGAGCAGGCGCGTAATTTATAGAGGAATGTTATTCAACCTCGCCGTAGAGGTACGCTCTCGCCGTCTCGTCGCCCGTGTGGCAGAGGTACAGCCCGTCGTGCGTCTGGATGAGGTAGAAGCCGCGCCAGTAGAAGCCGCACATGGTGTCCTCGGCGAAGAAAGGCAGCTTGTCAATGCCGTGCGGTTCGCCGAACTCGCTGGTCTCCTCGTCGTAGTCCATAACCCAGACCGTGTTGTCATGCACGAAGTACATCGCCGAATTGTCCTTGTTGGGGGCATAGGCGTAGTAAGCATCGTGCGTCACATAGTCGCCCAGCGTGACGTCATAATCAGGAATCGGCTGAAGGGTCAGCGTGTTGACCCAATTATGCACGGCCTTCGTCGCTTCGCCAGATGACAAGTCCACCGTCGTCAGCACCTTGCCGTCGTACAGCGTGCGCTCATACTTCGAGCTTTCAGCACTCCATCGGAAGAAGCCGGGCATGTCCGTCAGAAGGTGGCTGTTTTCGTCGTCCTCCAGCGCAAATTCCAGCATTTCGCCCTTGCCCGTATCCAAATCAAACCAGACAATCTGGTATTCGTCCGTCTTGTCCTTCGCGATGACGTACAGCCCGTTTTCCGCGTCGTACACTGCCTGTTCGACCGTCACGTCGTACAAGTCCTTTGCAATCGGGAACTTCTTCCACCCCATCTGCGGCACGGTGCTGTAATCGAGTTCCGTGACCATCTGCATCCGCACCATCGTGTCATCCGTCGGGGGAACAAAACTGTACAGCCGCCCTTCATTCGCGCTGAACAGCACCAGCTCCGCGCCGCCGTTCAGAAGCATCACCTGCCCGTAATAGCCGCTCTGTTTCAGCGCTTCCGACCAGATGATGTCTTCCAGATTGCAGACGACTTCCGGCTCATATTCGGGGTCATCGACGCGCAGCAGCTGACTGCCGCTGATGAAGAAGAGTTCGTCTTCAAACGGCAGCGCGCTGGTCACGTCCGTGCGGTAGCGGCTGCCGATGCCGTGCGTCCAGTCCATGGCATGGTCGGCAGATTCGGCGAACACGGGCATCACGCCCAGCGTCAGCACCAGCAGGAGGGACAGGAATGCCATTCGGAGGTTGTGTTTCATGGGGATGCTCCTTTCGTGGGTCGGTTATTAGTCAAAATAGTAGTACTGTTCGGGGTGTTCAAAGATTGACATGTCGCAGACGAACGCGCCATCATCGTATGTCTTGAAGTAGTATGCGCCCTTCCAGAAGAAACCGTATTCCGCATAGGTTGCTTCCATCGGAATGCGGTCAAATCCGCGTGCTGTCGTTGTGCCATCCGTAAACCACGCAATGTCATCATGAAGGAAGAAGAAGCGGCGGTTTTCAGCATCCCATGCAAAAGCTGTGCATCTGGAATTGTAAGTATAAAATCCCCACTTCAAATCATATCTAAGCTGGTTTTCCAGTCCCAAATCCTTAATTTCCAAAAGTGTTTCTTCTGCTTTGCGCTGTTCAAGATTATATGATGCCAACTTTCGCTTATCAGCCACATAGCTGCGACCTTCATCATCTTCGTCCCATTCTTCATAGTTATAGTAAACCAGCAGCGTCGAAGCCCATTCCGGATTTTGCTGCCATGAAACAACTTCCCAAATATCAGCGTCGTTATACGCTAAGATTTCACCACGTCCTGTTTCTAATGAGAAGCAAATAAGGCTGTTAATCAATTCATCTTTTCTATTTGTCCAGTCCGAACCCCTCATGTAAATATTATCGCCGATTTTTACGATTTTCCCGTCGATATTGCTTTTATAGAATGTGCAGCAGTCATCTTCCAGCAGAACCCATCCCAATTCCGGCAAGCTGGAATAATCCAGCGTAGCATACAGCATCGGCTTCATTTCGCCGTCCTCAAAGTCCAGCCGATAAATCCGCTGCATAAACGTCACAAAGATATACAGCGAATCCCCATCTGTAAAGAGCCGATAGTCATCATAAGAAGCATACAGCATATCTTCTCTTACGTTTTCCGGAAGCAAGTTTTTCAATTCATAGACTGTTTCCGGCGTGTCGTCCGGCTCGTGGCACTTCAAAAGCAAGTCGCCGTAAATGAAATACAGCTCATCTTGGAAAACTTGCAAATCAGTCACTTCTGTCGGCAATCCCAGTATCAGCTTCTCCTCGTACACATCCCCCCACTTCCAAAACTCCTCCGCCGCGAGCGCGCTTCCGGCGTTCAGCAGCGTCAGCAGAATCAGCATCAGGGCGGTCAGCCGTTTCCATCGGTTCGTCATCGTGTTTCGCTCCTTCCGTGTCTCGTCGGGCGCGTCCGAACCAGCTTTCGGGCGCTTTCACCTATTAAGACGCTGCAAAGGGGCAAAACGGGACATCATTCCGCAAAAATTTTTTTCACGCTCTGCGCCACCAGCACGGCTTCTTTCGCACCTGTATATGGAACCCTTGCCCCTCTGCCAAAAAAGCCGCCGCTCCCTCCGTCACGCGCAGCATCCGCTTCCCTTCCGACCAGATGATGCTCACCTCGTGCGTATCCTCGGTCTGGCGGTCAATCAGGTAGCCCGGCACGCTGTGCAGATAAATCGTCAGCACCCGCGCATCCGCCGCGCGGACGTTCCAGCCGTCGAGGTTGTCCTGCTCCTCAAAGCGCAGGGAGCGCGTCTCGTCGGCATAGTAGGCTTCGCTGTGCACCTGGTCGCCGCGCGTCGTTTCGCAGCGCACCAGCGGCAGGCTGTCCGGCAGGAACGTCGGGAAGAACAGCCCCTCCCAGCCGTCCGGCACGTCCATGCGCGGCACGTTCGCAGTCTGCTCCTCCTTCGCGGGTTTCATGCCGACGTGCGCCATGCCCGTTTCGGGGTTGATGGACAGCACCAATTGGAGGATTTGCTCGCGGAACGCCTCGGAATTCGCCAGCGCAATCGGGAACGCAATCCCGACCGCCACAATCAGGCACGCCGCGACGCGCACCACGCGGTCAAGCATATGCAGGACAGTCCGGTGCTTCTGCCGCTTCGCCTTGCGGTCGATTTTCGCCATTGCCCGCGCAAACGCCGCGTCCGCCAGCTTCTCTTCGTCCGCCGTCAGCGGCTGTTCGTCCTGCCAAAGTCCACTGCGGATGAGGGCGTCAATCTGCTCATCCGACACATGCTGATTCTTTTCGTTCATGCTGCTTCCTCCTCTCAAAACAGTTTCTCGCGCAGTCTGCCCCGCGCGCGGTGGAGATACTGCCGGATGCTGCCCGGCGATAAGCCCGTTTCGGCGGCGATTTCCGCATCCGTGCGGTTTTCCAGCACTTTCAGGCGCAGCACCTGCTGCTCCTTCTCCGGCAGCTCCGCGATTGCCCTGCGTACTGCCGCCATCGTCTCCCGCATCAGCACCTTCTCTTCCAGCGCCGTCGGGTCTGGATAAAGCGCGAGCGCCTCGTCCCCGTCGCGCAGGAACCGCCCGCGCTGCCGCTGCTTGCGCCGCAGTTCGTCCATCGCGGTGTTTCGCACAACTGCCAGCACATACGCGCGTTCCTGCTCCTCCGTCAGCGTGCGCAGCAGGTCGATTTTCTCCATCAGCGCCACGAGGCTGTCCGACACAATGTCCTCCACCGCCGCGCTGTCAGCGGCATAGCACTTCGCCAAGCGAATCATGCTGATGCGGTGGCGCTGATAGCACGCCGCGAGGAACTGCCGCTCGTCATCCGCCTGAGCCACCCGCATCCCGCCTTTCGGATGTTGTTTCTCTTGCATCTGCTTCCAGTATAGCATACACATATCAGATTCCGCAAGATTCAGGCAAATTTTTTCCGAAAAAAAGGCAAATTTGTGCTTGACGAAACCTATAGGAATAGCGTATAATGCCGTCATTCTTCCTCCTGACTTTATCGGGAGGAAAGACACGAAAAGGAGGCGCTGGTTATGCGCATTGCCAAGTCCGTCGCTGAACTGATCGGCCGCACGCCGATGCTTGAACTCACTCACTTTGAGCAGACGCACTGTCTGAACGCGCATCTGCTGGCGAAGGTCGAATCCTTCAACCCCGGCGGCAGCGTGAAAGACCGCATTGCGCTGGGCATGGTGGAGGCCGCGGAAAAGGCGGGCAAGCTGCTCCCCGGCGGCACGATTATTGAGCCTACCAGCGGCAACACCGGCATCGGGCTGGCGATGGTCGCCGCCGCGCGCGGATATACCGCCATCATCGTCATGCCGGACAGCATGAGCGTCGAGCGCCGTCAGCTGATGCTGGCGTATGGCGCGAAGCTCGTCCTCACCCCCGGCAAGCTCGGCATGAAGGGCGCGGTTGACAAGGCGAATGAACTCGCCGCCGAAACCCCGAACGCGATTGTCGTCGGGCAGTTCGTCAACCCGGCGAACCCCGCCACCCACCGCGCCACGACTGGCCCGGAAATCTGGGCGGACACGGACGGTCAGGTGGATGCCGATGCCGCAGGAGAGCACATCGCTTTCATCCTCCAGCACAAGGCTGGCTTCGCCGCCGCCGAACAGCTCGGTAAATACGCGGCCAAAGTTTTCGTTGATGGCGCGGAAGCTGTCGGAGAAGATCTCCCGCATCTGTGCCGAAAGCTTGGAGATCATGCGGGTCAGCTCATTGCGGCTTTCCTCCACATCGGTCACCTGATGCATCAGGGCATCGTAGCGGGCCTTGACCTCCTTGTATTCCTCGATGGCGCTCACATTCACGCTGCCAAGGGCGCGAATTTTGCCGCGCAGGTCGGCCACCTGTGCGCGCAGGGCCGTCAGGCTTTCAAACTCCACGCAAAGGTTCTCTGCCTGACTGACCGAGAGCTGGTATTCATCCCACAGCTTTGCCACGGTCTGGTCGTACTCGGTCTCGGCAGCGGCCTTGCGCTCTGCAAGGCGGGCCATCTCGCGCCCCATTTCCTCACGGCTGTCGGAGGAAGTGCGCGCCCGGCTCAGTGCCGCTGTTTCAGCCTGCTGGCGTTCCAGCCGCTGTTCCGTGGCTTCCCGGATGGCCTTTTCTTTTTGGGCGATCTCGGTCTGGCTGTCGGACTTTGCCTGCCGGATGGCTGCAATTTCTGCCCGGCAGCTCTCGCTGCGCTGTGCCAGTGCCGCAAGGCTTTCTTCCAGCGAGGCACGGCGTGCGGCGGCATCCTGTGCCCGCTGTTGCAGCGCTGCGATCTGGCTGTAGGCCAGTTCTGCATCCTTCTGGCGGGTCACCTGTTCCAGCCGCTTTGCGCTGAGCTTTTGGCTCAGTTCGGTCTGCTGGGCCACAAAGTTGTCGTCACCTTCGGCAATTCGGTTCATCTCCGCCGTCAGCAGGTCGATCTTTGCCGTCAGCCGGGCCTGCAGGCTGGCAGCTTCCTCTGCTTTGCCACGGCTCTCTGTCATGGCCGCCTGCAAAGCGTCGATCTGCTGCTGGCCGTTGCTGCGGGCCGTTTCCAGCTGGGCGGCAGCAGCTTCCAGCCGCTTCTGCTCTGCCTCGGCACGCACTTTGTCGTTGGCGGCGGTGATCTGTTCACTGGCCGTGGCGGTCAGCTCTGCCTGAAGGGCATCCACCTGCTCTTTGCAGCGGTCGGTCTTTTCCTGTGCAGCAAGGCAGTCTTTTTGTAACTTGGCCGCTTTCACCCGCAGCTCTTCCATCTCCTGCTTGCGGGTGAACAGGCCTGCGCTGCGCTGGACGCTGCCGCCGGTAAAGCTGCCGCCTGCATTGATCACCTGACCATCCATGGTCACGACCTTGCTGCGAAAGCCGTTGTCCCGCGCCACGCGAGAAGCTTCGTTGATGTCGTCCACCACGATGATGCGGCCCAGCAGGTTCGATACGATGTTGTCATACCGGCGGTCGGCCTGCACCAGACTGGAGGCAAGCCGTGCCGTACCGGAGAGTCGGCCACGGAACACGCCGGGCTGGACGGTATCCAGCGGCAGGAAGGTGGCGCGGCCTGCATTGTCATTGCGCAGCAGGGCAATGGCCGCTTTGGCAGCGGCTTCGTTCTCCACCACGATGTTCTG
>OMNT01003211.1_pt1 | contig 12133 bp, 12 predicted proteins | sample 1672551 | NCBI WGS metagenome assembly OMNT01 (sample SAMEA3136698, study PRJEB25190) | human gut metagenome
CACCTTGCCAAGGTGGAGGTAGCGAGTTCGAGCCTCGTCGGCCGCTCCAGACAAATAAGCCACTGCAAAACATGATTCGTCGTGTGATGCAGCGGCTTTTTTGTACGTTGAAAGCTTTTTTGGAATTGGAAAAGGAGGGAAAAACGCAGTGATATTCGGCAAGTACATCAACCGGTATTACCTCAAGCATGCTCCCGTACTGCTGCTGGGCCTTGCCGCCCTGCTGACGGTGGATTACATCCAGCTTTTGATCCCGCAGCTCTACCGGCTGGTCATCAACGGGGTGAACCTTGGCCAGGTGGTGGTGAACGGTGAGACGCTGCCCTTTACCAAGGAAGTGCTGCTGCAGCACATCTGCCTGCCCATGATCTGGATCGTGGTGTTGATGGTCATTGGACGCTTTTTGTGGCGCATCTGTTTCTTCGGCTCGGCGGTGCGGGTCGCGGCAGACCTGCGGGAGCGGATGTTCGACCACAGCCGCAGGCTGTCCCAGCAGTACTATCAGGTGAACAAGGTCGGCAACCTGATGAGCCTGTACACCAACGACCTGGACACCATTCAGGAGTGCTTCGGCGACGGCGTGCTGATGTTCTTCGACGCGCTGACCCTGGGTCTGCTGGCTCTTTATAAGATGTGGACCATGGACGTGCGGCTGACCCTGCTGGCCCTGATCCCGGCGCTGATCATGTTTGCCATCGGCACCCAGATGAGCAAGGTGATGACCCGGCGCTGGGAGGAGCGGCAGCAGGCCTTCTCCGGTCTTTCCGATTTCGCGCAGGAGAACTTTTCCGGCATTGCGGTCATCAAGGCCTTTGTCAAGGAGTACAAGGAACTGCAGGCCTTCCGGAAGCTGAACAAGGAAAACGAGGAGATCAACGTGACCTACACGAAGATCGCCACCCTGCTGGAGGTGCTGGTGACCCTGTTCGTGGAGTCCGTGATCTGCATCATTCTGGGTTACGGCGGCTATCTGGTCTATCAGGGTCGATTCAACGCCGGCCAGCTGGTGGAGTATATCGGCTACTTTGAGGCCATCGTCTGGCCCATCATGGCTGTGTCCATGCTGATCGAAAAGACCAGCCGCGGCAGGGCCTCCCTGAACCGCATCACTGAGCTGCTGGATGCCCCCATCGATGTGGCCGACCGCCCCGGCGCGGCCGACCTGACCGACCCCAAAGGCGGCATCGAGTTCCGCCACCTGAACTTCCGCTACCCGGACGGCGAGTACGATGTGCTGCGGGATATCTCCTTTACCATTGCGCCCGGCGAGAGCGTGGGCATCGTGGGCAAGACCGGTGCGGGCAAGACCGCCCTGGTGGACCTGCTGCTGCGCACCTATAATGTGCCGGACGGAACCCTGTTCGTGGACGGCAGGGATGTGAACAGCCTCTCCATCCACTCGGTGCGCAATGCCTGTGCCTACGTTCCGCAGGATAATTTCCTGTTCTCGGACACCATCGCCCACAACATTGCCTTTGGTGTGGACGATGCCACCCCGGAGGACATCGAGCGGGCGGCAAGCATGGCCGATGTGCGGGATAATATCGTGGATTTCAAGGACGGCTACGAGACCGTTCTGGGCGAGCGCGGCGTGACGGTGTCCGGTGGTCAGAAGCAGCGCATCTCTATCGCCCGCGCCCTGCTCAAGGACGCGCCCATCCTGATCCTGGATGACTCCGTCTCGGCGGTGGATACCAGCACCGAGAAGATCATCCTCGATAACCTCAAGAACAGCCGGGCAGGCAAGACCACCCTGCTCATTGCCCACCGCATTTCCACGGTGGAGCGGCTGGATAAGATCGTATTCCTCAACGAGGGCCGGGTGGAAGCCGTCGGCCCCCACGACCAGCTGTATGCTTCCTGCCCGGAGTACCGCCGGATGGTCGATCTGCAGCGGCTGGAGGATGAGACGAAGGGAGGCGAAAACGCATGATGCATCTGAATCCATTGGTTCTGGTGGGCGCTGTCATCGGCGTGATCACCGCCCTGCTGGTGGCAGCCTATGCCGCCGTCAAGGACAAAAAGACCGCCATGGGCTTTGAGCGCAACATGGAGGACGGCGAGATCATGCGCCGCCTTGCCCGTTATGCCCGGCCCTACCTGAGCAAATTCCTCATTGTGGGCGTGCTGATGCTCTTCTCCATTGCCTACGATATCATTTCACCCCTCATCGTGGGCCGCATCGAGGAGCTGGTGGCCGGGGAGTTTGAACTCCGCGCCCTCTTCCTGGGCGTGTCAGTGTATGCAGGCGTGCTGGTGTTCTCTATGGGCAGCACTTACCTGCAGGCCGTGATTTTGCAGCGGGTGGGCCAGCGCATCATCTCCGATCTGCGCGAGGATCTGTTCAGCCACATTGAATCTTTGGCACACGAGCAGCTCAACGAGATCCCGGTGGGCAAGCTGGTCACCCGAGTGACCAACGATACCAACGCCATCTCCATGATGTTCACCAACCTCTTGGTCCAGCTGACCAAGAACAGCTTTGTCATTCTGGGCATTCTGGTGGCCATGCTCTGCCTGAACTACGAGCTGACGTTGATGGTGCTCTGCTTTGTGCCCTTCATCGTGATCTTCACGGTCATCTTCCGCAAGTTCTCCCGCCGCGCCAACCGCAAGCTCAAGAACGCGACCACCGATATCAATACCTATCTGTCAGAAAACCTGTCCGGCATCAAGGTCACCCAGATCTTTGGCCGGGAGGACGAGAAGATGGAGGACTTCCGCCAAAAGAGCCAGAAGCTGGCTCGGGCCAATCAGGAGCAGATCTTCGTGTTCAGCGTGTTCCGTCCGCTGGTGTATATGCTCTATGTCAGCTCGATCCTGTGCCTGTTCTATCTGGGCGGCATGGGTCACCTGAACAATATCAGCTTCCTGGGGCAGACCATTTCCAGCGGCACCATCGTCACCTTTTATATGTACATCTCCAAGTTCTTCACCCCCATCCAGAACCTGGCCGAGCAGTTCAACTGGCTGCAGTCGGCGCTGGCATCGGCAGAAAAGGTGTTCTCCATCATGGACATCCAGCCCAAGATGCAGGATGCCCCCGATGCCATTGAGCTGGACGAGGTGAAGGGCGAGATCGAGTTCCGGGACGTGTGGTTCAGCTACGTTCCCGGCGAGTGGGTGCTGCAGGGCGTTTCCTTCCATGTGGATGCCCGCCAGACCGTGGCCTTTGTGGGCTCCACCGGCTCCGGCAAGAGCACCATCCTCTCCCTGATCTGCCGGAACTACGAGTTCCAGAAGGGCCAGATCCTGATCGACGGTATCGACATCCGCAAGATCAAGATCTCCTCCCTGCGCAGGCACTTCGGCCAGATGCTGCAGGATGTGTTCCTGTTCTCGGGTACCATCCGTTCCAACATCGTTCTGCGGGAAGAGGGTATCCCCGACAGCGAGATCATGGAGGTCTGCCGCTACGTCAACGCCGACAAGTTCATCAACAAGCTGGACCACGGGCTGGACGAAGAGGTGCGTGAGCGCGGCAACAACTTCTCCGCCGGGCAGCGGCAGCTGCTCAGCTTTGCCCGCACCATCATCCACAAGCCCAGCGTGATGATCCTGGACGAGGCTACCGCCAACATCGACACCGAGACGGAGCTGCTGATTCAGGATTCGCTGGAAAAGATGCGCACCGTGGGCACCATGCTCATTGTGGCCCACCGGCTGTCCACCATCCAGCATGCGGACAACATCATCGTGCTGTCCCACGGTAAAATTCTGGAGCAGGGCACCCACCAGCAGCTGCTGGCCCGGCATGGCCGCTACTACCAACTGTATACCCTGCAATACCACAAGGCGCAGCTGAACGCAGCCGAATAAGCGCAGACAGAAAGGCCGCTGACCTGAGATGGGTCAGCGGCCTTTTCTGTCTGCACCGGGGGTGGAGTCGTCCGCTTCCGGATCGTCGAGGGAGCACAACTAACACTTGCAAAACAGGTGCATCGCTCGTATAATAGAATATGGTAAAATAATAAAAAAGAGAAATGGAAAGGAGGGGCCACAGGATGCAGTGGATCGATGCGATCGGCTACGAAGAAGTGATGACCTTTCTGCGCAGTACACCGGCGAACCTCTTTTTCAAGGATACGGAATGCCGTTATCTTTTTATTTCGGACGTTAGGACTTTCTTCCCCTACGGAGAAGGGCAGGAAGAGGATGTGCTGGGCAAGACAGATCTGGAGATCTGGAGCAGCGAGGAACAGGCCCGCTTTTATTATGAGCAGGACCAGAAGGTGCTTGCCACCGGCAAGGGAACCGGCTATATCACCGAGGTGCCCCGGAAGGATGGGACGGCATACTATCAGATCAAAAAGAACCCCGTTGTGCTGGAGGGAAAGATCATCGGCATCGTGGGGCTTATTGGTGATATCACCGAACGGGTGCGGCTGGAAAAACAGGCCGAGAACTGGGCCGTCCACGATGAACTGACCGGTCTGTATAACCGCAACTACCTGAAGGTAAAGGGTGCAGAGCAACTGAAGGGAGCCATCATGCCCATCACGATCATTATGGGCGATTGTAACTACCTGAAGCGTGTGAATGATGCCTACGGCCACGAGTATGGCGACCTGCTGCTCAAGCGGGTGGGCCGGGTGATCCGGGAAAACCTGCCGCCGGAGAGCGTGGCCCTGCGGATGGGCGGCGATGAATTCCTCATTGCCTGCAACCACTTCTCTGCAGAAGAGGCCGAACAGCTGATCGAGAGGCTGCACGGGGAGCTGGCCCGCCAGAGCGACGACCGCCTCAAGCTGGATGTTGCCTTTGGATACCATACCGTGACAGAAGGCCCCTTTGATTATATCGCAGTCTACCATGCTGCCGACCGGGATATGTACCGGAACAAGCGCAAAAACCGCTGAAAATGCGGATGAAAAAGCCTCAGCCCGATCTCAAAGGGCTGAGGCTGTTTTGGTGATCTGTTACATCAGGGCGGTGAGCACCAGCGCGCAGAGAGGGAAAACGCCATCTGCGGCGGCTTACAGGATCACATTTTTGATGAGCAGGGAAACGCTGCCGTCCGGATCATGGAGGAACTCCAGCTCGGAATCGGAGTTCAGCAGCTCGGTGGGGATCTTGACCTCGATGCCGTTGGCGGTGCGGATGCTCCGGCTCTCCATCCGGCGGATGCGGGCGGGGGTCACGGTGACAGGAGCAGCGGCCTCCTCCAGCACCTCGCTCTTTTCCACATAGTCGTCAAAGGGCACAGCGGCCAGCGGGTATTCCTCGGCCAGCTGCTGGCGCACCTGCTCCACCGATACCTGATTGTCGTTGTCGGCGGCCTGGTTGGCAATGAGCATGGCCACCTGTGCGTCGGCATGGGGCTCGTCCTCATAGGCATCCTTCACAGCCTGTGCGGCGGCCTCCTGAATGGCCTGCAGCTTCTTTTTCTCGGGCTCGGCCTGGGTATACTGGAACACAACAGAGGAGAGGTAGAACTCCTTGTGGCCGTCGATGTCGTATTTCTTTTCCAGCAGGCGCATGGAGTAGTCTGTCAGGTTGACAAGCGCACCCTCCTCCACCTTGCCGCTCTGGGTGGGCAGGCAGGCCCGCTGCTGGATGATGGAGTTGATCGGGGCACCTTCCACGGTCTCGGTGTAGTGGGTGTAGCCGTTTTTATAGTTCAGCTTGAGGATGCCCAGCCAGGGTGCGCCGTCCCGGGTGAAATCCACCACGGCCAGGTCCGCCCCGGGGATGGTGGTGTGGGCGTGCATGTAATCGAACAGTACCCCCGCAATGCGGCAGGACAGATCAATGAAATCCTGATTGTGTTCCAGCTCGTTCCGGAAAGCCGAATCCGGCAGGGGGCGGCACTGGCGGATCTCATCGCTGGCCAGCAGCTTTTCGATATGATTCTGTAAGTAGGCGGTCTTTTCGGCAGTCAGCTCCATGCCGCCGCCGCTGAGCACCGGCGCGTCCAGCGTGGTGTCCAGCACATGCAAAATTGCCTGATGGATGATGATCTCCATGGGTCAAAACCTCATTTCCCGGGTGATTGTGATGTTCCTGCCCAGTATAGCACATCCGGAACAAAAAGGCGAGAGGGAGCGCAAAGGCTTGTCAACCGCCGCCCGAGATGCTACAATGGGGCTGACCAAACATCCGGACAAGCCGAAAGGGGAGTGTGTTATGGAATTTCGGGACAAGCCGATGCAGAACCTCATCCGTATCAAGGAAAAGGAGATCTGCAAAAATGTGCAGGAGCTGCTGCTGGACGGTGAGCAGATCGTGGGGGCTTACAAGACCGTGCGCGATCAGGCCGTGTTCACCACCCACCGCATTTTTATGGTGGATATGCAGGGGATGACCGGTACCCGGCAGGAGATCTTTGTGCTGCCCTACCGCAAGATCCTGCATTACGGCATCAAGACAGCAGGCTTCGGTGACCCGCTGCAGACCTCGGAGCTGACGGTCTGCTTTGCGGATGAGCACGAGGCAAAGTTCGGCTTCATCGGGCAGGATGAGCTGCTGGCGGTGGCACGGGCCATCAGCCGGTGCATCCTGTAACAGAACAAACGTAAAACGCCCGCTCCGGCTTCTGACCCCGGAGCGGGCGTTTTACATTGCTGTAATATGCGAAAAAAGGAGAATGTCGAAGGGTCAGCAGGCGACGCGATCTCTGCGGCCGGCCTCGAGCATGTAGTGCAGGAAGCCGGTGACATCAGCAGGGTCGGTGACAGAGATGTCAAAGCCCTTGGAGGGAGCGTCCATCATCTGGAACAGCTCGGTGGCGGCGTTGTCCTTTTTCAGGTCGCAGGTCTCGCCATTGTCCAGGTGCAGGAGCACACTGCCGCGGCTGGCGGCTACCTGCTGCATGAAACGGTCTTTATCAAGATACTGGATGCGAAGCATAAAAATACCTCCCACAAAGAAATGTTTTATTCTGGAAGAGCCCCCCGGGCCAGGCTGCCCGTGGGGAACGCTTCTCGGGAACCGGATCAAGCCGCGCCGGGGGTTGTTTTCCGCCCCCTGCGGTGTTATACTGTGCTTGCTGGTTCTGATGAAATAATACCACGAAACTGGCACGATAGATAGAATAAAAACACCCGATTTGTACAATAAAATCGGCTTTGACAAAAAATATTCAAAGTATTGCGGAAAGGAATTGTTCAATATGGCGTTTCAGACAAGCTGTGTCTCTGCTGCCAATATCGTTACCGGGCTGACCTTCCAGCAGGATGTTGTGGCCGATGCCGAGGGGCGGGAAATGGTCCAGCATGGCAGCGCCCTGTTTCCCATTGCCTGCTACGCGGAGAACCTGAAAAGCTATTCGGTGGCCTGGCACTGGCACGAGGAGTTTGAGTACATACTGGCCATGAAGGGCCCCCTGACGGTGGACGTGAACAAGACCCGGGTGACCCTGCAGACGAATCAGGGCGTGTTCCTGAACTCCGGCATCCTCCACGCGGTGGAGCAGGCGGAAAAAGGGGAGGCCCTGCTCCACTCGGGCGTGTTCCACCCCCGGCTGGTGGGCGGAATGGACACCATCTTCTGGCAGAAGCTCATCCGACCCATGCTCCAGCCGGATGCCCCGGCGTTTTTTCTGCTGGATGGGGCAGTGCCCTGGCAGGCGCAGGTGCTTGCCTGCCTGCGGGAAGCCTGGCAGGCGGTTGCCGTGGAGCCCTTTGATTACGAGAACCGGGTGCGTTACTATCTCTCTGCGGCGCTGCGGCTGCTGAGCACCCAGTGCGTGGGCGGCAAGACCAAGGTCTCACAGCAGGAGCAGATCGCCGCCGAGCGGATGAAGCAGATGCTCCGCTTTGTGGAGGAGCACTATGCAGAGGAGCTGACCGTGGAACGCATCGCGGCCAGCGTGGCCCTGAGCGAGAGCGCCTGCCTGCGCAGCTTCCGGCAGATGCTGGGCATCACGCCCATCCAGTATGTCAAGCAGTTCCGGGTGGAGAAGGCCGCCGAGCTGCTCCGCTCCACCCGGCTCAAGACGGGCGAGATCGGGATGGAGTGCGGCTTTGCAGATGGCAGCTACTTCATCAAGACCTTCCGGGAGATCAAGCACTGCACACCCAAGGAATACCGCGCAAAATTCTGCTGAAATGTCTGAGATAGAAACAGGAGGAAATGATCCCCATGCAGCACAGTCTGACCCAAGGCCCCATTACAAAGAATATCCTGCTGTTTGCCCTGCCGCTGGGGGTTACCGGCATCTGGCTCAGTGTGCCCATCGACTGGGCACTGGCAGATGCCATCGGCATTGGGTATTATTTGAAGAAGAGTGCTTGCAAAAATGACGAAGCTATGGTAAGATAAAGAAAAGAACACCATGGAAAGAGAGCGTGCACGATATTGGAGAACCGACTGGTGAGTTTTACGATGGGTGGAATGGCCTTTGAGTATGACGAACAAAAGAACCAGATCAATATCCGCAAGCATGGTCTTTCCTTTAAAAGTGCGGCGCGTGTGTTCTTTGACTATGACCGCATTGAGTTTTATGATGACACACACAGCGATGAGGAGCCGCGTTATGATACGATCGGTGATACTTCCGCAGGTAAAGTTTACTGTACGGAGGGAAATACACTGATCGGCAAGGTAAACGAGATCCTGTTTGTGGTGTATACAGAGCGCATCCGTGTAGAAGAAAACGGAGGAAAAACGGATGTGACACGGCTGATCTCAGCAAGACTGGCAACGAATTTTGAGAGGGGGCTCTATTATGGTAAATGTGAATAAATTGTCCGCAGAGATGCAGAAAGAGCTGGCTTTCACAAAAGAAGAGCTGGCAGAGCTGGAACAGGCTAAGAAAATGCCCATTACTTTTGATGAGGATTGCCCGGAAACGACTCCGGAACGTGCATTGAAGTTCCGGCGTGTCAACCCGCCCCGGAGCGTAAACGCCCACGGCGCATAACTCAAATAAGGAAATATCCCCCGCTGCAAAGCGTGTTATGGCACGTCAGCAGCGGGGGATATTGTTTTTTCTAGGGTTTGAGGTGATTCGGGCGGGGGCTTATTCCCCCACGGCGGGGACGTTCTGCATCGTCCAGAGGAGCTTCTGGACATCTACGCTGCCCATGTGGGTGGGTTCCTCACCAAAACGGAGGAGATTGGTCTGCTGGGCGGTAACAGTCTGCCACTGGGGCAGGTCTGCGCCGTTGGGGTCGCCGGTCTTGGCAAAGTTGGTCAGGTAATCTACCATCTGAGCGCTGAGGGCGGTGTCCTTCTCAGTGAAGGGCCGCCAGCAGTGAGCCAGCGTGCCGAACCAGTACCACAGGTCGCTGGAATGCCAGGCACCACGGTCATCACCGGGGAGCTGGCGGTCGAAGAACCAGCCATAGCTGTCGGCGTTCCGGGCGCACCAGTCCTGAGCCATCTGGTAGAGATAGGGCGGAACGATATCCTCGCTGGTGAAGCCAATGAGGTAAGGGATATGGTGCTGTTCGTCGGCAGCCAGCGTCTCGGGGCCGGTCTTGACCTGGAAACGGCCATCCACCACAGGCTCGCAGCCCATACCCTTGAACTGGGGCTGGGTGCGGACGGCATCCCAGGCTGCAAACAGCTGGGCGGGGGCGAGGGCACGGAACTCGGCCAGCGTGCTGCACCCGGCGGCCTCCATCACCTGCTTCCAGAACGGGTAGTGGGCCTCGGCGGGCTTGGCCGTCAGCATCTGGCTCACGCCGCCGCCGCTGCTCATCACGGCCTTGGAGAACAGCTCCCTGGTGATGGGGGAGAGGACGAGCTGCTGGACGCTCATGGCACCGGCGCTCTGGCCCATGATGGTGATGTTGTTGGGATCGCCGCCAAAGGCAGCGATGTTGGCGCGCACCCACTGCAGGGCCGCCAACTGATCCAGAAAGGCATAGTTGCCGGTGGATCCGGCCTCATCAGCCAGCGCGGGCAGGCAGACAAAGCCCATGGGACCGAGCCGGTAGTTGATGGTCACAGCCACGCAGCCTTTGGTGGGCCAGACGGGGCCGTCGAAGTGCTTCTCGTGGCCGCAGCCGCCGGTAAAGCCGCCGCCGTGAATGTAGAAGATGACCGGCAGTCTGTCCCCGGGAGCTGCGTCAGCAGGGGTCCAGATGTTCAGGAACAGGCAGTCCTCGCTGTAGGTGTAAGTCTCGCCCTTGCGGAACTCGTTGTAGTAGAAGGCTTTTCCGGGTGCGGCGGCTTCGTCATAGAAGGCGCGGGGCTGGTAGCAGCAGGCACCGTATTGGGTGGCATCATAGACACCGTCCCAGTGGGTGACGGGGACAGGAAACTCCCACCGCCCGGCGGTGGCGTAGCGGATGCCCTTGTAAGCGGCAATGCCCGGCCACTGGCAGGCCGTGCCGGAGATCATGCCGCAGGGCGTGGTGCGCTCAAAGCTCATGGGGAAACCTCCTTATCTTACTCTGCCGCTTTCAGGCCCCGGATGTCCTCGCCCGCAAACAGGCAGGGGACAAAGGAGGAAAGACGGCTGGAGATCTTTTCGGTGTATCGCTTTTCCAGCAGGGAACCATCCGCAATGTTGGTGGTGACGATGGTGGGCAGACCGGCTCCCAGGCGGTTGTTCAGCAGGCTGTAAAAAGTGGTGATGAAGTAGGGGGTGACGAACTCGGTGCCCAGATCGTCCAGGATCAGCAGGTCGGCAGCAGAGGCGGTGCGCAGCAGGGTCTCGGCATCCTCGGAGGAGTCGAAGCGGGCGTTTTCCAGCTTGCCGAAGAAGTCTGGGCTGGAAACGTAGATCACGTCAAAATCCTTTTGCAGCACGATGCCCGCAATGGCAAGGGCGGCGTGGGTCTTGCCCAGCCCCGCGTTGCCGAAAAGCATCAGGCTCTCGCTGTTGTGGTCGAATTCCTCAGCGTAGCTGCGCAGATCCTCCAGCAGGCCGCCCATGTAGGTGCGGACAGGCTCGCCCAGCTTCTCGTCCATGGTGTTGGGGTAGTACCGCAGCTCCATGGTGTCAAAGCTGGAAATGGACAGGCTGGACAGCGCCTCGATCTCCTCCCGTCGCAGACCCTGCATCAGCTTATGAACGCAGGTGCAGGTGCGGCCCTGCACGCTGCCGGTATCCTGGCACAGCTTGCAGGTGAATTTTGGCTCCAGCGCATCCGCAGGGCGGCCGCTGGCGGACAGCAGGGCGGTGAGCTCCTGCCGGGCTTTGCTCAGTGCGGCGGCGGCTTCGGTGCGGTCTTTTCCGGCAGCGCCTGCCAGCGCGCAGCGGATGCCCCGCACCCGCACCTCTTCTTCTGCATGGCGCAGGGCGGGAATGGCGGCTTCGGCTTCGGCGCGGGCATCCTCGGCTCTGGCTCTGGCCATCTGCCGCCGGGCGGCCACGGTGCGCATGGCTTCCTGATACAGTTCGTTTTTGGTACGCATGGCTCCTCCTTATTCCGACTTCTTTTTCAACGGACGGCGGCGGGCAGCGTTCTTGAGGAAATCGTTGCCGCTGGGGGCTTCGCGGTCTACCCGGAGGTTCCGGCTTGCGCCTGCAGCAGCCACCGGGCTGCGCACATCGTGCACGGTGCGCAGGCCCTTGGCGTTCCATGTTTTGAGGATACTGTTCCAGTACCACAGGTCGCGCTTGGCCCCGGCCTGCACGGCAGCTTCCTGCACCATGGCATCGTCGTAGCCGTAAACTTCGTACCAGCGTGCAATGGCCTTGCGCCCGCCAAGGGTCAGCTCGCTTTCCGGGATGTTCAGAAGGCCGCTGACATACTGCTCGCGGCTCTGGCGCAGTGCCAGCAGTTTGAGGTGGGCATCGGCCTGCTCACCGGTCTCCACGCCCTCGGTGCGCCACACCTTCAGCTCATGCACTACGGCGGCCATGGTGCTGCGGCCGGTGCTGGCAACGTAGGCGGTGCACAGCATCACGGTCTCCGGCGCAAAGCCCTCCTGCATATAAAGGTTGACCAGCTTTTCCATCTCCCTGTGGGTCAGCGGACGGGCAAAGCCGGTCTGTGCGCAGTCGATCAGGCTGGAGATCATGGGGTCGGTGCGGCTGGCCGCAGCGATCTCGGCCCAGGTCATGGGTGCGGGGGCGCTGGGTTCCTCGCCCGGTGCGCCGTTCTCTTCGTACCGCTCCAGCAGGCCAGCGCCTGCCCAGAAGGAGAGGGCGCTCTCGGCGCTGATGCGGCTGCGTAGCTTGAGATCGGCACAGATCTTGTCCGGGTCGGTGATGCCGGTCGCCAGCACATACAGA
>OMNT01003214.1_pt1 | contig 12120 bp, 10 predicted proteins | sample 1672551 | NCBI WGS metagenome assembly OMNT01 (sample SAMEA3136698, study PRJEB25190) | human gut metagenome
CGGCATAATGGGAATACATCTTGTAGAGCATCTCGGTCCAGTCCTGAGCCTCTAATCCCCCACTGCCCGGGTGGATCGTAAGGATCGCGCCAGAATCGTCATACGGACCATCGAACCAAGATTCGATCTCGAACGAATCGAGCATCTCCTCAAGACGCGCAAGGCACACATCCTCTTCTTCCTGAAAGCTCGCATCTTCTTGAGCGAGTTCGGAAGCGGTCTGCGCATCTTCGAGCAACGTTTGCGCCGAAGCGTAGCGCACGAGAAGATCGCGCACATCGGAAGCGCGCTTCGAAACACGCTGGGCAACATCGGTATCGTCCCAGAAATCTGCTGCAGCGATCTGGGTCTCGAGTCCTTCAAGTTCGCTTTCACGTTCGTCGATATGGAGAAAACCGCGCGCATCACCAAGGCGCTTGCGCGCTGTATCAAGCGTGATCATAGATGGGAAACCTCATGCATTCAATCTCGTGTGATACCACCATAACGCACTTAGGCATGAGCACCGTGACATTTCTTGAATTTCTTGCCACTGCCGCAGGGGCACGGATCGTTGCGGCCGACCTTCGGACCCTTTACGATCGTGGTGGAAGCCTTCTGTGCCTTGTAGAGCTCCTTGCGCTTCTCTTCGGTGAGAATGGAATCCCACTGCGGGAGCTTATACAGCCACTCGGCCTTTGCGCCGACCATGTTGTAATAGAGCTTCTCCGGCTCGTAATCAAGGGAAACCTCAGTCTCGGCGGTCATGTTCTCCAGGTCGTTTTCCGCCTTGAGACTCTCGTTGATGCCGTCAAGGTAGCCGGTCATTTCGATGATATCCACGCCGAAGTGGTCAGCGAGTGCCTGTACGGTGCCGCTCTTCGGAGCTTCGCCCTTGAGGAGCTTCTCGTAAAAATCCTTTTCTCTAAGGAAATATTGTGTCCAGTACTGTTCTGCGCCGGGCTCTGCGGACTTCTTGTCTGCAAAATCCTGCCAATCCTTAAAAAGTGCCATGATGCTTCATCCTTTTCGTATCTTTTAAACGGCTTTCGGTTATCCCCTGAAAGTCTATTTTTGATTATAACCGAATCTGCTGCTTTTTTCAAGCAGAAACTACCCTAATATATTGAAAAATAGTGCCAAACGTGCTATTCTTATAAAGAAATCCCGATTATATTTCGATTTTTTAGTTGAATTTCTACTTTTTGAGCACAAGGAGACAAAAATGGAACCGAACAACGAGCGCAAAACGCCCGCGGGCGAGCAAAATGAACTCTTTAAAAAGCAGGTCTTCAGCGATGAGACGCTGCGCACCGCAGATCCCGATGAAGAAGAAACCGGTGAGCAGCATTTTGAAACGCTCACTTTCGATAAACCCGCCGTGCTCGACGAACGCTTTGCCGCGCGCAAAGCAGAACGCGAAACCGCACAGCCGCCGCAGGCAAAACCGGCGGCTCCTCGTCCTGCCGCAAAGCCGGTAAAGCGCCAAGTGCCCGCCGCACAGAAAAACAAATCCGTTTCTCATGAGCGCAGATTGTACAGCGGCGAAACACCGTCCGACGCAGCATTGCGCATCACGCGGCAGATTGCGGCGCTTGTGCTATGCCTGCTGCTTGTGTGCGGCGGCTTCTGGGCAAAGGGCGCCGTGTGGGACATTTGGACCGACCGCGATATTGAAGATGTGCAGAAAAGCACGTATTACAGCGCTGCCGCAAACAGTGCACAACTTCGCTTAGATCAGAATCTCCCCATCGGTTATGACGCCGCGCAGGCTGTATGTGTTTCTTTGGGACAGCCCATTTCGTCTTCCGCTATCCCCGCAAAAGCAGATGACAAAGACACGCTCATCTTCCCCGCAGACCTTACGGGCAGCATGGAAACGGCGCTCGGCAGCCAAAAGCTGCGGCTTGAAACCGGCCTTACGAACACCGATCTTTTCAAAGAAATCTACAAAAGTCTCAAAAAAAAGAAGCCCGTCATCGCGCTGATGCTCGTCTCTGACGCAGAATCGGCCAAGCTGCAATACGGTGTTGTGACCGGTCTTGATGTCAACAACAACCGCGTGACCGTGGCGCTCAGCGAAGGCGTGGACACGTACACGCTGGCGGAGTTCGTCGCTGCCACACGCTTTGAAAACACGAAGAACATCCCGCTTCGCTTGCGGTTTTCGCTGCTTTTCGGTACACTTTCCCGCAATACGGCGATCTTTTTAAAATGAGCGGGCTGAAAATAACTCTCCCCGCGCCGTGCGCGTTCATCCTCTCCCGCCTACACGAAAACGGTTTTGAGGCCTACGCCGTCGGCGGGTGTGTGCGCGACAGCTTACTGCACAAAACGCCGCATGATTGGGACGTCACGACCGCGGCAAAGCCGGAAAAAATCATCGCGCTTTTTTCCGACATTCCCGTTTTAGAGACCGGCCTTAAGCACGGCACGGTGACACTGCTCATCGACCACGAACCGTACGAGGTAACGACGTTTCGCGTAGACGGAAATTACACAGACGGCCGTCACCCGGACAGCGTTGCATTCACGACCGATATTCGGGATGACCTTGCGCGGCGCGACCTGACGATCAACGCCATGGCCTACAGCCCCGCAACCGGAATCATCGACCCGTTCGGCGGGCAGGAAGACCTGAAAAATGAAATCATTCGTTGCGTGGGCGACCCGCACAAGCGCTTTTCGGAAGATGCGCTGCGCCTGATGCGCACGATTCGTTTCGCGGCTGTACTCGGATTTACGGTCGAGCCCGAAACGCTGCGCGCCGTGCACGACCTGCATGAAACGATCGGGCGCGTCGCAAAAGAGCGCATTTTCACGGAGCTTTTAAAGACCGTCTGCGCACCGCATGCCGCCGAGGCGCTGCGTGCCGCGCCGGAGTTGTTTTTTTACGCCGTGCCGCAGCTCAAAAATCTCAAGGATGTGCCGCAAAACAGCAAATATCACATTTACGACGTATGGGAGCACACGCTGCACGCGCTCGAAAGTATCGGCACAGATGACCCCATCGCCCGCCTTGCGATTTTATTTCACGATGTCGGCAAAAAAGCCGTCCGCACGACGGGTGAAGACGGTTATGACCACTTTTTCGGGCACGCGGAGAAAAGCGCCGCGTTCACCGATGAAGCTCTGCGCGCGCTGCACTGCGACAACAAAACGCGCGAAAACGTCGCGGAGCTTGTTTTGCTGCACGATACCGCTTTTCCGAAGCGCACGGCAAAGTTCCGCCGCCTGCTCGCAAAGCTCGGCTATGAGCAGTTCTACCGCTTGCTCGCCGTAAGCCGTGCAGACAGCTTAGCGCACGCGCCGTGGTGCATCGAAGGCCGCTGCAAAGCGCTTGCGGATGCCAAAAGCGAAGCCGAAGCGCTGCAAAAAGCGGATTTCTGCTTATCTCTGCGCCAACTCAAAATCACCGGCAAAGACCTGCAAACGTTTGGATTTCAGGGCAAAGCAATCGGCGAAACCCTAAACAAACTCTTAGACGCTGTGCTGTGTGGCCAGCTTCCGAATGACCGCGAAGTCTTGCTTTTGCACCTTGAACGGTACACACAAAAACACAAATAACATGCAAACCGCGCCGCTCGGAGCTTTTCCGAAACGGCGCGGTTTTTTCGACCTTTACTTATATGTATCGTAAAGGCCGAAGCTGATACCGATGGCTTCGTTGACGCGCTGCATGGCGTCGTCATCGAGCTTGCCCATTTTTTCTTTTAAACGGTGCTTATCAATGGTGCGGACCTGCTCCAAAAGCACAATGGAATCCTTTTGCAGGCCGGTGCGCTCGGCATGGAGCGCAATGTGCGTGGGCAGGTTTGTTTTGTCGCGCTGGCTCGTGATGGCCGCCGCGATCACCGTGGGACTGAACCGGTTGCCCACATCGTTCTGCACAATAAGCACGGGGCGCACGCCGCCCTGCTCGCTGCCCACCACGGGGCTTAAATCTGCGTAGTAAATATCGCCTCTGTGTACATTCACGGTTTTCACACTCCGAACAGAATTTGCATCAACGCCCGCGACGCTACTTATATTCTTGCCCGTTTTTTCGGCGCTTAAACACGCCTGTTCCATTCTATTACAAAGTTGTGTGTTCCGTGCAAAATGCGCAGGATTTATTTGCCCTCGATCTGCAAAAAGACCTGCGGCAATTTTTCGATGAGGTCTGACGGCAACATACCATGCTGCGAAAGCGCCTCGGCGCAAAGGTCACCCGCCGCACCGTGAATGCACACGGCGGAATATGCCGCTTCAAACGGCTGCATATTCTGCGCGCACAGCGCACCTGTGATGCCGGCCAAAACATCGCCGCTGCCGCCCTTTGCCATGCCGGGGTTGCCCGTTGTGTTCACACGCGTTTCACCGCTCGGCGCTGCGATAATTGTGCCCGCACCCTTTAGCACGGTGATAACGCGGTACGTCTGCGCAAAGACACGTGCAGTCTGCAAACGGTCGGCACGCAGCTCTGCCATGGTGCGGCCGTTTAGACGGCACATTTCCCCCGGGTGCGGCGTGATGATGACCGGGGCTTGCGGCACAAGTAGTTTTTCCGGCGTTTTGGCAAGGATATTCAGCGCGTCCGCATCCAGAACGACCGTCCCGTGCGCATTTTCGAGTACGGCATCCACAAGCTTTGTCGCATACGGCGCCGTGCCGAGCCCGCAGCCCACAAGGCACGCACTCGCCTTGTCGATAGCGTCAAGCACCGCTTCACCCGGCGCTTCCGTGGGGTCATACAGCGTGAAGATTGCCTCCGGCACGGCGGGAGCCAAAATCGGGTACAGCGCATGCGGAATGGCGATGTTCAAAAGTCCCACACCGCTGCGCAGCGCCGCACGCGCAGCCATGATGCATGCACCTGCCATGCCCACGCTGCCGCAGATCATTAAAAGCCGCCCGTATGTGCCCTTGTGCCCCTCCGGGTCGCGCTTCGGGAACAGCGGGCAAATGTTGCCGAGCAAAACGGATTCCGTGTCACACGGCAGCATCTCAAGGTGCTCCTCCTTGATGCCCACCTGACGCACAACGGTCATGCCGCCGAAGCCCGCTGCCGGGTACACAACGCCCGCCGGCTTCATCGCCGTAAACGTCACCGTAAGGTCTGCCTTAAAGCACGCGCCCTCCACCGCGCCGGTATCACACACCGCACCGCTTGGAATATCCACGGAAATGTGAAACGCTTTTTTATTTTCCGCTGCACGCGCAAACAAAGGCTCCATCACGCTCGGCAGACGGCCGTGAAAGCTGAAGCCGAACACCGCATCGATGATGACGTCCGCCGCGTCTACCGCGCCGCCTGCCGTGCGGTACATGATAATCTCAATGCCGCGGCCCATTTTGTCATACGCCTGCTTTGCAAGATCGGAGGCCGGTGCGCCCTGCATCAAAACGACCGTCACCTTTGCGCCCTCGGCCGCCAATAAGCGCGCCGCCACAAAGCCGTCGCCGCCGTTGTTGCCTTTGCCGCACAAAATGACCGTTTTCTTGCCTGTGACGTCCATTTTCTCTGTCACTGCTGCCGCCACCTCGGCGCCCGCGTTCTCCATAAGCGTTTCCATGGAAACGCCGGATTCCACCGCGCATGACTCCAGCCCTCTGATCTCTGCCGCTGTCAATACCCGCATATACCTGCCTCTTTTCCGTAGCATTCTATGCTTTAATGGTATCATTTTCCCGTGCGGTTTTCAACTATGGAAGCGGTGAAAATTAAAATCATTTTCGCGCCGCATGGAAAAGCGCCCCGTCACCGGAAAATCTCCGATAACGGGGCGCTTCACATTTTTGAATTTAGTTTCTGCCGAAGATTTCAAACTTTAATCTTCTGTCCATAAACGGCTTAATGGCATCAATGCAGCGCTCGTCCGGCGAGAACACAAGAAGCGTCAAGCCGGTCTTGCGGCTCTTTGCAATGATGTACCACGCGTCCTTGCCGTCGTCCGTCTCCGCCGCGAAGATGGTCTTGTCCACACGCTTACCTTTTAACTTTTGCGCGTTCTCCGTGTACTTACCCATCTCTTCAATCGCCTTGGCATCGAAAGACGTGAGACGTTTACGGTTTCTGCGGTTGATGATCTTATCTACCGCAATGTCGCCGTTCGTGATGCTGTACTCAAACTCCAAGCTGCGCGAGGAGATGACGTAGTACACGCCATAAATCACGCCGCAAATCACGAGGAACGGGATCATCGGCGAAACCGGCGTCAGGAAAATGCTGACAAAAATCAAGATCGCGCCGAGGATCGACACGCCGAGCGACATCAAAACATCCTTGCTGCCGGTCTTCTTTTTCACCATGTATTCCACAAACACATCTGTCATCATACTGTAAATTACCTTCCGTTTCCATAATTCAATATTGTCATTGTACCATAACCCACACGGAAGTTCAACTGCGTAATTTGTGAATTTTTATCGAATATTACGAATACTGTGCAATAACCGCAAAACTCTGTCCATAAAATCCCGCGAAAGGCTTGAAAACCGAAAATTTCTATGCTAAAATAACAGTGTTGCATCGTGAGGATACAAACGACGCCGAACAGTGAAACGCGATGAAAAAGAAAAGTAGCCTGTTTTTCGTGGGCAGAGAGGGTGCGCCGTCGGCTGAAAACGCACCTGCATTGAGTACAGGTGAAGTTCTCTTTGGAGCGGTGCGGCTGAAATTAAAGTAGGCTGCAACGGGTAGCTGCGTTAAAGGCTTTCAGAGGGCGCAATGCGCCGAAATTGGGTGGTACCGCGAGCGTTCCGGCTCGCCCCATGTTTTGTGCATGGGGCGGGCTTTTTTCATGCTCACCGTTCGGTACAAAACGGAAATCATTTACGAAAGGATATATTGATATGGGAATCAAAGAAAGCATTTCCGAGCTGCGCCAGAAGTTTGACGCAGACCTTTCCGAAGTGCGCGACAGCGAATCCGTCGAAAAGCTGCGCGTTTCGTATCTCGGCAAAAAAGGCTCCGTCACCGAGCTTTTAAAGGGCCTTAAAGACCTTTCCGGCGCGGAGAAAAAAGAATTCGGCCAGACCATCAACACGCTCAAGCGCGAGGTCGACGAACGCATCACAGCACACGTGGAGCGCATCCGGCAGGAGGAGGAAGACCGCCTTGTCAACAGCGCAGAGCAATATGATGTCACGCTGCCGATGGATACCGACTGCGGCTCCTATCACCCCATCACGCTCGTGCAGCGCGAGCTGGAAGAAATTTTCGCTTCCATGGGCTTTACGATTGAAGACTACCGCGAGGTCGTAACGGATTACAACTGCTTTGAGGCATTGAACATTCCGAAGCATCACCCCGCCCGCGACATGCAGGACACCTACTATCTCGATAACGGTCAGCTTATGCTTCACCCGTCAAATACACCGAACGGAAACAGCGAATTTTCGGCGATTTCCGCAAAGTATGAAGTGCCTATTCTTTTCTACAATCACTGCGATTACGTTTACCGTGAGCAGGACAGCGAGGAAGAGAAGATTAAAAAGGTTGATACGCTTGTAGATGATTACGGCTATAATTTCGTACAGGAAAATCAGCTTGCAAAGATGACTGCGGCGGCATATAACAGCAGGGTCAGTGCAAAGTGGGATAATGATACTTTGTATTTGTCGGCGGCGGCAAAAAATGAGGATATTCCGCTGTATGATAAGAATTATCAAAATTCTACCGGTGTAAAAGTGATTTTTGCCGACGGTGTTACGGTTGATGAATTTAATATAGACGCAAGTGTTGCATATAAAAAAGATAACTGCATTTATACGTCACTTGATAAAGGCGTAAAGATTTCAAAGAACGGTGAAAATAAAGATATAAATATCACTTCGGTGAATGTACCTGCAAAAATTTCAAAGAATGATAAGGGTGCAACGATTAAATTTTGTGACGGCGGTATGATGACTGTTGAAGTTGCCGGTAATGCGCGTACAACGTCAAAAGGCTGGGAAACAACTCAACAAGAGGGTAAAACACTGTTTAGAAAATACGGAAAAGCAGAAACTTTGAAAATAACAAAATAAAAAAGTGCCGAAAGGCACTTTTTTTTATGATTTTTTAAAGATTAAGTCATTTTTACTGTCCCCAAACATTTCTTAAATGCTCGGCGTACATATCTTGTATTTCTTTAATTTCGCCAAGTCCCGTAAGGTCACACTCGACATTGAAACCGTTATTTTCAAATTCTTCTTTCCATTCGACAGCCATATCATTTTTCGCGTGGTCGCCGCATACAAGCATAAACGGAAGTAGTGTTACATTCTTTATATCGGTTTTCATTGCGTGGGAGATGACTGTTTCAAGGTCGGGAAAACCCTCAACAGTACCGACAAATACGTTGTTCATATCGGCATTTTTAAAGTGATAATCAAGGGCAGGGTAGGCGGCATTCGCAAAATGGTCGCTGCCGTGTCCCATAAAAACGTAAAGTCTGTTTTTGTCGGTAAGTCTGTGTTTGAAAATATCAACAATGTTGTAATAGTCACTCGTTTCGGTAACAAGCGGACGAGAAATTCTGATTTTCATTTTGTCGTTAAATTTCTCAATCATTCTGCAAGCTTTGTCGTATTCAATACCGCACATAATGTGAGTAGGGACACAAAAAATATCTGTGTAACCGCTTTTATATAATTTTTTGAGTGCTTCATCTACAGTATCAATTTCTATTCCGTCACGTTCACGGAGCTTTTTAATAATCATACCGCTTGTGAATGCACGGAAAACATCTGTTTTAAATTCATATTTAAGTTTTTTTTCGACAGCACCGATTGTTTTTTCAAGTGTATCGCGATGGCTTGTGCCAAAGCTTATGACAAGTATTGCAGTTTTCATATTTTCTCCTTTATTTTCTGTTCATATAATTCTAAACTTTCTTTTGCAATTTCAAGCATTTCATCTGAAACCATAAAATTTAATATTTCTTTTTTAGTGTCCCTGCTTTCGCTTATTAAAATACTTCTGTATTTCTCTATTATAGGTAAAATGCTTGCGTAAAATTCTAAATCGTTTGATTTAATTTGGCTGATTTTTTTCGCAAGTGCCGGTGATTTGCCGTTTGTCGAAACAGAAATCGTTATGTCATCGTAGTTTTTTGATGACGGTAATATAAAATCGGAATGCTCTGTGTCATCAGATAGGGACACTAAAATGTTGCGTTTTTTTGCGTCATTGTAAATCGTTTGATTTACTTCTTTGTTGTCTGTTGCGGCTATGACAAGAAAAGAATTTTCTATGTCACTTGAAGAATATTCTTTTTCAAGTCGTTTGACATTTGGAAATCTGTCTTTAAAAACAGGACTTACTGCGGTTACGTCTGCACCGTATTTTAAAAGCGTTTTAACCTTTCTTTCCGCAACATTTCCACCGCCTGCAACGGTACATTTTCTTCCGTGTATATTCAGCATTATCGGAAACATCAGTTTTCCTCCAACCATTTTGCAGCCTCAACCGCATAGTAGGTTATAAGCATTTTTGCACCGGCACGTTTCATTGCGGTAAGGCTTTCAAGGACGATTGACTTTTCGTCAATCCAACCGTTTTGTGCGGCGGCTTTAATCATTGAGTATTCACCGCTTACATGATATATTGCAAGAGGGACACTAAAAGTATCGCTGACCGTTTTTGCAATGTCAAGATACGGCATACCGGGTTTCACCATGATTATGTCCGCACCTTCGTCAATGTCAAGCTGTGTTTCGATAATTGCCTCTTTTTTATTTCTGAAATCCATTTGATAACTTTTTCTGTCCCCAAACGACGGAGCACTGTCAGCTGCGTCGCGGAACGGTCCGTAAAATGATGATGAATATTTGACGCTGTATGCCATTATAAGTACGTTCTCAAAGCGGTTTTCGTCAAGTGCTTGACGTATTGCGCCTACTCGTCCGTCCATCATATCCGACGGTGCAACAATATCCGCACCTGCTTTTGCACAAGCCACCGACGCTTTTGCTAAAAGCGGTAAAGTCTTGTCGTTGACGATACAGTCGTGTTCGATAACACCGCAGTGACCGTGCGAAGTGTACTCGCAAAGACAAATATCGGCAATTACGATTAAATCGGGATACAGTTCTTTTGTAAGGCGGATTGCACGTTGAACAATGCCAAATTCATTGTATGCCTCACTGCCGAATTCATCTTTTGTCTTTGGAATACCGAAGTAAAGCACCGCACCGACACCTGCCGAAACCACTTCGTCAAGTGCGGACGGCAGGTCGGTAAGCGAGTATCGCTTGATGTTCGGCATTGACGGAATATCTTCTGTTTCGCCGTCAATTATGAACATCGGATATATTAAGTCTGTTTTGTCAATCGAAGTTTCGTGTACAAGGTCGCGAATTTGTTTTGTCACACGAAGTCGTCTTGGTCGTCTGATCATTTAGTGTCCCTCCTGATACAGTCGATAATGCTTTCTGCGGTTGCATTGTCGGCTGTTTTATAAATTTTAAGCCCGCATTTTTCGGCGGATTTTGTTGTTTCGTTTCCTATTGAAATCAGCTTTATATTTGACGTGTCTGTCATTTCGGAAAATGCCTTTGCGGCAGAACCACTTGATAATATGACATAGTCAGTATCGTTTAGACATAAATTCAAAAGTTCCTGTTTTGAGTTGTCAGTTTCTGTTCTGTAAAGGTGCATATCGGTGAAATTAATATTATTTTCACTTAAAATATTCGGTATGGTGCTTGCACCGTTTTCGGCTCGAATTAAAAGAATATTGTCGTTTTTACTGCACTTTTCGCACATTAGGCGAGCAAGCTCAAGTCCCGAATGAATTTGAGGAACCATGTCGGCATATATGCCGTAACTTGCAAGTGCGTCGGCTGTTTTTTTCCCGACAACAGCGAATTTAGTGTCCCTTAAAGTTCGTATATCGGTTTTTGATTTTTGTAAATATTCAAAAAATATTTTAACACCATTTGCACTTGTAAATACTATATGTGAAAAGTGTGCTATATCCGCTTTTGAAAACAAGTCGAAATTAATCGGAACTGTTTTGATTAAAGGAAGCTCCGTTATGTCAAAATCGGTCGCCGCATTTTTTATGCTTTTGTTCATTAACGGTGTTGCGGTTGTGAGTATTTTTGTATTTTTTTGTTTAAACCAATCTTGCTTTAAATTCACCACATCACCGACAAGAATTATCGCCGGAGAAGTCATTTGTTTTGCCAATGCAGATAAATTATTTAGTGTCCCCGTAACACATTTTTGACGCGGCGTTGTACCGCTTGAAATTACGGCAACAGGTGTATTTTCCGATTTACCGTTTTCAATAAGCTTATTGCTTATATTTTCGGCAGACGAAAGCCCCATAAGAAAAACAAGCGTTCCGCTGAGTTTTGCAAGCGCACTGTAATTAACCGTTTCATTTCCGACTTTTTCGTGACCTGTTATAACGTGAAACGAAGTTGCAACTCCGCGGTGAGTGACTGGAATACCGCAATATTCGGCGGCACTGTAACAAGAAGAAATACCGGGTACAATTTCATAGTCAATATTATTTTCGATTAGTGCGATAATTTCTTCACCTCCGCGACCGAAAATAAACGGATCGCCGCCTTTCAGACGTACAACATTTCCGAAACGGCTGTGTTCAACAAGGGTTTTGTTGATTTCCTCCTGTACCATGTGATGATTGCCTGCGATTTTTCCGGCATAAATCAATTTACAGTCGTTTTTTGCATAGCTCAATAAAGTCGGATTTGCAAGGTGGTCGTAAATTATGACGTCCGCTTTTTTTATACATTCAAGACCTTTCTGCGTGATTAATCCGCTGTCACCGGGTCCTGCACCTACAAGATATACCATTTGATTTACTCCTTAATTTTATCAAGCGTTATTTCAGCCATTTTTTTGCCGAGTAATATCGGATCGTTTCCGAACATTTCAAGATAAATTTCTTTGTCGTTTTCTTTGAAAAACGTACACATTTTAATTTCTTTACCGTTAAATTCAGCCGACGCACCGCACGGTGCATGACAGCCACCGCCTGTGTACTGCAAAAATGCACGTTCGCATTTTAATTCGGTCATTGCGACTTTATCATTTATCGCCTGTGCGTATTTATCGGCTTTGCCGACGGCAGTTTCAATGGCAAGAATTCCCTGACCTGCGGCGCATATGAAATTATCGCCGAGATTTTCGATTTTAACGTC
>OMNT01003220.1_pt1 | contig 12109 bp, 9 predicted proteins | sample 1672551 | NCBI WGS metagenome assembly OMNT01 (sample SAMEA3136698, study PRJEB25190) | human gut metagenome
TATAGTAAAAATGAAAGGCGGAAAAAGCTATGATAACTATTTGTTATTTAAACAACAAGGGTGGTGTAGGAAAGACTGCCACCGTAAGTACAATTGGACACATGATGAATCAGGTGTATGGAAAGAAAGTACTGATGATTGATTTGGATCCACAGGGAAATCTTTCTACCGGATACAGCGAGATAGACTGGGTTGATATCTTTCTGTCAATCTTGAACGGAAAAGAAGTTGATACGGAAAAGTCTGTAGAAGATATTCTTATGCATCCGGAAATGGATGTACATGAGGCAATCAAACATACACAGTATGAGGGACTGGATGTGATCCCTTCACATCTGACACTGTCAACTGTTGAAGAAAGTTTAAAGGCAGACATTACAATGCCACAGCAGTTCAAGCTAAAGGGACAGCTTGAAAAAGTGAAAGATGAATATGATTACTGCCTGATTGACTGCTCGCCATCTATCAGCATCTTAAACATCAACGGACTTGTGGCAGCGGATGAAGTATATATACCATTAAGATGTGATGGAAACAGTTGTATTGGAATGGCTATCACAATGAACCTTATACGCACGGTCCAGACATATAATCCAGCACTGCAGCTTATGGGATGTTTCCTTACGCAGTATGATGGAAGAAAAAATGTTGCTAAGACGGTATATGAATTGTTAAAGAACATCCTTACGGATGATATCATTCTTCCGTTCCGGATTGGAACAACGAAATATCTGGAAGAGAATACATTTGAGCAGAAACCACTTCTTGCAGTGGATTCGGGTAAAAATAAATGCAGTGCTACATTAAGTTATCTGAAACTCACGGAATATATGATAGCGCCAAATAAAAAAGAGTATCTGAAAAAATATGATGCGGAACTGAAAGAGATTGAAAATCTGAGACTTGAAGAAGAACAGAATATGGCGTAGTTAGCAGATCATGATTGTGAAAAGAGGAAAAGAATATGGCTAAATTTAATATGAATAAAATAAAAGGGTTAGGCGGTGTGCCCGAACAGAACGAAAACAAGGGAATGGTCGGAGCAGGACTGTTAAATGTGGCTTCCCAGGCACAGGCTGCATTGCAGAAAGCAACGATCTTTGTTCCATATGATAAGATTGTCCGTAATCCGATGAATAAAATGAGTCGGAAAAATATTGATGAACTTGCACAGTTGATCGAGCTGGCAGGTTTACAGCAGCCGCTTGTCGTAAAGCAGACAGGTGACGGAAACTATATGATCCTTACCGGAGAGCGAAGATATCTGGCAATCGGAAAACTGATCAGTGAAGGTAAATGGAATCAGGAGAATCTTGTGGAAGTTAAACTGCAGGATATGGACAAGCTCAATGTGCCATTACAGGAAGATACAAAAGAACTGTTTGAAGTCGTAGTGACAAACCAGCACAGAAAGAACACCGATTCAGACAAGTATTTTGAGGCAATGGCATGGAAAAAGATCATTCAGGAATTTAGGGAAAATGGAAAGCAGCTCCGTGTAGTCGGGTATGATGAAAATGGGGAGCCGATAGAGCAGATGCGCACTATCATGACAACTGGAATGGATGATGACGGAAATGCAATCGAAGAAGATATTACCGGAATGAAAACACAGCAGATCATTGGTGACAAGCTTGGGGTCTCCGCAGCATTTGTTGGACAGATGGAGAAGATAGAAAACAATGGATCGGAAGCATTAAAAGATGCCCTGATGAATGAAAAAGTGGGCATTTCACTTGGGTCAAAAGTGGCCGGACTTGACCAGAATGAGCAGGAGAACTTTTTGAAAACTGTTCTGGAAAAAAAGGACGAGGGAGACACGATCACAAATGATGATCTTAGAAGATATCAGTACGAGAAAGAGAAAACTTCGGTAAAAAAGAAAGAGGAGGAGCCGGAGGATGATCTTCTTCCGGGAAAACTGATTACAGAAAAGCAGCTTAAGGCTGATCTTAAAAAGGTCACAAAAGCATTAAAGGCAAACGGAGGCATCAGGCTGGATGATGCGAAATATGATTCATATATCCGGCAGATCCAGTTATTGGAAAAATTATTTGTGTAAGGAAAGGAGAAAAGCACTATGAAAAAATCGGAAATGATATATACACATAGAGTCGAACAATGCAATCAAACGGTTGCGAAAAGTGGGGATAAGAAGGAAAAACTGAAATTGAGACGGAAGGTTTGCAATATTTATTCGTATCTGGCTGCTATTCCATTATTCATTGTATTTTGTTTATATAGTTTCAGAGTACCGAGTACGCGGGAATACATAAGAGATATTTTAGCTGGCTTTTTTTTCCTGACAGGAATTATCGCAATAAGAATGAGAAATTATTATGATGAAATAATCGATCATTTGAAGGAAGATTAAAACTAAAACAACAAAATCAGAGGAGAATAACTATGATCGCTACAATATCAAAGATATGCGCACCATTTGTACTTATTTCTATAATTGATTTAGTATTTTTAATTCTCATATATAAAGCATACAAGCGTGGAAATTATGAAAGATATAACTTTTATGTTAGAGCAGGCTGTGTAATATCTATTCTATTTATAGGTGTTATAGTGATTGCTTTATAAAGAAAGTGAAGAAATAGAAGCATGTTGACATGTCAAAACCATGACATGTTTATACAATAGACTATCAATGCAGAGAGGAGGAAATTCTTATGAAAAAAAGTACATTTAAAGATAGAATTTTAGCGTACTATAAGTTATTATGTAAATAGTATGCAGTATTGGTTGAAACACCTTAAGAAACAGAGTAATGCGAAATAATGATATATCACAATATTTATTATAAGCCATGATTATTTAGGGATGCTGCAGATGCTGTGGCATCCCATTGACAGGTTAGAATATATGAATCATTTGACATCTTTTAACATCACTACTACGGTAAAATACACAGAAAATGAGATATTAAAAAAGACAGGGCTCTCACAGGCAGCTTTCCATCGGAAAGCGATAGATGCGTTTCTGGCAGGTGATCAAAAGATTGACAGACGGCTGAAAATCAAAGAGATAAGCAATCCTGAATATGTTAAGAGGAGCTTTAAGGAGCTGATATATCTGGATGATGAACGGAGGAAGCTGCTGGAGCCGATCATGGAGCGTGAGAACGTGGGGATCACAGTTGTACTATTTCAGGCATTGTATGATTACTGTTTTGAAATGGCTTCCGTACTTGATCATGACGTAGTAAAAAATATAATTGAGGGAAACTATACACTATAGAATGTAGAGGTTTCACAATTATGTCAGTAGAAGAAGAACTGGAACGCTGGTACGATGTGCTGAATGAGAATGTTTTTAGCAGCCAGCTTCCCAACGCAGTTTTCACAGTTTACTGTTCTGAACAGAGAAAAAAAAGCAGCATAATCTATGAAAGCGGCAAGGTATATAACATTTATATACACAGAAACGTGCTGCATGGAGAGATTGATAAGATAATCACATTTATCATCCATGAGCAGGTGCATATTTATTGCAGAATAAAGAAAATTTCAGATACGAGCAGGAACCGCAGATACCACAATAACAGATATGCTGCTGTTGCAGAGGAGCATGGACTTATTCTGGAATATCGGGGCACAGAGGGCTATGTAACTGTAGGTACAGATGATGAAATCCTAAAATCTTTACCAGCCTTTATAAACCGTGACAGATGGGGGAAAATACTGTCAGAATATGAAATCCGGTATCAAAACAGACTAAACTATGATAAAGGCAATTTTTGTTCGCAGGTGTTTGCCTGTGAGAATTGTAACAATAAGGCAGTTGGCCAGGAGCGCACAAGAATCATTTGCGATAAATGCAGGACATTGATGGTGCCTGTTATACGCGAAAAAAACACGTTTTTGCCGGGAAAGTATAAAACTGTCAAATGTCCGGGATGCAGGAGAAAGATTACAGGAATAGATGACGGAAAATATATATGTGGATTTTGCTTTGAGAAAATGATTGACGCAAAGTGATGGAAAAGGTTGGATGAATTACATCTAACCTTTTTCTTGCTGTCCACATATCAGGATAAAGGGGCATTCGACATTTGGATAAAATAACATCAACATCAGAATTTGCTTTTTCGACTACGAGGTGGGAAGGGGATGCACTTCGTAACAAAGGAGAGTCCTATGGTTATGGGCGTGTATCTACAAAACAACAGAACCTTGACCGGCAGCTGGTACAGTTTGCAATCCTGCCGATCAAAGAGAGTAATATATTCGTAGACAAGGAAAATGGCAGCACATTTAACAGGACTAATTATAAAAAGCTGGTTAAGAGGCTTAAGCCGGGAGATACATTATACATACACAGCATCTACCGGCTTGGCAGGAATTATGACGAGATACTGGAGCAGTGGTCTGTTTTGACCAGGGTAAAAAAAGTTAATATCGTAGTATTGAATATGCCGATCTTGGATACGAGACTGGAACGCGACCTCATGGAGAGGTTTCTGTGTGATGTCATATTGCATATACAGGCATTTGCAGCGGAAAATGATAAAAATAATATTAAGGTGTCACAGGCAGAGGGGATTGCGAGTGCCAGGGAAAAAGGTGTAGTGTTTGGCAGACCACGTAAAAGCGACATCGATGGATTTAAGCAGAGGTATGAGGAGCTTAAGGAGCAGGGGTTAAAGAATGACGAGATCGCAAAGAAGCTTGGCATTGGGATCAGTACACTGTACCGTTATCTCCGGGAATTAAATACAAAATATTGAACAAAAAAATGGAACAGCCACAAGCTGTTCCATTTTTTAAAAATCGACTTCACCTTGGTTGTTGACAATTTTATAAAAATAAAATATAATCTAACCAAGGCATTGAAATAAATTGATCGCAACAATTTATTTCAATTGTATGATATTCAATCTCGTACATTAAATATCATCTATTAGTATAATAACAAAACCACCTTGAAATGTCAATGTATATTTGACAAAAACAAGAATCTTTACATAGAAAAAATGCTTATTTTTTGCTAGTTTCATGTAACAATTATACAAACAGATGGATAGTAATGAGGGTGAATCGCATCATACAATTGCGCATTTACCCTCTTTTTATTTTGTAACCAAAAGGACGATTCACAGATGCAGAAACTTAGTGTTGAAGTCCTGGAGAAAATGCTCGGAGCTGATCTGTCAAATCATGAGATAGATATGATGCTCTACATTGCCCGTTTTCAAGACGAGTTCGGACATATCCGGGGCGTGTATTACAGAGATATTTGTGAAAACGTCGGACTTTCATATCAGGGATTTTATGATTGTCTGCATTCCCTTGAACGTAAGGGAATCATAGCGTGCGAAAAGCGTAGTTATTTTGACTGGGATATTCAGGTCATCAATAACTCTTTTTGTGGTACGGAAAACTTTGGGCGGGGTTATGTATCGCTGCATTGTGGTATGGTGCGGTCAGATGAGTTTAAACAACTTAAAGGCGGCGCAAAGCTTATGGCATTATGGCTCATGCGTGAATGGCTGATCAGCAGGAGCCGGTCCGGAAGCAGTGCGTACCAGATCACAAAAGAAAACCTGATTGCAAAATTTGTAGGACTGCTTAATGTGTCCAGACGTACTGTGAGGGAATATTTGGGCGATTTGGAGCCTTTTATGGATGTGTACTTAGAAAAAGGCCGTAAGTACTTTATAACCTTAAAAAAAGGCGCATACGAGGCTCTGCCGGGCAGGGATACTGAAAACGATGAACTCAGAAACCACACGGTTACGATCTCCTGCAGGAGAAACCGGATCAAGGACGAGAACAGGCAGAAAGAGGAAGAAATCTGTACCATCCTAAAGCAGCACCACAAGGACATCATTAAGAACCTAGAATTTGATCTAAGTGCCATAATCAGGGAAAGCCTGGCACGGATCAATGCGAGCATACATAACAAGTACAAGTGGAAGCGGTATTTAAATCCTGCACTGGTACATAAGATCGTGATAGAGGAGCTTGCCAATGCGTAGGCATATACAATTGAACAGGGATTATGACAGACCTATGAGAGCCATAGGTCTCTTCGTGGTATCATAAATAGCATCTGGAGAGCCAGATCATCCATCCAAAAGGCAGTTTTCGGTGAAAAAGACACCGGGAGCTGCTTTTTCTTTTTTTACTGGAGAAAAGTATTCAAGTTTCACGACAGTTTAGAAAAAAAGTATTCAAATATCATTTCAATTTTTGATAAGGATATTCAAGTTTTAAACGGCTTATATAAATTTATTCAAATTTTACAGTAATAAATGAGATCTCCTATTCAATTTTTAAACTATCCACAAAGTGCCTCAAAGCCCCATAAATAGGGCAAAGACACAATATTTAAAACGGCTAATAAATCCTTTCTAAATACAATTCTTTCTTTTTATCAACTATATCTTGTTTGGGAATCAACTACTCTGCAAACAATCTCTTTTTAATTGATCCATGTCACCTTGACACACGAAAACACTCATCCATCCACACAATAAGGAAGCCGAAACGCATAGCGTTCCGCCAATATCTAAACTGGCATAAATGCCAGAATTAATAGATACCAGTAATCCTGATAAACGAAATAACTTATCAATCCATATGCTGAAATTTCAAAGTAAATAACAACAGCAAGACAATGAAAATCCAAGAGAAAAATTCAATAAAAAGAAAATTAGAGGGGGGCGATTACATTTCAATTATTGTCAAGTATGGAAATTTATGGTAAAATTCCCTTTGTAGTAAAATTGTGTCGAAAACTATACTTTTTGGCAAACAAAAAAACATGAAAAAAACGTCAAATCTGTGTCGCAATCGCAGATTTTTTTTAATTTTCAGGTCATTTTATCCTCAAAAACACGACTTTTGAAAAGTATGATTTTTGAAACTTCATTGACTAACATGAAAGGAGGATATGTGACCAGAATAGAACAAATGTTCTTGACGTTGTATTATATTTATAGTATAGTGTGGATAAGAAAAATACATTTGGAGGTCACAAAATGAAGAACACAAGTTATAAAAATAAACAATTCGTACTTTTAGGAATGACTTTTTTAAGCGTGGCTGGTATTGCCGGATGTTCCAAGGTGGAACTCGCGCAGAGCACAGTGACACTGGAGCTTGGCGATGAGCTGTCGGAAAATGTTGCAGATTATCTGCAGAATCCGGATGAAAAAATATTAGAAGCTGCAAGCCTCGATCTGTCCGCGGTAGATGAAACAAAAGTTGGCTCGTACAATGCTGCCATTGCATATGATGGGAAAAATTACCCATTTACGGTAGAAGTGAAGGATACGACTTCACCGCAATGCAAAGCAAAAGATTATATCTACATGCAGCCGGGAACTCTGACCGTGGATGATCTGGTAACGGAGATCAAAGATGCATCGGAAACTTCCAGTGGAATTGTTTCTTGTGAGATAAAGGATGATCTTGCAGCCTGTGATTATGATGATATGCTGCAGGAAAAAGCGGTGGTAGATACTACTGATTTGTATGATGAAGCAGACTATCAAGAAAGTGTTCAGTTGGATGAAGAAGGCTGCTATGAAGTGACAGCCCAGGTAAAAGATAGTGAAGGCAATTTTACAGATATAACATTAAACGTTTACGTGGATGGCACAGCTCCAGAGCTGGCACAGAATGTGATCGATCTGGATGTGGATGCATCCGGGATCAGTATTGACGACATCAACACGGATGATGCGGAAAAGATTGCAGACATGCTGCATGAGCTTCCGGATTTTTCAAATGCGGAGTGGGCGGCAGCCAGTGATGCATTTTGCGGAGACAATGCGATCAGCTACGAATTTGAGCAGAAATCTTTTAATCTGCAGAAAGAGAACCCGGTTGAAGTATTAAATGTACACTGCACAGTGCAGGATCAGGCTGGAAACGAAAACGAGGCAGATTACGAAGTGACGGTTACATACACTGGTCTGGATGCAGAGGCATTATTGGAAAAGACAGGGCTGATTATGCAGATAAGTGATGTCACAGCCAACGACAAGAAATCTGGCAAAAGTGATAAGAAATCTGGAACTACAAATACTCAAAATCAAGTATCTCAGGCTAGTGGAAAATCCAATACTAACAGTTTGGGTATTACAGATGATGAATTAGTAGAAATGTTTAATTCAATGACACCTGACGAAATAGATGAATTTTTAAATTCTTTATTTGAAGATAACAGCAATGATAATTCAAATGCAAATGCATGTTACAATAGTGATTATGCCCAGCAGGTATTTGCAATGGTAAATCAGGAAAGAGCAAATAATGGTGTGGATGCATTAACATGGGACAGCAGTATGGCGTCATACTCTGATAGAAGGGCAATGGAAATCACGACGGATTTTAGCCATAATTCTGCAGGTGGAAAAATGAACGTAGGAGAGAATATTGCAAAAGGTGCAATATCTCCGGAAATGGTAATGGATGGATGGATGCGAAGTGATGGACATCGTGCCAATATTTTAAATGCAAGTTATACAAAAATCTCTGTTTCATGCTATTATGATGGCTCAACTTATTACTGGGTACAGAATTTTGCTTATTAAAAGCATTCCTTTAAAAATTTAATAAATTGCACTGATTTTATTGGTTTGGTATAATGAATGAGGTGCTACGAGAAAACGGTAGGCGGTTAGCCCTCAACAGAGGGACTGAACCCTCTGATTACATAGAGATCTTCGAAAGAAGAAATTCATTAACGGAGGGGATGCTGATGATAACACTGACGGAACTTATTCAGTTCACGAGTTTATTGATAAGCGTTGCCGGATTATTTTACCTTATCGGGAAAGATAATCATGGCAGAAAAAAATAACCGCCCCAGTCCAAGGTTGCGGTTATTTTCTATAACACATAAACCGGGCTAACCGTCTATCGGTAGCACCTTTTGTAATTTGATTATACCATAGTGATATTAAAAAGTAAATAAGATCATTTAAAAGTCCGACCTTGCGTTGGAAAAACGAATTGTTATTTTTACTAATTTGTAAAAGAGACAATGAAAAAGAAAGTAAAGAAAAGGTTTTTTGCCATTCTCTTACTTCTTGCAATCGTTTTTACCAATGTGGGAACGGACTTTTTTTATGTCCAGGCGGGCAGCATAGAAGCAAATGAGAGTGTGCAGGAAGAAAACACAGAAACGATAACAGACACCGAAACTGTGGAAATAGGCACGGACAGCGTTTCTGATACAGAGGAAGTGAGTGAGAGCACGGAAACTGTGGAAGATACGGAGAAAGTGGATGAGAGCACAGAGACGGTTGCTGACACCGAGGTGATTGACACAGAAGAAAATATTCCGGAAGAAGCTGCTCCGGAAGAAGAACAGATTCCAGATCAGGAATACACATGGAGAGATACGACTGCAGAACGCAATCTATATTATGATGACTGGTCAAAAGATAACATGGGGCGCATCTATCTTGGAGAAACATTAGAAGAACTTTTCCAGATGTATGAAGATCCAACGTTGGAAATGGCAGGATGGGAAGATTTCTTCGCAGGTACGTGTTTTGCAGGTGCAACCTTGGAAGATCTGAAATGGCTGCAGGAAAGCGGATACACAATGGATCAGCTTATACAGATTGCATCTGATAATAACAGAAGCAGTGTGTGGCAGATGTTGAGTGGAATTGCATTGATGGCATCTTATAAAGATAAAACGGTTGCTTTTACAGGGGCAACAAAGACAGGGCATATCCCAGCCTTTGGTAAAAAAAATGCACCAGTTTATACAATGTCTATGAGTGGCAAGAAGGCATTTTGCGCGGACTGTGGATTGCATATGTCATCATCGACAGTATTGTCATATGTACAGGAAGTAAATAGTGAATATATAAAAAAGGCACTGGCATATGCAAATAATGGAGGATTTTACAATTTTTCACAGTTTTATATATGGGCGGGTGGAAATAAGGCAAACTATTGTAAAGGATATGCCCAGTTTTATTACAGTGTAATACATCCAGATATGTCATATGAACAGATTGCGGCATTGACTACTGCAGATAGTTATTATTCAACTTTATATACAAATGCTGAAAAATCATTTGAGGCTATTGGAAATACAAGCACAAGTGGTGTTCATGTTTATATGTATTCCAATGGTAATAGTTCATACCAGAGGATTTATACGTCATATCGTGATGAATTGCCGCCTACACCGATTGATCCACCAGGTCCGACGCCTACAGATGATCCGGTTTATGCGGATGTATCTGCTGATGCAGAGGCTTATGTAGATGCAAACGTTAGGCTGAATGTTGTGAAAAAAGATAACGTGACAGGTCAGGGACTAGCAGGTGCAGTATTTAATTTCTTCAAGGACGGAGGCTTTGAGGGAAGCGGAACGACAGACGGCAATGGAAATGTAAGTTTTTCTTTTACGACATCTTACTATGGAGCTGCCAGCAGCTCCAAGACGTACTGTACGAATTACGGTTCATTGACAGACGATAAAAAGGCAACGGTAAGTACATATACCAGTTATGACGCTGCTTACAATGCAGCTTATAACGAGGCATACACCAAGGCTTTAAATGCAGCCAACGCAGCCAAGAACAGTACAAGCCATAATTATTCCGCTACGGAAGTGACAGCCAGAAATGGTTATTACTTAAATCCGGGGAATACGACAGTCGGACAGAGTGCTGCAGGGGATGCATCTTTAAATCTGTCACTTGCAAATGTGAGGACGACAGGAAGCATTACGATCACGAAAGAAGATAGTGAGACAGGTGCAATCGCACAGGGCGATGCAACACTGTCCGGCGCGGTCTATGGACTGTATGCGCGGAGTAACATCGTGCATCCGGACGGACATACCGGAATTTTATATACAGCCGGATCATTGGTTGCCACATTCCCGCCAACGGATGCAAACAGACAGGCAAGGTTAGATAACCTTTATCTCGGAAATTATTACGTGAAGGAGATAACGCCATCCACCGGATATCTTCTGGACACGAAGGAGTATGACGTTGCTGTCACTTATGAAGGGCAGGACGTACCAAATGTGGTGAGGACATCTACGGTGACAGAGGATGTGATCAAGGGAAATATAAGGCTTGTAAAACATTTACAGGAAAAGGATCCTTCGGCTGCATCCAGACCACAGGTGCCGGAGGCAGGTGCAGAATTTGACATCATCCTGAAATCATCCGGCGTGACATATGCGCACATTATTACGGATGCAGACGGATTTGCACAGGCAAACATGCTGCCATACGGAAATTACATCGTAAGGCAGACAAAGGGTAAGGAAGGATACTCATTTATCACTGATTTTGAAGTATTCATCAGGGCGCATGAAAGGACGTACTCTTACATTCTGGAAAACCTTGATTATACATCACAGCTGCAGGTTTTAAAAAAAGATGCAGAGACAGGTGAGCTTGTCAAGGTGGCAGGTGCCAAGTTTGAGATCTACAACGAGGCAGGGAAAAAAATTGTCCAGACGGTTTTATATCCTACCAAATATGACATATCGGTATTTGAGACAGACGAGAGCGGTATGCTGGAGCTTCCGCAGTGGCTTGGAAGTGGAAATTACACATTGAAAGAAGTCCAGGCACCGGAAGGCTACATTTTAAATCCAGATCCTATCCCATTTAAGGTTTTCAGGGAATATGAGGAAAAGGATAAATGGGGTGATTCCGTGATCCGCGTGGTATGTGAGGACGTATCGGTCAAAGGAATCATCGATGTTACAAAGGTGGCACCGGTATTGACTGCTTATGAGGATGGAAAATTTATTTATACCGAAGAGCGTGTGCGGGACGTGAGATTCCAGATCATAGCGGCGGAGGACATTTACCGTGCGGACAGACAGACGGATGCCGAAGGTAATCTGATAACCCTCTATAAAAAAGGAGACATAGTTGAGACGCTTGTAACTGATCCGCTTGGGGAAGCTTCTTCAATGGAGCTGCCGCTTGGAAAATACAAGGTAAAAGAGATTTATGTGCCGGGTGGTATCTATCTGGATCAGGAAGAGATCGAAGTGGAACTGAAATATGAGGATGACCGTACAGAGATCGTTTTCTCTCCGGCAGATTTTTATGATCAGAGACAGAAGATCGAAGTGAGCGTGTATAAATACGACA
>OMNT01003222.1_pt1 | contig 12104 bp, 9 predicted proteins | sample 1672551 | NCBI WGS metagenome assembly OMNT01 (sample SAMEA3136698, study PRJEB25190) | human gut metagenome
CCAAGGCGCTGATGGATATCTTCCCCATCAGGCACAAGGAGGAGAACCGCCTGCGTATCGAAGGCAGCGACGGCAATGTTATCTTCAATGTAATCGTACCCCAAAATCCTGTAAAAGATGGCGAAGCGGAAACGTAAAATCACTAAGGAAGAAATCGCCTGGTGGGTCTATCTGGCGATGATGATCGCGCTTGTCATCTATGGGTTCCGGGATAGTGCGGCAGCCGAGACTCTGCTGAGGGCTATCAGGGACGCATTCTCACTTTTAATGGAATAAGATATGGAACAACTCAAAGAATTTGTAATGAAGTACTTCAAGATCATTGTCGTGGTACTCTCGTTCTCGCTGACACTGTACATACAGCATGTCAACAACACCGCCCAAATTGCAGAACTGGAAACCAAATGTATCGGTTTGGAAGTGGAAATCAAGAACCAGTATGACCGTATCAACGCCATGAAGCTGGACAAGTCCGTGTTCGAGGCAACCATGATGCAGCTCAACACGGTACAGAATGACCTGCACGAAATCCGTGCCGATATCCGTGAACTTCTCAAATGTCAGGGAACGCACAAGTAAAAACATCATGGAAAGACCAGTTATGAAAAAGAATGCATACGTTACCATCATCGCTTCGCCTGAACTCTCCGAAATGAGGTTGGACGAACTGGTCGGTCGCCGTGGACTGGTCGTTGAAGACCTCCCGCAGAACCGAAAAAAGAACCGGGGCGGTCTTGTATTGTTGGAAGAAATCTATATGGATGAATTTCTGTGGTTCATCCCCGAAGAATCAGTATCATATGAGTAGATTAAACAGAATACTTCTGGCAACGGTGTTGCTGCTCTGTAGCATCCTCTGGCTGCAGCACCGGCGGACAATACGCCTCACGGAAGAACGCGACCGATTCCGCATGAACAGCACCGCACTGCTTTCCGATGTGAAGCGGATGCAGATCGATTCAGCGACGATGGTCCTCGATGCCAAGGCATTGCGGCTGACTATAGATGAGTATAAAGAGTTCCGTGCCAAGGATGCCGAGACCATCGAAAGGCTAGGCGTGAAAATCAGGAACCTCGAAGTGGCTGCACGGCATGAAGTCGAAGTGAAAGCCCCGATAGATGCCGCCATCCGTGACACGCTCATTATCCGTGATACCGTTCCACTGCTGCGGCAGAAGGTGGAGATGGTTACACCGTATATCCAACTTACCGGGTTGATCGAGAACAAACGGCTCAAAGGCGACATCAAAGTTCCGGTAACCCTCAATCAGGCGGTTTGGGTAGAATACAAGGGATGGTGGTTCTGGAAGCGTGTAAAGGCTATCCATCAGTCCATTTCCAGTGACAACCCGTATGTGGAAATCAGGTATTCGGAATATATACGCATACAGTGAAAGAACATGTGTCTTTTATATGTGAAAAGTTCCTGTGACGCCGGTGCGCCAAGGGACTTTTTGCTTTTAGATGTGTTAAAGGCAGATGAATATTCATGCAATGGTTTCCCCGGGATTAGTTTTCAGGTGAAAAATTAAATAACAGATATATTCATGGCAACAATAAAAGTTAAATTCCGTGCCTCTTCCGTCGAGATGAAGGAAGGCTCGCTCTACTATCAAGTGATTCACAACCGTCTGGCAAGACAAGTACATACCGGCTACAAGCTTTTTCCCTCGGAATGGGATGCCGGCATTTCCGAGATCGTGATGGATTCCGGCACGGAAGGGGGGGCGCAGGAATTACCTGCTCTCCGTGAAGACTGCCCTAGCAGAAAACTTGTCCCGTTTGAGAAGCATCATCGCACAGCAGGGATGTTTTTAGAAAGCCTTTCAAGCTCCCGTCCGTGTTTCGAAACGATAAATATCTATGTATCTGACGCATGTATTGTCTCGTTCATCCATAAACCCAAATCGGTTTCCCTTGCGGCATTTTCAAGTCTCTCAAGTAAGACTATTGTTGTCTGTTTTCTTCACTTCTATTCCCTTTCTTGTCGATGTAATACCATTCGTCGCTTTTCCAATAATGGTATTCTCCGTCCGAACCCGGCACTTCTTTCATTTCTCCCTTGTCGGTTACTTTTGCCTTGCCGTTCTCGAATGGGAAGCCGAAGGCGAAGCGGGGCTTGATGACCGTCCTGCCGCTTTCGTCCGCGTACCCGATACGCCCTCGCTTGTCCACGATACGGTACAATCCCTCGCTGACATAATCGTTGCCATTGTCACATTGAAACACGCCGTAGTGTTTCATGGAACTGCAACCGCATAATAACATTATCACAATTATCGTTGGAATTTTGCTCATTGTCTAAATTTTAAAATATCAGAACCATAAACTATTACCATTCTTCCCGCTCATTGATACACAAAGAAAAGCCAATAGGCTATGCCCAAATTAATCAGAAACAGACCAAGCGGCAATAGTAACTGAAGCCAGAAATAGTTTTTATCCTTTCTTTCAGGATAAAGGCGGTAATAGGCACGCTCCCGCGCTTTGGTAAAGTACTTCTTTTCTTTCTCAGAAACTATTTCAGGTTCTGTTTCCGTATCTGTCAGAAGTTCTTCTTCAGACTGTATATCTTGCTCAAAAGCATTTTCCACCTGTTCATAGAACAGCAGGTAGTTCTGATAGCTGTAGAAAAGATAGCTGTAGAACGGTATTGACGACAAAATCCAGATAAAAACATATTTGTCTGGCAGAAATGTCAGCAATCCGCATCCGACACCGAAGATAACAGCCCAATAAGTGAATATGGAAAGCCATTCGATATATGTGCCTATATCATCCGCCTGAGTTTCATTGAAAATCCGAATGGCTCTACGATATGCAATTATGACTCTGCGAGCTAAAACGACTCCAAAAACGACTAACCATACAGCTAAAGCAAATAAAGAGAATTTTTGCATGATTCCGCTTGGCAACAGGAACAACACAACTCCGGAAAGAGTTGAGAATATAATCCATAAAATGATATGTGTCCACACACGCCGTTTGGTAATGTAAAAACGATCAAGCAACATTATCAATGCCGAACTGAACAGAGAATAGCACAGGAAGTATGTGGACATGTTCATCAATATGGCAGAATCCGCATTTTTGAATCGGATACCAAAGAAGAAATGTACCGAATAGTTTGCCGAAAGCAGTAGCATAGCTATACCCATAATCTGTCGGGAGCGGAGATAATTCTTGAAAATTTTCTTTTCAGGAGTCTTTGCAAACAAAAAATAAAAGCCGAAGAATAACATCAACGGCAGTGCGGTATAAAGTGAAAAACTGTATATAGATGGTTCCATTGTTATGCTTATTTGATTTTGATACAAAGTTACGTCTTTTTCTTCACAAATAGACACATAATCTATGATTTAACGTTATAGATTCGGTCATATTAGATTGAAAAATTATTAGAATTAAAGCCAGTGGTGAAAAATTCAACCACTGGCTTTTTCTGTCAAGACTTCGATATTAAAGTTTTACACCTTTGGATTCCGATAAACCGGGTCTCCCTATAATTAAATGACTGCGTACAAAGTCCACGTGCGGGCTTTCCGGCTGTTGTTCCGTCTGTTTTTTCTCGTTGCCTTGCCGGTTCTCTTCTGTGTTTTCCTGAGCCGGAGCCAGCTCAAGCTGTATCTTGCGGTCCAGTGCGGCGAGTTCGGACTTCAGCTGTTTCAGCTCGTCCTCCTTCTTCCACACCTTGCCCGCTATCTCCTGCAACTGCGGAATCTCCTTTTCCAGCACTTCGTTCTTAGACTTGTACTGGTCGATGATGGTCGGAATCCTCTCCAATGCGTTCAGAAAGTTTCGTGCGGCAGCAATCGGGTCTGCCATCGCCAGATGCCCGTTGTTGTAGGTGTACTTGTAGTTACCCTCCACCACGAAGCGGTTGTCAGTGAACTCCAGACTTTCTTTGAGTGTCCTCTCGCTGACCACCTTTATCGGAAAGCCGTAAAGTTCCCCGACAGCCTTGTACAGTCCACCAGTCGTGGCGTTCTTGGCGATTTCCTGCAAACGCTTACCGATGACCTTCTCATCCGTTGAATCCACGCCGTCCACCTTGACAAGATTAAGGCGGCTGCCTTCCTTATCAGTCTGCACAACGGAAAGAAAACGGTTCCAGTCTTCCGTCATGGCTTCGATGAAAGCCGTGTTGTTGCGCAGTTCTCCCGTCTTGGATTCCAGCTTGAACTCCGAATCGCGCTTGCCCTTGCCCCACGACTTGCGTTCCCCTTCGAGCGAGGCGATACGCTTCTCTAATTTCGCCTTATCCAAAAGGTCGGTATTGCCGGAGAGCAACGCCATATACTCCGAGAAGTTCATACCCGATTTTTCGTCCATTGCTCCCTCGTCGATGGTACGTGCGCCCATCGCTCCACTTTTGAGCTGCGATATGAACGTCTGCTTGCAGTGCAGCAGATTGAACTTGTAGCTGTCCAGCGACTTTTCCACCGCGTAGATGATGATATCCACGTTGTTCTCGGCAAAATGCTTAGCAATCTCGTTCCCGGCTCTAACACCCCGTCCGTCACGCTGTTGCAGGTCGGACGGTCGATCGGGTAGGTCAAGGGCATTACTGCCCTCTTCCCCCCTCAGAACCGTACGTGAGAGTTTCCCCTCATACGGCTCAAGCTTTTCTAAATCTCTATTCTTATATAGAGACCGGCTCATACTACTTCTTTCTGTTGTCATTGGATTTGAGGGATATTTTGAAACATTCGTCATGAACCAATATATTGCACTTTCGTCCTTTTTGAACGGTTGGCAGTACATTCCATGCCTTGTGCGTATCTATCGGCTCTCCACATATTGGACATATTCTCCCTTGCTTTTCCCATAGGTGAAGCAAAGATTTACGTCCTTTTAGTGATACAAGCATTTTCGACTTCATTCTCTTGTTGAAGTATAAACGACAATCCGTGTCAAATGGATTCATATCTCCTTTAATCTGCGTATATGGCAGGAAAGGGAATGAAGACGAGAGCGTCAGCAATGTTAGCTGGTCATCCTTCCCATTTGACTTCTTGAACTTGGCAGCAAATGTCCAACTATTACCTCGGATGTTATGCCAATAACGGTCTTTAATCCATCGCTTCCCTTTCTTGGAATGGCGACGTTTAGCCCATTGCCATAGGGAGAGGAATATTTGATGGTCAATTCTGTGAAAAGAATCACGCGTTGCACCATGCTGATAATAAGCTCCCCAACCTCGGATTTTAGCGTTCAACATTCTGATTAAAGACTCCTGCTTACAACCCTTATTGCCTTTTATCACCTTACGGATATTCTCCATAAAGCGTTTTTCGGCTTTCTTGGTCGGCTTGGTCAATATTTCATTGCCGTATTTGCGGATATTAAAACCAAGAAAATCGAACCCGTCACGAATGTTGGTTATCACCGTCTTTTCTTCAGACAGGGTAAGCCCTCTTTCCGCCATGAACTCGGCTACCAAAGGCTTGATTTCGTTTTCAAGCGTTTCTCTGTTCTCACAAGTGATGATAAAGTCATCGGCATAACGTACCAGATTCACCATTGGAGAATAATGTTCCCCTTTTATGGTTCTTCTTTTATATCTCTCTGCGAGAACTTTCTGCAATCCGTCTAATGTCATATTGGCAAGCGTGGGAGAGATTATACCACCTTGAGGTGTACCCTCCTCTGTCGGGAACATCTGTTTATTAAAGATATAGCCACATTTCAACCATTTTCGGAGCATCGCCTTATCCATCGGAATGTTGACGAGTAACCATTCATGGCTGATATGGTCAAAGCACCCTTTTATATCCCCTTCCAAAATCCATTCGGGAGAATAGCCTTTTCGAAGGATATTATGACATTGCGTTACTGCATCCATACAACGACGTTCCTTACGGAATCCGTATGAACGAGTATCGGCTGTCGTCTCAGCTACTGGTTCCAATGCCATGAGGTAGAGTGCTTGCATGGCTCTGTCTTTTAATGTAGGTATTCCCAATGGGCGCAGTTTGCCATTACTCTTTTTGATGTGAACTCTTCTCAAGGGCTTCGGCTGATAGCCTCTGCGTCTGAGGTCGTTTATTGCTTGCATTTTTGTTTCGGGTTTCTCCCATGTTTCCATGTCAACCCCAGGGGTATTACCCCCTCCGTTAGAAGTAACCCTCTTTACGGCTAAGGCTTTTGCGTAAAAAGAGTGGGTCAGCGTCCACTGCAAGGATTTCACCTTGTTGTGTTTGCCGTCCTTTTGAGCCTTTACAATACGTGCTTGTAGCTTTCTAACAGACAGCTCTGCCTTAGTCCAGTCAATGCTGTCCCAAAGCGTTTGCTGATTGTCAGCAGGTGCACACGATGTTTTGTTCTCGTTCATTTGCTTTCCTTCTTTTGAAAGTTCTAAAAGTTAATTGTAAAGAATCACCATTTGACAACACTCGACTTGCTTGCCTTCCGAATGTCGTCACAGAAGTCTGCCCACTTTCGTGTCGGATGATGTTGTCTGCACCAGCTCGTGATGTCGACTCAATCCGTATCCGTTCCATTACAGAACGGCATTCGCTTTTTCTGTTATCTTATACCTGCATACCATTCAGCGTTCATTACTGTCTGCTTACCTATCAATCTGTATGACAGGAGATATACAGGCTTACCATGTTCCACATAGATAACTGACGGATAGGTTAGGTTCTGTCTCATCCTCCGGCGGTGCTTGTGTCCGTGTAATCCTACCATGGAGAGGATTAGCCGACCGCTTCCCCTTTGGGGAGAGTGTATCAGTATCTTACACTCTTTCGTGACATTACGAAGTTTACTAACAGTTCGCTTACGCTAACCATACTATCCAGCCTCGCCACTCTACGGTATGATACTAACCGTACTTGACTTTCCCTCACGGTGCTGTCTCGTCTTACGAAAGTGTACTTTGTCCCAACCGCTTAATACAGCATTAAGGTGCATCGGTCGGTAGGCTACCGCTGACGGAACAGCGGGTTAAAGCTGATACTCGTAAGTATCATTCTAACAATTATCTATGCGACTTCATGTCGCACCCACGGTGTATCAAGGTGATGGATGGCGACGCATCTTTTCTGCGCATTCACGCCCGTTCCGAGCATACTTGTGGAGCCGAACAGCACTCGCACTGTCCCTGCGTTCATGGCATCTATCACCGCCTTACGAGCCTTATCCGTCTTACACTCCTGAATGAAGCGCACCTCACTTGCCGGTATGCCGTAATCCTCCACCAACTTGCGTTTTATCTCGCTGTACACGTTCCATCCTTCCCCCGGCTGATATGTACCCAAGTCGGAGAACACGAACTGCGTTCCTTTGTGCGCATCGTACTTGTGGTAATACTCTGCAATCATCTTGGCACAATGGCTTGCCTTGTTGTCGGGATGGTCCTCGTAGTTCGGGTCTATCATGCGCATATCAAGAGCCATCTTTCTCGCGTAGTCGGTGGCGATGAGCATCTTCGCCTTTTCCTCCGTTTCCGACAGGGGTAACCTGCCAAGCAGAGTGGCATCGCCGGTTTTGGCAAACTGCATCAGCTTCTGTATGAAGTCCTCCTGCTCCGGTGTGGGCGGTATGTGGTGCAGTATCTCATTCTTGTTTGGTCTGTCCACACCTACATCCTCCGCCGTGCGGTAGTCGGTAATCTCGTTGTAGAAGGCGGCAAGCTCCGGCACCTTGATGAAATAGCGAAAACGCTCCTTCTGAACGATATTGTTCGTTACGTTGAACTCAAAATCGGTCGTCTTTTTGGCGAAGATGGCAGCCCAAGCATCGAAACAGCGGATGTCCTGCCGTTCCAGTTCGTTGGGGCGCAGGTATTTGAAGAGCAGGTACAGTTCCGTCAGACTGTTGGAAATGGTCGTGCCCGAAAGGAACGTAGCCCCCAAGTCCTTGCCCGTGCGTTCCTGTATGGTACGGATGGCAAAGAGCATATTCAGAGCCTTCTGGCTTCCTTCCGAGTTTCCCAATCCCGCCACACGGTCATGACGGGTGTTGAAAGTCAAGTTCTTGAACTGGTGACTCTCGTCAATGAAGATGTGGTCGATGCCCATCTGCTTGAAGTCCACCACATCATCCGTGCGGGACTTGATAGCGTGTTCCACCTTCTCCAGCTTCGCCACAAGGTTGTGCTTGCGCTTCTCCAGCCCTTTCAGCATCGCCCGCGACACGTTCTTGCCCTGCTGCCGCAAGACTTCGAGGTTTTCCTCCACCGTGTCAAGCTCCGCCTGCAGGATGCGCTGCTGCAACTCCGGCGACTGCGGTATCTTCCCGAACTGGTCGTGCGACATGATGACGCAATCATAGTCGTTGTTCTTGATGTTGTTGAAGAAACGCACACGGTTGGCGGTCGAAAAGTCCTTTTCAGAAGCGTAGAGAATCCTCGCATTGGGATATGCCGCCTGATAGGTGGCGGCAATCTCCGCCACATTCGCTTTCAGCCCGATAATCATCGGCTTGTGCGCCAAGTTCAGACGCTTCATCTCATGTGCCGCTATGCACATTATCAGCGTCTTGCCGGTTCCCACCTCGTGGTCGCAGATCCCGCCGCCGTTCTGTTTCAGCATCCAGACGCAATCCTTTTGCGACGGGTAAACGCTCTTGATCCCCCGGCTTGCCAGCCCTTTCAGGTTGAGGTCGGGAAAAGTCTGGTGCGAGCCGTCATACTTCGGGCGCACGAAACAGTTGAACTTGCGGTTATACATCGTCACGAGCCGTTCCTTGAACTGCGGCGACTGTTCTTCCAGCCATTCGGAGAACCCGTTACGGATTTCGTCTATCTTCGCGTTGGCGAGCTGTATGCCCTCGCTGTCGCGTACCTTGATGTCGTTGCCGTTCTCGTCCTTGCCGATACTTTTCATCATGTCGGGGCAGGTGTTGTGCAGGGCGTGCTTCAACAGGTGCATACCGTCATAGTTCCGGTAATAGCCCTTTACTAAAAACTCGTCCGTGATCTTCATGGTGCGGTAGCCGCACGCCACGGAAAACTCGTCCATGCTTGCGGAGTAGGCTATTTTCACGTCCGTGTCGAAAAGGTGGCTCATGTAGGCGGCATACACGCCCGTGGGAATCCAGCGTTCCCCGAAATTGAAGTCGAGGTCTTCAAAGGCGATGCGCTGCGGTTCGGCCTCCTTCAATGCCTCCCACGCCTGTTTCACCTCCGGCATCCGCTCACTTTCGGGATTGTCCTCCATCCAGCCCTCTATGCGTTCCGCCTTCTCTATCACGTTCCCCGCGATGAAGCGGTCTTTGATTTCGTAACCGGTTACGAGCGGGTTGTAGAAGATGCGCCCCTTGAGGGCACCAAGCAGTTCCTCTTCCGTGGTGTCGGTTATCTCCCGCATATAGCCGAGATTGACCGTGCCGAACTTGTTGAGCGATGCGGACAAGGCTTCTTCGGGAGAGCCTGCATTGACACGGCTCTCCACCGAGAAGGAAACGGGACGGTCGAAGATGTCCGCCTTGACAAACTTGCCGTCCTCCGCACGTTCCAGCGAAAGGATGTCGCGTCCTCCTGCATCCATCACCACCAGTTTCACGTTCTGCTTGGCGTTGAGGTTGCCGTAGCGCATGACAAACTCGTCATAGCAGGTGTTCAGATGCTCACGCCACTGCGGGTTTTCCTCGCGCCTGTTCGATTCATAACGGTACAGACGCTCGTATGCGTCACGGAGCGACACATACAGCAACGCCTTCTCTTTCTGATAGCCTGTCAGTCCAAGCGGCTGGAATGTCGCGCCGTAAGGCGTGATGTCTTTCAGATAACCGATGTTACGACGCCCACTGTCAGCCACTAACGAGCCTTCACGCAAGTGCATTTCCGGCGTGCGGTGGTAGGGACGCGGCGACAGGTCGGGAGCTTCCTCTTTCGGTTTTTCCGCTTCCATTTCGGGAAAAAGGGAGGTTGCAGCCGCTTCCGTTGCGGGAGCGACAGGAATGGCGGCAACTTCCGGCTGTGTTTCGGGTTGCCGTGTTTCCTGCTCCGGCGCGGCTTTCACGTCCGGGACATGCTGCCGTTTCTCCTGATGCTGTGCCGCCAGCCTGCGAAGTTCCTTGCGTCGCTCCGGCGTGAGGTCCATCATCATTTCATAGAAGCCGTTGATGGGCGGATTGGTGTCCCAATCCAAAGTAGCGTAAATATCATCCGGATCGGCTTTGGCTGCGACACTCACCGGCTTTGTTTCATGGCTGTCCCTGCTTTCCGTCGGCGGTGCGGCAGACGGCTGTGGCGGTGCGGTCGTAACCTTCGGCGTAACCTGCGCCTGCGGTTTGGGAGGCATGCGCCTTGCCGGGCTTTCCTTTTTCGCCGTCTTTTTCTTCTTGGCGGGTGCTTCCTGCTTGCGTACTTCCTCCGTCATGCCCCAGAGGTCGAGCAGGGAGAGCTGCACGCCCTCCGAATAATCGGGGCGGCGCGGCTCTATCTCCGACTTTTCTTCCTCCGGCTGCGGTGTTGCCGCTTCGGGCTTCACTGCCATTTCATGACGTGGCTGTATCTCAGGAGTGACAACCGGTGTGGAAATGGTTTCTGTCACCGTGCTTTTCCCCTGTGCCGGATGCAGGCTGTGCATTTCATACAGCTTTTTGTCCAACTTATACAGCTCAATATCCATATGTTCCCGCAAATCCTCCGCCATTTGCTCGATGCCGTCCCGGTGCATGACTTTATAGGCTGGTTTCCCGTAAGGGTCTGTGCCGCTTATCAGATCCGAGTGGGGAATCATGCCGATGCTGCCGACATACCCGTTCTGGAAACTACCTATCGGTGTCTTTTCCGTCTGCACGAACAACTCTTCATAATCGTACAGCTCCCGTTTCTTGCCGCTGTTCTTTTGCAGGATAATCAGGTCGCTACCCACTTCCGTACCCGCGTTGTCCGTGAAGAGGTTGTTCGGCAGGCGTGCGACTCCCACCAGATTGGCATTACGCATCATATACTCGCGTATGGGCGCGTTGGACGGTGCGTCCAGTACCCCTTGAGAGGTGATGAACGCCACGATGCCGCCCTCACGCACCGCGTCAAGGCTTTTCAGGAAGAAGTAGTTGTGTATTGCCTTCGGTGCGGAACGCCTTGCCGGGTCTTGGCTGCCCGTGAACTCCGGGTCGAACACAGCCACGTCGCCGAACGGGATGTTCGAGATAGCAAGGTCGAAATAGTCCGTGAATGGCTTCTCTATCTTCTCGAATCCCTGCACCCTTACCTTTTGGTCTGGATGCAGGTATCCCAATATTTTGCCCGTCATCAGGTCTTTCTCGAAAGCCATGATATCCGCGTCCGGCTTGTTTTCCAGCACGGCATCCACGAATGCGCCCACGCCCGCCGACGGCTCCAATACGCGATCGGGACGTATGCCGTGTTCATGCAGTACATCCGCGATAGTGCCGGTTATCTCCGGCGGGGTGTAGAAAGCGGTCAGCACGGACTGCTTCATGGCATCCACGTACCGCTTGTACTCCGTATCGTCCTTGCTGTTTTCACGCACCAGCCTGTGCAGCTCCACCGTAGGGGCAAACAGTTCGAGGTCCGATTTCGCCCAATGCACGGCATCCGTCAGTTCCTTTGCCGGGTTCAGTATGCACTTCAATCCGCCGAAACCGCAATACTTCCGAAGTATGGCTTGTTCCTCGGCGGTTGCCGTCCTCCGTTCCCTGTCAAGGATGAATGCCGTCCGTATCGCCTCGATGTTGTCCCGCAGCCGTTGTTTGCGGTTAAACGCCATACTCGTCGATATAAAGGACGGCGGCTCCCGTCAGCTCCGTGTAGAGCAGGTCGTATTCGGGCGACAGGGCGAAGTTGTCGTCCGAAAGGTCATAGGCGGAGAATACATTACCGACAGGCGGCAGCAGCTTTCGGATGAAGGCTTCGCGTTTCTTTTCCGGCACTTCGTTGGCAAACTCGTTTTCCACGACTTCGCGGAGGATGGCGTACTTGGAATAGCGAAGCCCCCGCAGGAGCGTGTCCATCGCCAACTCCTGCGCCCCTTCGGGCGGATAGCCTTCGAGCCGCACACGCTCATACGTTTCGGCGGCACGGTCGGCACGCTCCCGGATGAAGGCATCATCGGAAGCCTGTTCAAACCTGTTCGTGCGGAGGTAGTCCAGCAGGTACAGACCGTAATAGGAAAAGTCGGTCT
>OMNT01003225.1_pt1 | contig 12081 bp, 17 predicted proteins | sample 1672551 | NCBI WGS metagenome assembly OMNT01 (sample SAMEA3136698, study PRJEB25190) | human gut metagenome
GAAGGTCCTGTCAAAGTGCTTTCGGACAGGGGTTCGACTCCCCTCAGCTCCACCATTACAATCTAATCCGAACATTTTTGTAACGCTTGACGTGTTCGGGTTAGTCGTTCAGATTGAACGCTAAAGAAATAACCCCGCTTTCCGGTAAGGGAAGGCGGGGTTATTCTCTTTTCCTGCTCATAGCTGCGCGAATAGCAAGCGCCGCCATGCAGTAATTCGTTATTGCTTCGTTCTTTTGCCTGTAAAGCTCCGACAGGCTCAACCCATACATTGCTTGCAGTTTTGCCCGATGTCCCGCATAGCGGCAACGCCGATCTATGAAGAACTGCCGCAATATTTCTTGTTCCTGCTGCGGCAACGTATTCAAAGCGGCTGCGATAAATGCGGCGCGTTGCCGTTCCGCCGCGTCCGTGCTTTCTTCCAGCACTCTAAAGCCTTCAAGCTCTGTTATTGCCGCTTCCCGCATTTTCTCAAAGTCCATTTTCAAGCCCTCGCAATTCCTCCGCCGCCCGCTCGATCCACTCTTCCCAATTTTCCGCCGCTATAACAACATTTAACGGCGTGGGTGAATGTCCGAAAACGTCCTGCGGATCGTCCGGAAAGTGCGCATAATGCAGCGCTTTCAATGTTTCGTCCCGCCGAAGCTTCAACATTGCGGCGTTTTCAATTCGTGCAACCTCGTTTTCATCTTTGAAGCGCCCGCCGGAAGCAAGCGCCCGTTTCGTGTAATCGTCAAAATATAACCGCCGGATCACAAACGCTTCCCGCTCCGGCAGACGATCGACCGCCGCGCGGACAATTTCGCATAGCTCTTTTTTCTCTATGCGTTCGTCGAACTCTTCCGCGCTTTCACCCTCTATCAAGTCGCCCGCTTCCGTCCCGCTCCCGTCCTTGTCGTTCTCAATAATTGCATTGAGAGAGGAACACGGCTGCGGAAATATGCGCTTGTCGCCCTCTCGGACGTTGCCGAACATGGCGTATACCTGTTGTTTGTATTTGAAGTTTATGTAGCTTGTAAGTGCAAATCCCTTTTCCGGATCGAAGGCGTTTACAGCTTCAACCAGCGCCAAATATCCGCATTGCATGAAATCATCAAGATCAACAAACGCGTTTTGCTCAATGATTGAACGGTATTTCACCGCCAAGTAGTAAATATGCCGCCTGTTCTGCGCCCAAAGCAGCGCAAAGGCCTCTTTATTGCCCGCCTTCGCCCGCGCTGCTAATTCCTCATTGCACCATAGCTTTCCCATAAGCTCATACGCTCGCCGCGTCCGGCTCTGTAACTTCTATATTTTGATCGTTCGACAGCTTGCAATAAAGGCTAATATCATCTGTATAGCCTTCGTAGTTGTCTATGCGTTTAATGTCGTAGAACTTGCCGCCGTACTCCACCAGCATTTCCGTTGTTACGTCGGTTCTATGATTGACCGTGAAAACAACCTCTTCCGCCGCGTTCACCATTGCGGAAGCGTAGAACTCGCTTCCGGACAACTGCCGATAGTAAGCCCACAACCTCCCGCTATGGATCGGTCGCCATTCTTCCGTGTTGAACCCGTGTTCGTTTGTCGTGCTTGTAAAAGCAATAATGCGGATTTTCTTATCTTTCAGCTTCATTCCTGCCGCTCCCTCCGTTATAGCGTCCGTATATATTCTTCGTATTTCTCCGTTAAACCTACATAAGCGTCAAGCAGGCTTGCCATGCCGTCTATGCGCTGCTTTGCGGCTTGATTTTTGACCGGAACAATATTGCCGTTTACGTCGGTTTTAACGCCTGTGTTTGTCAAACACCATTTCAAGATCGGGTGATTGTTATAAACAATCCGCTTTGCCTGCAAGTCTGCACCCATGTTCTGCATAGGAAGTGAAAGCGTTTTTGCGCCCTGTATGCAAGGGATCATATTAAACCCGCTCGCCTTCATTTCCTCAACCCAATAGCGGGCGCTCCATGCGTCATAGTAAACCCAAGCGGGAACAATCTTGTATTCCGCCGCCATTTCCAAAAACCACGCCGTTACGTCCTTGTAATTGATCGTGTTTCCGGCGCAAGTGCGCAATAGTCCGCGATCCCGCCACTTGTCATAGGGTATCTTTTCTTCCGCCACGCGGCGCTCTAACGTTTCTTCCGGTATCCAGTACATTTGCGTAACACACCGTTTCCCCGTGTCCTTGTCGATCATCAAGAGCGTTGCACACGTCAAATCAAGCGTTTTCGACAGGTCAGCGCCGCCGATCGCAAACTTGTTCTTGAAGCGGGCAAGATCGAACGTTTCCGCGTTGTCTATGTCCTCATAGGTCAGCCACGCCGTGCTTAACGTATCCTTGATATTGAAATCCTTTACCAGCAGGCCGCGCAATTCGTTAGGGTTATTTTGTGCGCGGGCAACCTTTGTTTGAAGATCATCTATTTTCTTGATCGTGCCTAACGCGGGGTTTGCCTTCTGCCATGCCTCCGGCTGCGTCCATTCCTCGCGGCTGTCAAGCTCATAGAGGATTGGAAGAAACGTATCATCTTTGAAAACGCCGTCAACGATATTGCAGGCCGTCGCATACATTTCATCAAAGATGTTTTCGCGGATCGTTCCCGCCGTCGTTATCATAATCAAGAGCGGCTGGCGGCGGGCGCTCTGCGATTGCTTCATAACCTCGTATAAATTGCGGTCTTTAATGCCGTGCAATTCGTCGATCACAACGCAATGAGAATTTAGGCCGTCCATGCTGCCGCTGTCCTTGCTCAACGCCTCCATTTTTGAAAACGTGTTTGCAAAGTATAGATCGCCCTTGCGCTTGCGTACAAGCTCGCGCAACTGTGGGCTTTGCTTAATCATGTTATAGGCCTCTTCAAAGATAAGCCGCGCTTGATCTCGCTTTGTGGCAACGCAATAGATTTCCGCGCCCGCTTCACGGTCGGCGATCATCATATAAAGCGCAATGCCCGCCAGCATGGTACTTTTGCCGTTCTTTCGGGCAACGTAGAACATTGCTTCGCGGTACTGCCGCAAGCCCGTTTCTCTATCGACGAACCCGAACAGCGCGGATATGAAAGCCTTTTGGAACAATTCAAGCGTTACAGGCTTGCCCGCCCACTCGCCCTTTGAATGCTTGCAGAAGCGTTCTATAAACTCAATCGGGCGCAAGGCCTTCTTTTCGTCAAAGATATACCGTGCGCCCGCTTCCGGCGCTTCGATCCGCCGCGCCAGCTCTTCATAAACCTTCCGAACCCTGCGCGAAACAACGTATTTACCGCCTTCAATCGCCCTCCAATATTCAAGAATGTAATTCAAGGTTTATCCCTGCTTTGTGATGAAGTCCAGCACTTCATTTTTCTTCTTGCTGTCAACCTCCGGCGGCGGTAATAGGTCGGTAAGCTGCTTATAAAGAAGGCTGTAACGCTGGATCGTCGTATTATAAGACTTCAAAGCAGGGCTTTCCCGCAAGAACTCTTGTTTACCCTGCTTGAAGTGGTCAACTGTGCCGTTTTCCTTGATCTTTTCGCGCAAATCTGCAAGGGTTTCCGCCACGAAAGATATTTCAACAATGAGCTTTTCGGCTATGTCTTTGCGATCCGCCGGAACAAGTTTCAATATCTTTTTAAGTTTGCGCACGTCCTTCAATCTCTCATTATCTCTATCGTTTGTCATGGCAAATCACCCCGTTTCAATACTACCCGTTCGGGCTTTTGCCCTCCCCTCATATGTGCGCCCGTGGAGAGGAAAAGACAGGTTGCCCCCTGACGGTGCGTTTTCCCCCTCTAAAAAATTTTAGTGGGGGGTATTTCGTCGCTGCGTCGTGAAGCGTCGTACTTCTCGAACCATTCCGCCGCCAGCTTTTCATTTAGCTTCCGGTTGTGCGCTCTGCTTTCGTCGCTCTGAATGCGTCGTATGCACTCTTCAAGCGTTGTCGGCATTAGAACAACCTCCGCCCGCAATTCGTCGGCAATGGCTTTCATTTCCCGTGTGTCTGCGATCGTCGTTATCACGAAGGCGCGTTCCCATCTGCCGCGCCGCGCCTGTATGATCTGATATAGCAATTCCCGAACTTCCAGCGCAACGGACAGGATCGGCGCATGGTTCAAATGCACGTTGCCCGTTTCACCGTTCAGCGCTGCGCACAGATAATCAAGATCAACAACTAAATCGTTGCCGCTTTTATGCTGCGCAACGTATGTTGTTTTCCCGCTCGCCGGACTTCCGCACACAAGAAATACATTCGCTTGCTTTATTACGTTGCCTTCATCATCGAAGGCAATACCATTCAGCCGCGCCGCCTGCCCCCGCGCCTTCATATCCTGTGAATGCTCTTCCGCGTGGCACTTTTCGCAAACGGCTTTCAGATTGTCCCAATTCAACGTTATATCCGGATCGTTGACGTTCCACGGCTTGATATAGCGAATATGGTGGACTACGGAAGCCGCCCCACCGCAACGTTCGCAAATATAGTGCTGGCTTTGCAAATAAGCCTCGCGCGTCTTGCGCCACTCCTTGCTGTCATAGAACGGCCTCGCGTAGTCCTTCGCCATACCCTTAACCCCTTTCCGCTTTCAGTTGAAGCGTTTTCAAAAGGCTGTCAATAGTCCGCTGTATCTTGTCAGCGTCTACCCGCTCCGCATGATACCAAAGCGTAAGAATGAACTTTCCCGCCGTATCTGCTAACGGTTCGGTTTTCTGTGCCTCCGCCGGAATGCCCGTGCAAAGCTCGATATAGTCCGGAATAGCCGCAAGCAATCCCGTTATAATATCGTCGTTGTCGGTGTTATCCAGCCGTAACGCTTCGCGGGCTTGCTCTAACGTAAGCATTGCACCCGCTCCCGATTAAGTCGCCGAACGTGTCAGCTTGATAAAGGCCTCTTCCACAATGGGCTTGCAATCGGCAACCGCCATGGCGCGGTAATCAATGCGCCCGCTCTTGAAGCTGCTTTCGCGGGAAGCCTCGATCGTGATACCCTCCGGCAGATTGTAGCCCATGTAGTTGAAGTTACCGAACAGGATAGTTTCCGCCGGGAGGTAATCATCAACAACGACAGGGAAGCCAAGAATTTTTCCGATCCCCTCGGCCTTCGGATCAGCAATGAAGATCGGTCGCCCGTTGCTGTCCACCATGCTGTAAAACAGGTTGTACAGCGCGGCGTTGTTCATTGCCCAGCAAGCGCCGGAAGCGTACCCGCGTTTCAGCGCGGCAACGACCTTCACAACGTCGGCATATTTCAGCCCGTTTGTTTTGTGGAAGGTAAGGGCGTTTGTATCGCCCCAAGTAATGCCTTTCAGAACGCCCGTACCCTGCGAAGAACCCGTACCGTTTACAAGGCCGTCCGCAATGCAGGCCATCACGCAATTAGTAAGCTCTTCCACAAGGTAGCTTTCAAATGCGGCAATGCTCATGCTCTGCACTTTCACGCTGATGGAAAGCACCTTCATAATTTCGTAGCCGTCGAAAGAAACGGTTGCGACGCTGGGCGCTGCGCTGTCAACCGCCACGCCCTCGGTGTGCCAGCTTGCAGCAGCGGCGGGAGTACCGACGGGGATAGCGATTTTAGAAGGCACATTGAAGGAACGGCAAACGCTCATAATGCCGCCCATCGTGCGGGCTTTGCTGATAACCTCGTTCAGCGTCTGCGTGGGAAGAACCGCCGCGACGTTGCCGGAAGTGCCGTAAGCGTCCGCCCGCTGCTCGGTCATGGCGCGATTGAAGGCCGCTTCCTCAAAGCTGTTCAACTTGCGCCCCAGCAGGCGCTTCATAAACGCGCTGCGGTATTCGGCGCTGTTGAATACGTCGCCTTCTGTGGCCTCGTAGCTTGCGCGGCGCTCAAAGGTCATACCCGCGCCCGCCACGGGGTTAAAACTGTTCTGCTGCCCGCCTGCGGCGCGGCTCTGTACATTCTGCTTCGCCTGCGAAAGTCCTTCAAGCTCAATATTGAGCGCGTCCACGTCGGCGGTTGCGTCGGTGGCAACAATGTTCTTGATCTCTGCCGCTCTGCGCTCGATTTCCTCCAGCGTAGAAGTGCGGTAATGATTGAAAGCCTCTGCAATAGTCTTGAATTTCATTTTGTATCCCTCCGTTTGATTGAAATAATGGCGTTTGCCGTTTCTGTGATCTGCTTTGCGAAGGCAAGGTTTTCACTTCGCGCCGCTTTGGGGTTGTTGCTGCCCTCGTAGCCGGAAGCAATTTTCTTCTGCTCCCGCTCCAAGATGTCAATTTGTCTGTAAAGCACTTCTGTAAGCGATTTACGCCGCTTGTCCTGTGCGGCCTCCGCCGCCTCGGTCTGCTCCCGCTCCGGCTCGGCGGGCTTTTCGATATGGATTTCAATTTCTGTTGTATTCCCGTCCTGTTTGACAATTGCAGGCTTTACAACAATGCCGTTTTCGTCTGCCATAGCGTTATACCTCTTTCAGCAGAATTGAATTTGCCTTGATAATGGCTTTCGCCCTCTCCGCCGCCGTAGAAGTCCATGCGTTAATAGCGGATCGCGCTTCAACGCTGGTCTGCGGATAAGCAGGGAACGGAACGACGCTGATTTCATACACTTTTTCAATCTTTGTGATCGTGCGTGTATTTGTCGCCGCGTCGTAGCTGTCGCCGCCCTCCGGCACTTTGAAGGCGAAGGACATTCCGGAAAGATCGCCGCGCTGTACTGCCGTATAAACGCTTCGCGCTTCCTCGGTGTCCGGTAATTCTGCAACCATGCTTAACCCTGCCGCGTCAAGCGTCAGTTGCATTGTTTTGGGCGTTCTCGCAAGCGGTACTTTGTTCAAGTCGTGATTGTAGAACAATCTCGCGTCGGACAAGTCCGCATGATCCAGCGCCCCCGCTCGGATAATTTCAATAAACGTGCCTGCCGGATCGTTTATCGTGGTGGGCTGGTCGTAAACAATCGGCCTACCCTCTAATTTAAGAACCTTCGCCGCGCCTGCCGCCGCCGCGTCCGCTCTTATTTCGCATACTCTAATTTCCTTCATGCCTGCGTTCCTCCGTTCTCTCCGTTTTTGCCGTCCGCTCCCGCTCCGGTATCACCGTTCAGCGCTGCGGGCGCTTTTGCCTTTGCAAGCTGGTATTCCTCCGCCTTGTCCGCGTCAACGTAGTTTAGCGATTGAATGCGGCGATCTCCGCCGGAAACGCTCGGAAGGTTCAGAATTTCCAATGCTTGATTGACCGTAAGCAAGCCCATAGGCATAATTTCACGGATCAAGTTTACTTTCGTCGCGTTGCTGGTGAATTGAAGTCGCCCGCTCTCGAACAGAATAGAATTGCCGAAGGCTCTTTCCCGATCGTTGAACAGCTTGCGCGTAAATTCAAGGCTTAATTGCAGCGCCAGCGGTTCAATGACGCTTTCATAGAACGCCGCCCATTGGTTTTCGTCGTAGCTGCTGTTTACGATCGCTTCCGAAACGCCTAAATAGTCGTAAATCTTCGTTTTCACGGCCTGCATTTGCTTTTCGTCGATCGCATACGGCTTGTTGTCGATCGGGATATACTCGGCGGCGCTGTCAAGAACGGCAATGCCGCCGTTGTTGTTGATGTTCAAATAGTCCTGTATGAAGTTTTCGCGCATTTCCTTCAAGATGTCGGCATTCGCAAGCTGTGTGCGTTTCAGAATGCCGCGAATGCTCGCGCCTGTCTTGATCGCGGAAACAATGCCTTCATTCTGCGCGTGGGCAAGCTGCAACGCGGGGGAAAGCGCGTCGTTCGGATCGCCTAAAATATCGTTCCCGTTGAAATTGCGGCGAAGGTGGACAATATCCGCATACGGTAAAATGACTTCACGCCCGCCGGAAAAGATGAAGCGCACATATAGCGCCCCGCCCGTGTCGCTCAAAAACTCCGCATGAACCGGATTGAGTGGGAACACGGCGACGCATTGCCCGCGTTCGTCCTTCTGAATGTACGCAAAAGCGTTGTTGTACAGAAAATAGTGGGTAAACAGCTTGTACAGCATATCGAAGGCGGACATATACTGGTTTGGCTCAACCTGTAACATACGGTTTAACTTGCAATCGCCTGTTACCTGTTCGTGATCCCGATACTTGATAATGTGCGATCCTTTCAGCTTTGCAGCATTGCGGGCGATCGCGTCAACGGCGCTTCTGAAAATGTCGTTGCTGTATGCGTTCCCGCTCCATGCCGAAAAGGCATTCCCGCCGCCGATGATTTCCGCGCGGCTTGTTTCCCGTGCTGGCGGCTTTACCCTCCCAAAAATACGGCTAAAAATACTCATTCTTCCGTTTCCACCTCTTCCACGTTCCATTTGCCTTCATTGCCGCCGTTTTTGCTCATTTCCTCTTGAAAAACCTCCCGCATGCTGACTTTCGCGCCCCTTGCTTGAAGCTGATATTGAATGCTGTCCAGCCCCGTAAACGTGAACTTTGCCATTTTGCGCCCTCCTTTCTTCCTGCTCCTGTTTGCTGCGCCGTTCCTGCTGACAATCGCAACGTTCCGAAGGATCAAGGGCGCAACCGCAATGCGGGCATACTCTGAAATACATTTCTGCTTTCTCCTTTCTGTCTGCTTTTTCTCCCGCCCCTCCGCCCCTCCCGCTGGGAGGGGGACAGGCTCAAAGGAATTGAACACGCCTGCGGGCGGGCTGCTGTCTGCGTGTCTATGTGCTTCCTCTGATGATTTTTTGTTATCCCCGCCGCCGTCCTGCTTCTATCACTCCGGCAACTCACCGTAAAGAGGCTTTCGCGGCATATCCTCGCGCCGCGTTGCGCCGCTCCGGTATTCCACGTTCCTCTTGACGGCTCGCCGCCTTCGTGATCTATCTAAAGCAGGCGACGGGGAATTAAACAAAAAATCATCTTCAAAGAAAGTGTTGGTTATCGAACCTTACTTATTTACAAGGCCTTCAAAGCTGATCCGCGATCAGCATTTTAGAGGCCGTTTCCGGTTATTCGGTGGCGGTGCTTCCGCCGCGTCCTCGTTACGAACGTACTTGAAGCACATATAGCCGTAACGGTTCGTTTTTGCTTCTACAAGCCTGTAACCCTTCGGCGCTCGCGGCGGCTTGCTCTCGGAATACTCCCGCTTTGCTTCCGTCGCCGCTTCCTTCTCCGGCTGGCACAAATTCCGCGTACCCTTGTAATGGTGGCGCGTCCCTCTCTCCGGTGTCCAATGGTCGAAAAGGTAATTTGCAAGGCCTGTATAATCCCGCCCGTGATCTACGCCGTTGTAGCAGTTGTGTTCCCGCAAGTGTTCAATACGAATGATCGTTCCGCCGTCCCACTTCTCCCGTATCTGCTCTTCGGTCAGCCCGTTAGATACCATGTGAAAGTGAATGCGGCTCGTTGTCTTGCCTCTGCCGGGGTAAAGCGCTATTTGCGCGTCCGGATTTAACCGCCGCAACCGCCGCCAAAACGGATTTATGATCCCGTCCGCCTCGGCGAAGGTATGTACTTCGTGTTCGTTGTCCAGCGTGATCGTGGTATAGAGGGAAGCGGGGGAAAACGTCGCGTTGAACATTCGCGCATGATTTCGACGGGCTAACCGCTGCTTGAAGTCCTCGTATTCCTCCGCGCTGCTGAACCGTGGGCGCGGCTCTGCCTTCTTTACGTCCTTTGTCCGATCCGGCAAGGTGTACACCTCCTGTTCACATACGCTACCCGCGAAAATCCTTCTTTTTGCTCGCATTTTTGGCCTCCTGCCTTGACAAAAGGCCGTACAACTGCTATAATCTATTTGTAGTGAATAGCTGTTGTACAGCCCTAACGTTCATCGGTTGCCGCCGATGGGCGTTATTTTTTTGTCCTCTTTTTTCATAATGCTACTGCCTCCAGCAATTCCGCTATGTATGGATCGCGGCGGCGCTCCGGCGAAAGCGTCCGGACGGCCTCGCGGCATTCCTCGCGCAACTCGTAACGATCTTCAAGGCGATAGGAAGAAGCCGGATCATGAAGGGGGAAATATGCTTCATAGCTCACAAGATCGGCTTTCCGGCATTTCTCACCGTAATATCTGCGTAGTCGAAGAAACTTCTTTTTGACCGCTCCGCAAGCTATCGCGTCAAAGCAAACGCCCGCCGCGATCCCTCTTTCTAACGCTTCTTCCGCAACTTCAACAACGGTTTCATATGCGATCGCTATAACGTCGTCCATTTCGCACCATACATCTTTGCATTGAAGAACGCCGCACATTTTCAGCGCCGTATATTTTGCAGGTTCTAACGCTTTCAATATTGCGCCGTCCCGCTCCGCTCTTGTTGAAAAAGGCTTAACGCGCGGTTTATGCTCTGCCGCCGCCTCCGCATAGTGCTTGAAAAGCTGTTCCGGCGTAACCTCCAGCGCGTCCGCGATCATCTGCGCCGTTGTGTCCGTTACGCTCTTCATCTGCTGTTTCGGGACAATGCCGCCCGCCGCCCATGTTTCATATGCTGCTATCGAATAACGGCTTACGCCGGAAAGCTCCGCCAACTTCGTAACAGTCCAGCCGCGCCGCCTGCGCTCCTGCTCAATCGTGTTCGGGAAACTCTGACACTTGAAGTTATATTTTCTGCTTCCTGTCATACCGCGTCGCCCTCCAACGAAAGAACTTTGCAAATGATATGCGCCTTGAATGCCTTGCCCTTGTATGCGTCAAGATATGTCGCATAATTCGCCCGTGCGATCTCCGTAATGATCCCGCGCGGCAACGGAAGGGCGGCAAAGTCTAAAGCAAATTCGTGATAGTCCATCTTCCGGCGGTTCTGCTCCCGATCCTCTGCGCCCATTTGGAAGCTCTCTTCTTCCATGCTCCGGTATTCCTTTTCGATCGCGGCTATCTGTATCGGGCTTGATCCCCATACCTCCGTTTCGTAACCCTCATACGTGGAACGACCGCCGCCGCGCTTCTTTTTCCGCTTGCTCATTGTTTACGCTCCTTTCACCTCCGACGGCCTGCCGTATGAAGTATCTTTTGGCAAGCAGCCGTATTTCTTCTTGTGCCATGCCTCGAACTTCGCTTGATTGTCCGGATCATCGAAGAAACTTCCGATCGCTTCAAACAAGCCCCGGCAATGCGCCGTTATGACGGGTTCGGGAATAGCCGCAATTTCAACCGCAATCGCGTTCATATGTAGCTGCCTCCTTTTCAGACTGCTTGCGGCTCGTAGCGTTTCGGCTGCAAGAAGGTATCTACCGGAATATCAAGCGCCCCGCAAATCAACTCATATTCCGCAAAGGTTAAGCGCCTGTGTCCGTTTAGCGTCAAGCTGATTTTTCCAGCCGGAACGCCCGTTTTTTCGCTGATCCAGTTTTGCTTAATGCCGTTTTCTTGAAGGTAATTTTTGATTTTAGCTTCAACCGTCATTTCTGATCGCTCCTTTCTGAAATTTAGACCGTCTAAATTTATTTCCATTATAGTTTAGAAGTCTTAAATTGTCAAGAGCAAAATTCAAAGTTTCTAAATTTCTGTTGTAAACTTCTGTTTTTTGTGGTATATTAAATACGGGTGATATTATGACTTTCGGAGAGCGGTTAAGAAAATGTAGAAAAGAAAAAGGGCTAACCCAAAAAGAGTTAGCCGCTTTAATCGGCGCAAGTTATGCTTCTATAAGCAACTGGGAAAAAGATCAGAATGTGCCGGACGGAAATAAAATATTGCTGCTTATCAAGGCTCTTGACGTAAAGCCGGAAGAACTTGTAGGCGGCTACGATTTGAACGCCCTTGCAGAACTTGAAGAAGAAGAGAGGGAAAACCCCTCTAAATTATCAACGGAACAACGGGCGGCGCTGGAATATGCCCGCGCGATTTCCTCCGATGTATGGAAAGGAACCGTTGTTCCTGTTGTCCGCGAAGTAGCCGGAACATTTGCCGAAACGGTTGACGATGTAACGCGGGAAATGATTGATATTATGAAAGATTTAGCCGCCGAACAAAAGAAAGCGGTTCTTGATCTTGTCAAAGCTATGCACTTCGGCAAAGGTGGGAAGGGGGATAAATAATGCAAGAGGCATTAAACGCGGTTATCTATGCCCGCTATTCCTCCGATCGGCAGACAGAACAAAGCATAGAAGGCCAGTTACGGGAATGTTACGCATTTGCAAAAGCGAATGATATAGCCGTAATTGATACCTACATTGACCGCGCTATCAGCGGAAAGACAGATAACCGCCCCGCCTT
>OMNT01003226.1_pt1 | contig 12080 bp, 14 predicted proteins | sample 1672551 | NCBI WGS metagenome assembly OMNT01 (sample SAMEA3136698, study PRJEB25190) | human gut metagenome
GATAGGGCGTGTGCTGCAAAAAGCCGTCCTCGGCGGCAAGGACCACCCGCGTGCCCTCCGCCAGCAGCAGCTGGGCGGCCTGCAGAAGGACACCGGCGGCCTCGGGTTTGTTATAGCCGGTCAGGCAGATCGTCATGGACGGCACTCTCCTTTTTGCGTCACAGTGCGGCGTGGGCAGCAGCCACCACCGCGTCGGCCAGCACCGGGTCCAGAGGCGCGGGCTCGTCGCTCTTCTCCACGAACATCAGGAATTCGATGTTCCCTTCGGGGCCCTTGATGGGCGAATATTCCAGCCCGCTGACGGAAAAACCGTTCTGCACAGCGTATTCCGCCGCCTGCAGGATGACCTCCCGATGAGTCTCGGCCTCCCGCACGACGCCCTTTTTGCCCACCTTTTCCCGGCCTGCTTCAAACTGGGGTTTCACAAGGCAGACCCCGGCCGCGCCGGGCGCGGTGACGGCCCGGGCCACGGGAAAGATATGTTTGAGAGAGATGAAAGAGACGTCCACGCTGAAAAATTCCACCGGTTCAGCCAGCATATCCGGCGTGACATTGCGGATGTTGGTGCGCTCCATGTTCACCACGCGCTCGTCGGTGCGCAGCTTCCAGGCCAGCTGGCCGTAGCCCACATCCACTGCGTAGACCTTGACCGCACCGTTCTGCAGCATGCAGTCGGTAAACCCGCCGGTCGATGCACCAATGTCCATGCACACCTTGCCTGCCGGGGTAAGCGGAAACACCTGCATCGCTTTTTCCAGCTTCAGTCCACCACGGCTCACATATCGGATATCATGGCCCCGTACTTCCACGTGTGCATTTTCGTCTACCATATTGCCGGGCTTGTCGCTTTTTTCCTCACCCACATACACAATGCCGGCCATGATGAGCGCTTTTGCACGCTCCCGGCTCTGTGCCAGGCCGTTTTGGCAAAGATATTGATCCAATCGAATTTTCACTTGACGTCTCCTTGCTTCATAATAGCTGCTGCCAGGGACGCCGCATCCAACCCAAAGCGGGCGCGCAATTCGTCCACAGAAGCATGCGTCAGCCCGTTGTTCGGCACGGCGATATGCCGATAAGACGCGTTGCAGCCGCGCTCCAGCAGTGCGGCCGCCAGATGCTCACCGATACCGCCGCCCCGCACGCCCTCCTCTGCAAACAGGATGCTGCGGTAACCGCCGAGCGCATCACAAAGCCCCTGCGGCAGAGGATGTATCACTGTAAGTTTGTACACATCCACGCAAACGCCTTGCTGCGCGGCCAATTTCGCGGCCGCCAACGCTTCCTTAGCCTGTGCGCCATAGGTCACGAGCGCCGCATCCGCGGGACCTTCCGCACGAAACACGTCGTATTCCAGGCCGCTGCAGTCCAGAGCGGCCAACGCTTCGTCCTCCGCGCCGCGCGGGTAACGCAGCGCACGCGGGCCGTCTTCCAGAAGGAGCCGTTCCAGCCAATATGCCAATTCTGCGTAATTGCAGGGAGAAACGATCTGAAAACTGTCGAGCTCACTGAAAAACGCGGCGTCATAGATACCCTGATGCGTCTCGCCGTCACCGGGCACAAGGCCGGCGCGGTCTACCGCGAAAAGCACGCTGAGACGCTGCAAATTGACGTCGTGAATGATCTGGTCGTAACCGCGCTGCAGGAATGTGGAATAGATTGAAACAACGGGCCGCATTCCATTTGCCGCCAGGCCGGCGGCAAACGTGACGGCGTGCTGTTCCGCCATGCCCACATCGAAGAACCGCGATTTGTGCTGCTTATAAAAATACTGAAGCCCTGTGCCGTACTTCATGGCCGCCGTGATCGCGCAGATACGTTCGTCCTGCCCGGCGAGCTGTGCCAACTGCTGCCCGAACACTGTGGAAAAAGAGCTGTCCGGCGCGACGTCCGGATCCGTCAGATGGTTTACATCGAAAGCGGAAACGCCGTGAAATTCGCCGGGATTTTGTTCCGCCGGCGTAAAGCCTTTCCCCTTTATGGTCAAAACGTGAACGAACAGCGGCGCGCTTTGCTCCTGCCGGTATGCATCAAACAACATGGAAAGTTCTTTGACGTCGTGCCCGTCAACCGGGCCGACGTATTGGAACCCCATTTCCTCAAACATTGTGGAATGATACAACGAACGCCGAAATGCAGATTTCACCGTTTGGATGCCTGCCTTGATGGCGCCACCCACGACCGGCGTGGAGTCCAGGAGAGATTCCACATCCCGTTTTGCTTTGAAATAACGCGGGCTGGTGCGCAGTTGGGTAAGATACTGCGCCACCGAACCGACGTTTTTAGAAATGGACATTTTGTTGTCGTTGAGCACGACGATCAAATTGTTCAGGCTACGGATATTGTTCATGCCCTCATAGATCATGCCGCCGGTAAAAGCGCCGTCTCCCACGACGGCAATGACCTTGCCCGGCTCATGCCGAAGCTTCTTCGCCTGGGCCATGCCGATGGCAGCGGAGAGTGAGGTGTTGCCATGTCCCGCGATAAAAGCGTCGTGTTCGCTTTCCCGCGGGCTTGGGAACCCGGAGATGCCTCCCAGCATGCGAAGCCGGTCGAATCCTTCCCTGCGCCCGGTAAGGATCTTGTGCGTATAACACTGATGTCCCACGTCCCAGACAAATTTATCGCTGGGTGTAGCAAACACCTTATGCAGCGCAACCGTCAGTTCAATGGTACCGAGATTGGAGGAAAGATGCCCTCCGGTTTTGGAGACGGAGTCAATCAAAAACGCGCGGATCTCCGCGCACAGCTCCTGCAGCTGTCCGAAATCCAGCCGTTTGACATCGGCCGGGGAATGGATCGTGTCTAAAAGGCGCGTGCCGTTCACGTCCTTTCTATCAATCGTTTTACTGCCTTCAGGGTGCGGGGACGATCACAGCGATCAAAATTCCCAATAACGCGCCGGAAAGCACTTCAAATGGAGTGTGCCCCACTTTTTCCTTCAGCTTGCGGCCATTCTGCGCCAGATAGGCAGGTGCGTCCTCGTCTTCGCTCAGCCAGTCGGATATCATACGGTTGAGTACCTTGGCCTGTTCGCCGGTCTCACGCCGCACACCCATGGCGTCGTACATTACGATAGCGGCCAGGATAAATGCAATAGCGAAAATGGGCGAGTTGACGCCCTGGCTTTTTGCTGCGGCCATAAACATGGAACAGACGAGCGCCGAGTGTGCACTGGGCATGCCGCCTGCTCCCCACATGCGCTCCGCTTCAAATTTGCCGCTCAGGATATAGTTGATGATCGTCTTACATATCTGCGCCGCCAGCCAGGAGAGCAGAGCGACGGACAGGATGTAATTCCCGAAAAAAAGCCGTTGCAAAACATGCATTACGATCTGGTCCTTTCTACTGATTTCGTTCCAGCAGGCTGGCCGCTAAGGTCTCCAGAAACTGCGCCCGGCCGCCGAATGCCGCGCGCAGGACGCCACAGGCCCCGTCTGTCAATTCCTGCGCAATCCCGCGGGAGCGTTCCACGCCGTGCAATGTAACAAACGTCGTTTTCCCATTGGCAGCGTCGCTGCCAATGGGTTTGCCCAACTGCTGCGCCGTCGCCGTAACGTCCAAAATATCGTCAATGATCTGGAACACCAGTCCTACGGAAAAGGCATATCGCGCAATGGCCTGCCGCTGAATATCGTCCGCACTTGCCGCCACCGCTCCCAGCTGCGCCGCCGCGTTGATGAGCATTCCGGTCTTGTTGCGGTGCACCTCGCGCAATTCTTCAGCCGTGGCAGGCTTTTCTTCAAAAGTAAGGTCAAGCTCCTGACCCCACACCATACCGTTTGCCCCGGCCGCACGGCTCAGCGCACAAACGGCGGCGGTGTTCTGGACGGCAGTGCCTGGTGAACCGGAAAGAGTTTCGAATGCTGCCGTAAGCAGAGTGTCGCCTGCCAGCAGAGCCGTAGCCTCCCCAAAAGCTTTGTGGCACGACGGACGCCCTCGGCGCATATCGTCATTATCCATGCAAGGAAGGTCGTCATGGATGAGAGAATAGCAGTGCAGCATCTCCACCCCAGCCGCATAACAGGCTGCCGCGTTTCTGTTGCCGTCCAGCATATCACACACGGCCAGGCAAAGCACGGCGCGCACACGCTTTCCGCCGCCGAACAGGCTGTACCGCGCCGCCTCACACACGCGGGAGCGTTCGTTAAAGCACCGGTCCGCCTGCTGCGCCAGCGCCGTCTCGGCCGTGTTCAAATATGCCTGGTACTGCGCGTTGTAATCCATAGAACGCTCCTTCTTTATTCCTGCTTTCCGGCGTTTTTTGCGTCGATCTCATCAATGGTGATCTGCGCCTTTTGCAGTGTTTCGTTGCAAAAGGCGATGAGTTCTGCCGCCCTGGCGTACAGCACAAGGCTGCGGTCCAGAGGCGTCTCCGAGTCGGAAAGCTCCGCAAGGATAGCGTCCAGCTCCGTGCCCGCCGCTTCAAATGTCATTTCTTTTTTCATAGCTCTTCCTCTGTAATAATTGTTTCCACCCTGCAGCCCAGCCGTCCTGCGGCCAGCTGTACCTCTACCCTGTCGCCCTCCGAAGCGTCCGCGCTGCTTTTGAGCACAGAGCCCGCTTTCCGGGCGATGCTGTAACCGCGCGCCAGTACACTGTATGGACTGAGCGAACCGCAGAGCATGGCTGCGTGAGCAACGCGCCCCTTGGCGGCGTCCATTTTGCCATGCATGGCAGCCCGGGCGGCGTCAGCTTTTTCTGAAAGCTCCCGCAGCAGGCCCAGCGGCAGCGAACGCGCCGCCGCAAGCTGGGGCGCCGCCTCTATATCCCGCACTCTATTATAACATAACTGAAGGCGGTTTTGTATTTCTTTGCAAATATTTGAATAACTGCGCCGAATCTCCCGCAATTCCGCTTCCATGTCCGGCATCACCAGCTCCGCTGCCGCCGAAGGCGTAGGAGCACGCAGATCCGCCACAAAATCCAGAATGGAGAAATCGATCTCATGCCCCACGGCCGAGACTACGGGCGTACTGCTGGCAAATGCCGCGCGGGCGATACTCTCATTGTTGAAAACCCACAGATCCTCCCGTGAGCCGCCGCCCCGCGCAACGATGATCACGTCCACACGTCCGCCCTTGTCCAGCCGCGTAATGGCGTTTGCGATCTCCGGAGCAGCCTCGTTTCCCTGTACGGTTACAGAATAAAGCAGAAAACGTGCAATCGGATAGCGCCTTTGCGTCACGTTGAGGATATCCTGCAACGCCGCGCCCGTTTTGGAGGTAACCAGGCCGACGCATTTCGGCATTGCAGGCAGGGGCTTCTTGTGCTCCGGAGCGAACAGACCTTCCTTGTCAAGCTTTTCCTTGAGCTGCTCGAATGCCATCTGCATTGCACCAATACCGTCCGGAAACATATCTTCCACATAGACCTGAAACGCGCCGTCCCGCTCGAACAGAGAAATCCGGCACCGCACGATGACGCGCATGCCGTTCTGCGGCATGAATGCCAGATTCTGTGCATCACGCCGGAACATAACTGCTTTGACAGAGCATTGCTCGTCTTTCAGGGAAAAATAAAAATGTCCGGTCTTATAATGGTTCGTAAAATTGGATATCTCGCCGCGCAGCGCCACATCTGTTAAAACAGAGTCCCGCTCCAACAGCGTTTTCACATAACGGTTCAGCGCCGTTACCGTGATCACATTGGCCATGCCTGAACCTCCTTTGCCGCCAGAACGGCCACGCCGATGGCGTTGTCGCTGGAATACCGGCCCGGTACGAAATAAATATCCGGCTGCGTCCGCTGTACATAAGCGCGTATGACATCGCTGCTCATCACGCCGCCCGCGCATACCACCGGCACGCCGGGATACTGTTCCTGTGCGGCACAGATCATTCGAAGTACCGTCTGGCCCACGGCACTCAGGCAATATTTCGCAACGTAAGCCGGGGTTGCGCCACGTTCCAGCAGTGCGGCGCACTGGTTTTCCAATCCGGAAAAGCTGCAGTCCGCACCTTTTACGCTTACCTTTGGCTTTATCTCTTCGCTGCATTCAGAAGCGAGGCTGGAAAGCTCCGCCCCTGCCGGGAACGCAAAGCCCAGTTTTACGCCGATGCGGTCCACCGCCTGGCCGGCATAAAGGTCGGTGCTGCCGCCCACCCGGCACACGACAGACGTTCCGCTGCACAAAAGGAGCTCGGTGGTTCCGCCCGAAATATGGAACACAAGCACGCGCCGTGCGAAAAGCGACGCCCCCGCTGCGGAGAGCAGAGCGGCGGCGATATGCCCCTGTTGATGAGTGGTGCGCACCAAAGGGACGCCGCGCGCCAGCGCCAGCCCCTGTGCCACTGCAAGCCCTGTGAGGAAGCACGGCATATATGAGCCTTCCACCGGGCGCGGTTTCTCCGAAACGCCGACGGCGTCCACTCTGTGCAACGGAAACTCGGCATCCAGCTCCCGCAGCAGCTCCGGAAGCGCAGCCGTATGGTGAAACACGGCGTCGCTCTGCCGGAGGCCCAGTTCGCCCGGCTTCACGGGTAAAAAACGTTTACGGTCACAAACAACCTCTTCGGCCGCGGTGTCGAACACAGCCAAAGAGGTTGCATAATTACTCGTATCAATGCCAAGGGTGTACATAATGCTCAGGCTTCCTCCGAAGCGGAGTCCGCCGGAACGGCAGGCTCGTCCGCTTTTGCGCTGTGCGCCTCCCGGGAGATTGCCCCCAGCACGCCGTTGATGAACTGGTAGTCCTCTTCTCCGGCGTATTTTTTCGCCAGCTCTACCGCTTCGTTAATGACGATACTGTCCATATCGTCGCTGCCGTTGAACCGCATTTCGGTCACGGCGAGGCGCAGGATGGCTGCATTTACGCGCGGCAGACGGGCCAGCGTCCAATCTTTAAGCCTGGCCTTGATCAGATCGTCCACTTCGGCGCTGTGTGCGTAAAAGTTTGCCAGCAGCGCTTCGCCATACGCATCGACGGCATATTCGTCCTGCTCGCGTGATGCGGCAACGATCTCCTCGATGCTGTTGGCGTTGAAGCTGGCTTCAAAGGCGGCGATAAAAGCGTTTTCACGGGCAATTCTTCTCTTCATGATATTCCTCACAAAAACAAACCCTCCTGCAGAGAGCGGGAGGGTCATGGATTTTCTCGGTTACTCCGCTTCCGGGCCGGCAGTTTCCTGCGCGACGCCTGTTACCACAATGTTGACTTTAGAAACGGTGATGCATGTCATGTTCTGCACAGAACTTTTCACGTTTTCCTGCACCTTTTCGGCCACAGCAGGAATGCGTGCGCCAAAGCTCATCATCAGGTTCAGAGTGATGTTTGCGGTACCATCCCGCATTTCCACCACGACCGGAGACTGGATGCTGGATGCTTCCAGCAGATCCTTGAGCTTTTTATTTTGTCTGCCGCAGGAAACCTCGGCAACGCCGTCAATTTCCAATGCTGCGCAGCGTGCGATCTTGCCAATGACTTCGGTGGAGATCTGAAGGCTGCCGCCCTGAAGATCTGTATTCTGAAAATCCATTGTGTTGTCCTCCATTCAAAAGCGGGCACAGCCTGCTTTTTCTTGTTTGAAATGGTCCTGCCTGAAACGATCAATGCCATACGCAGGACAACATCATTCTTTATTGATAGAGTTCAATACTTGTTTGGAAAACTCTGTCGGACCACACAACGGGTTCTTTTTCCAGCCCGATTCCTTCCGGTCGGAGGGAAACACTTTTTATTTTACTTCCACCACCGTGATGTTCTGGGCAGTCACAGTGCTTTTGTTCAGCACCACATCCCGGATCTGTGCCACCTGTGCCGCTGTGAGCGGTTCACCGGAGGTCATCACGGTAAGGTCTGCCCGGCCGGACTGCAAAAAGCACAGGCAGTCTGCAAAACCTTTGGCTTTGATCAGCGTTTCAATCTCATTCTCCGCATTCAGATCTTCCAGATTTGCGGTCATCTGGGCGGTATATTCCTTCTTTTCCTCTGCGGAAAGCGACGAGGATTTCATCGTTTTCTTGATGGAATCCATCGCCTCATCGTGGGCCTTCTGTCGCTTAAGCCGAGCCTGCTCAAAAAACTTTGCACCGCTGTCACTGGCAACGCTTACAAGCTGCGCTTCACCATAGTTTTTGTTGGCGCTGGACACCGCTTCGGCCTCTGTGGGCAGCTCATCCAGAACCGTCTGCGCCTGTACCGGGACATCCTCAGCCTCTGCCGCGACCATTGCAGCATTGTCCGGCAGTTCCGTGGGCACATCGCTGCGGGCGTACTGCCAGTTCAAGTATACGGCGATCACCAGTGCGGCAGCCAATGTAACAGCTGTGGCCCTGCGGGTATTTCTGGAAAGTGCTCTCATAAATCGTTCCTCCTTATAAAAGCTGCAGGGTCTCAGCCCTTGCGCTGTTCCACACAAATGCGGTTGGATGGCAGATCCAGCAGTGCGCTTACCAGTTCGGTGATCCGGGCAGCAACGCGGATGTCTCCGCCGCCCTCGCACAGCACGGCCACACCGCACACCTGCGGCAGACATACCGTTTCGGTCAGGGCTGAACCATCTTCCAGCAGGACATGGGTTTGCTGGGACTGCATTTCTCCGGACTGTGTATCCAGCGCATAAATGGCTTCTTCCCCAGTCTCCAGCGTGACCATCACGGTCGTTTTGCCCGCACCGCTCATCTGTGAGATCAGATGTTCCAGCCGGTTCTCCAGCTGTGCCTGATATTCCGTGCTGCTCTGGACAGGCTTTGTGTTTTTTGTGCTGCCCGCTGCCGTGTTCTGCGGAAAAAGTTCCGACAGCAGGATCAGCAGCATTGCCAGAATGCCTACTGCCGCAGCAAGCCTTGCTCTGCCCTGTTTCCCTTTACATTTCCGGGCAAAATCTTTCACGGAATCTCCGAACGAAATGCCCCCTGCTTCTTTCATTCGGTGTCCTCCTGTACTTCCAGTATCGGTGCCATGCCAAGCTCCTGCTGCAGATATGCCGCGATCCGGCTCTGCTCTGCGGATGTGCACGCCGCCGGGAGGATTACAAGCACCTTTTCTGTCCGAACGGTCTGTTCTGTCCGGGTCAGTGTGATCTCCAGTTTCACCTTTGTACCAAAGCGCCGCTCACATTCTGCGCAAAGATCCGCTTCCAGCCGTTCCTGCGTTCCCTGCAAGAGCGATGTCTCCGTACTCTGGATGCTGACCGCTGCCGGAGCAGCCGCCGCTGTATATGAACGAAACGCCGATGGAATATCTGCGTTTTGTAGGTGAGGCCAAAGGGCTTCATGGCGCAGAGCTGGAATCTCAAATCGAGGAAGTGATCCGCCAGACAAAAATCGGAGATGTGAAGGGCCGCAGGATTTCCTCGCTTTCAAAGGGTTACAAGCAGCGCGTCGGAATCGCGCAAGCGCTGCTGGGCAATCCGAGGGTCATCGTCCTTGACGAACCGACTGTCGGTCTGGACCCCATGCAGATCATTGAGATCCGCGCGCTGATCAAAGAGCTGGGACAAACGCACACTGTTATTTTCAGCTCACACATCCTGTCAGAGGTGCAGACGATCTGCGACCGGATTTTGATTATCTCCAAAGGAAGGCTGGTCGCCTTTGATGAACCGGAGAACCTGGAAAAAAGGCTGCTGGCGCCGAACGAGATCACCATCACAGCCGACTCGTCCCAACAGGAGATCCGGGAGATCCTCTCCTCCGTCAAAAACATCTCGGATGTGCGCATCGAGGCGCGGGATGAAAGATTTGTACAGGCGCATATCAAAACCGACTGTGAAGATATTTTTGCAGTATCCCGCGCAGTGTTTTTTGCCTTTTCCACAAGAAAAACAGCTCTGCTTGAGATGTCGCTGAAAAAAGCGAATCTGGAGGACGTGTTTATCGAGCTGACAGAGAACGACAGAAAAAAACAGCCGTCTGAAGGACGCGCCCAAACAGCTAAAGCGGGAGAAAGTGAGGGAATGAGTAAATGACTGCGGTATTGAAGCATGAATTGCGGGCGTATTTCCATTCGCTGACCGCCTATGTGTTCGGCGCATTTCTGTTGGCTTTTGTTGGGATCGGCGCCATGATGTATAATCTTCAGGCAGCCGTGAGCAACTTTGAATATGTTCTCAGCTTCGGCTGTCTCGTCTTTGTGGTCATCGTCCCAATCCTGACGATGCGCGTCATCGCGGAGGAGCGCAAGCAGAAAACAGATCAGCTCCTGTATTCCCTGCCCATCACCACCACACAGGTAGTCATCGGGAAATATCTGGCACTGCTCACGGTCTATCTTATCCCTCTGTGCATCATCTGTATTTACCCGCTGATTTTCTCGCAGTTCGGCGACGCTTATCTCTTGACATCCTATGGTTCTGTTTTTGCCTTTTTTGTTCTGGGCGCCGCGCTGATTGCAGTGGGCGTGTTTATTTCTTCCCTTACAGAAATGCCGATTCTGGCAATTCTGATCAGTGAACTGGCGATGCTGCTTCTGCTGCTGATGGATAACATGAGCCAGACCGCATACCTTTCTTCCATTCCGATTCTTTCCGATGTTCTGAACTGGTTTTCCAATCAGACAAAATTCTACATCTTTTCACAGGGCCTCCTGCGAATCTCGGATTTGCTGGGCTATCTCACGGAAATTCTCGTATTCCTGACATGGACGATTATTTCCATCGAAAAAAGACGCTGGAGCAGGGGGTAACATACTATGAGTCAAAAAGAACATCGTTTCCGCAATTGGAAAAACACCAAATTTTCCAGTGTGGCATGGATTATGGCCATACTGGTGCTGGTAATTGCCGTGGTAATCAATATGATTATCGCACGCCTGGATTTCAGCTGGGACATTTCACCGAACAAGCAGTACAGCCTTTCTTCCACAACAGAATCCTATCTGGACGAACTGGATCAGAAGGGCGTAACCGTAGACTTCTATCTGCTGGCGAAACTGGACGATCTGGAAAAGGATACGGAGTCTCTCTCTCTCTATCGTGCCCTGCTGGCCTACAGCGCCCATGATTGCATCAATCTGATCTCCTTCGATCCGAACAAGGATGATGCCACCATGGAGAAGATCAACTCCGACAATGCCTACACCCTATCTACCGGTGACATGGTCTTTGTATGCGGCGACAACAAAAAACGCCTTCCAGGCTCTTCCATGTATCGCACCACAACAGATTCTGACGGCAACGTCACAGATGAAAGCTTCGAGGGCGAAAACCTGATTACCGGAACCATCAAGGGCGTGGCGGAAGGCTATACCCCCACTGTATATTTCCTGACCGGACACGGCGAGAAGAACCTGGATCAGTACTCCACCTTTACTACCAATCTGATCAACTATAACTACGAGGCAAAGATACTCAATCTGTCTAAACTGGATGCCGTACCGGATGATACTGCACTTGTACTGGTTGCCGGCCCTACTGCGGACATTACAGACAGTGAACGGGCTAAGCTGGAAACTTATCTGGAAAACGGCGGAAATATCACTTTGATGATGTCCCCGAACGAAGGAAAGTTCGCGTATACCAATCTGGAAGAGATTATGGATAACTACGGTTTCACCATGGACTATGACCGGGTTTACGAGACCAACTCCGACTATCACATCTCCGGTGATGACAAGACCATTCAGTGCCAGTTGAACGAACTGGACGATAACAGCGATGCAGCAGACCTCACCTCTTCCCTGATCAACCAGGGACTGATTCCCTTTATGACGGAGTCCCGGAGCTTTACCTACTATGACAATGCGGGTGCTTATACCATTGCGCCGCTGATCACCTCCTATGACAGTGCTGTTGGTGAGCCTTACGGCGGTGTCAGTGATGACCCGTCCGAAAAAACTGGTGCTATGACTCTGGCTGCACACTCCACCAACAATTCCTGGAATTCGAAGATGGTGGTATTCGGCAGCGCCGACTTTATTGATGATGAGCACGTTACCAGTGAAACGGTAATCATTCCGGTATACCTGCTGCTGAGTACGATCAGCTGGATGTATGACAGCGATCTGGATATGCAGATTCCTACAAAGACTGCGACAACAGATTACATCTCCCTGCAAAACGAAAGCTTTGCCCGTTCTCTCATTGTGGTTCTCACCATTATTCCGGTGATAATCATGGTAGTGGGCATTGTAATCTGGA
>OMNT01003232.1_pt1 | contig 12045 bp, 11 predicted proteins | sample 1672551 | NCBI WGS metagenome assembly OMNT01 (sample SAMEA3136698, study PRJEB25190) | human gut metagenome
AGCTGTCCATGTACGTATGATTGTCCGCGACATGGAAAATGCTGTGCCTGTGTGGCGCATCATCGCGATCATAATGAGGGAGTGCCGGGTTGCTTCTTTTCAAAAGAGGCGGAAGCAACCTATGACCGTAGCATTGAAGCACTGGCCAGGGATCATGGAATTATTTAACCGAATCAGTGATTCGGTTATGAGCAAGTAGCGAAGCGGATGGGAATATTCACTTGACTTGAGCAGACGAAAAGAGCCACAGCTCCTGTGTTTTTACAGGGACTGTGGTTCCTTTTTGTACGAAAATTCCATTAGGTGTATGCATAAATAAATCCTGATGAAAAATAGTGTCAAATCATGTATAATAATGGTACTGGACACAGTTATAAAAACAAAATGGGTGAGGAAGAAAGATGGAAGGGAATTTAACAAAAGGTCCTATTTTAAAAACACTGACGAAACTTGCGGTTCCGATTATGGCGTCAGCGTTTCTGGGGACTCTGTACAACATTACGGATATGGCCTGGATCGGTCTGCTTGGATCTAGAGCTGTGGCCGGAGTAGGTGTCGGTGGTATGTTTACCTGGCTTTCACAAGGACTTGCAGCTATGGCCAGAATGGGTGGTCAGGTGCAGGTGGCACAGTGTATTGGCCGCGGAGACAGAGAACGTGCCCATGGCTTTGCGCAGGCTGCAGTACAGCTTTCTGCATTTATGGGAATTGCATATGCGGTTCTGGCGCTGTTGTTTACCAGACAGATGGTGGGATTTTTTCAGCTTGCAGATACTGAAACATATGCTGCGGCAATGTCGTATACCAGGATTGCCTGCGGTCTGATCGTATTTTCATTTCTGACATTGACATTGACAGGAATCTATACCGCACAGGGAGATTCAAAGACCCCGTTTCTGGCCAATCTTGTGGGACTGGCTATGAATATGATATTGGATCCTGTCCTGATTCTTGGTCCTGGAATTTTTCCAAGGCTTGGTGTTGCTGGCGCAGCGATTGCAACAGTGACTGCACAGGCAATTGTTATGAGCATTATGATATTAGGGATTATGGTGCAGAAGAAGGAAAATGTACTAAAAGGAATAAAACTATTTGCAAAACTTCCACGGGAATATGTGGGTGGAATCTGCAAGATCGGAATTCCCACAGCAATCCAGGGAATGGCATATTGTGCGATTTCCATGGTGTTGACTCGTATGGTTTCCGGATATGGTGCAGAAGCTATTGCAACACAGCGAGTCGGAGGACAGATTGAATCCATATCATGGAATACGGCAGATGGTTTTGGGGCAGCATTAAATGCTTTTATTGCACAGAACTATGGTGCAGGCAAAAATGACCGTGTCAGAAAAGGCTATAAGGCATCATTATGGACTGTGGGAATCTGGGGTGTGTTGATTTCTGCTATATTTATATGTGTTCCGGGGCCGATTGCCAAGATTTTTTTCCATGAACCGAAAGCAATTGCAACAGCAGTGGGATATCTGACCATCATTGGTTTCAGTGAAGCCTTTATGTGTGTGGAGCTGACTACAGTTGGTGCATTGTCCGGACTTGGCAGAACCAGACTCTGCAGTATTATCAGTATTGCGTTTACCAGTGCAAGAATTCCACTGGCAATCCTTCTGGGAGGTATTATGGGGCTGAACGGAATCTGGTGGGCACTTTCTTCAACATCAATTGTGAAGGGAATTATTTTTGCCTGCACATTCTTATGGATCACAAGAAAAAGAAAGTAAACAGCAATAGGCATATTCAGCAGAGAAAAAGAAGCAAAGTTATGTTTTTCTGGGATCAACATAAGACAATCACCAGCTGTTATGAGCTGATTGCAAAAAAAGTACGTGAGAACTATCAGTTAACACTGACACTTTGTGGTGGAGATGCTTTTCATCTGGTGCCAAGGATTATAAGAGCAGTGCATGGAAGCAATGACAGGGTCAAGAGACAGCTGGGGATTGGATTACAGGTATCTTTTATTACAATGACTGTATTTTACATTATTTTAATGTATGTCTGGAAATATACGTTCCCGGAATTGACTGCACCTGTTGCAGTGGAAGCGATTATATGGATCTCTGCAATCATCAGAATTGTTGTATGTATCCTTCCGCAGAACAACTGGTGTACAGATGAGGGAAATACAAACGGATATCATATGACAAGAATGATTGCTGCTATTATTATTTCTTTCGGATGTTATCTTCCGGTTACATTATTCAGTAAAACAAAACCCAAAGTTGGACTACTGATGATCCCGAAAACATGTGCATACATGTGGATCGTTGCAATGGGACTTCAGCTCCTGTTTTAACAGAATGAGAAAAGCCTTCATCGGTTGCTTTATTGTGGAAAAATGGATAACATGAAAGTTATATTGCAATTTGCACAAAAAATAGATATAATAAAAAAAACAATTGCGCATAAGGTAGGAAAAAGCTGCTTATATGTAAACTGGTAAGTACGCCGGGATAAAGTATAGGCGGTAAAAGTGAAGAATTGTGAAGGAGACAAGAATTATGGGAAAAAGAGCAGCAGGAATTTTAATGCCGGTCAGCAGTTTGCCGTCAGATTATGGAATTGGATGTTTTTCCAAGAGCGCCTATGAATTTGTAGACTGGTTAAAGGAAGCCGGTCAGACTTATTGGCAGATTCTGCCGCTGGGACCGACCAGCTATGGAGATTCCCCATATCAGTCCTTTTCTACATTTGCAGGAAATCCGTATTTTATTGACCTGGATACACTGGTGGAAGAAGGGGTTCTGGATAAAAAAGACTGTGAGAAAGTAAATTGGGGAAAGAAGCTTGATGATGTAGATTATGAAAAAATCTACAAAGGCCGTTATCCGCTTCTGAGAAAAGCTTACGAGAACAGTGAAATCAGTAAGAATCCTGATTATCAGAAATTTGTAGCAGAGAACAGCTGGTGGCTTTCTGATTATGCTCTGTTTATGGCAGTAAAGGATCGCTTCGAGGGTGTAGAATGGACAAAATGGGCTGAGGATATCAGACTCCGTTGGAATAATGCTATGGATTATTATCGTGAGGAGTTATATTTTGATATTGAGTTCCAGCAGTATATGCAGTTCAAATTCTACGAGCAGTGGATGAAACTGAAATCCTATGCAAATTCAAAAGGAATCCAGATCATTGGAGATATTCCGATTTATGTTGCAATGGACAGTGCTGATGCATGGGCGCATCCGGAGCTGTTCCAGCTGGATCAGGATAATGTACCACTGGCAGTAGCAGGATGCCCTCCGGATGGATTTTCTGCAACCGGTCAGTTATGGGGAAATCCGTTATATCGCTGGGATTATCACAGAAATACAGGATATCAGTGGTGGATTTCCAGAATGAGCTATTGCTTCAGGCTGTATGATGTGGTAAGGATTGATCATTTCAGGGGATTTGATGAATATTTCTCTATTCCTTACGGGGACAAGGATGCCACAGGCGGTCACTGGGAAAAGGGACCGGGGATTGATCTGTTCCGCAAAATCCAGCAGGCTCTTGGATGGAAAGAGGTTATTGCAGAGGATTTGGGATATATGACAGATTCTGTACGCCATCTGGTATATGAAAGTGGTTTCCCAGGTATGAAGGTTCTGGAATTTGCGTTTGACTCCAGAGATTCCGGATGTGCCAGTGATTATCTGCCACATAATTATCCGGAGAACTGCGTGGCATATACAGGAACCCATGATAATGAAACGATCGTGGGATGGTGGAATAGCATCACAGCGGCTGAGAGAAAATTGGCAAGAGATTATCTGTGCGATCATGCCACACCGGAAGAGGAGCTGTACAAATGTTTCATCAGTCTGATCATGCGCAGTGCTGCGCGTGTCTGCGTTATCCCAATGCAGGACTATATGGGACTGGACAACAGATTCCGAATGAATAAACCATCTACAGTTGGTACGAACTGGAAGTGGAGAATCAAGAAGAGAGATCTTACAAAGAAACTCCAGAAGGAAATCTATGATGTGACACTTCGTTATGGACGTAAGAACTGGGATTAAATACATAGTGAAATAACTGGAATAATGACAGCGTTTCGGATATAAATAATATTCGGAACGCTGTTTTTTAACCGAATCAAGCAGTTATTTGGTTAAAAAAGCAACGAAGTGGTTGGTTTTATCTGTTTTGTTTTATCCAGTTAGAGTTATTTGTCAGAGGGAGAAAAAAAGGACAGTTTCGCAAGTTCTTTATTTTTGTATGAAAAAGAAAACATTGAAATTGTTTTGGCGGGCGTACAATTGAAAAAGAAATGCATTGATTTTCGGGCAATGTCTGATAAAATATTAACCAGAAAAAACAAAAGAACAGATTTTCAGGAGGGAAAATAAATGAACTATAACAGATTAGAAAACAGTCTGATTGATGTGATCAAAGAGGAACAGGCGAAGCTTGGATATATGAAGGAGAAGATCAGCCTTTATTATCCGCTCAGTTCCCTGAATCATTTCTTTGGCAATGAGACGGATGCTGCAGGCATGATGGAGATTTTAAAAGATTTTCCTTCTTATATAGAAGAGAAATTTGGTGAAGTAGCAGTATCACACAGAGGAGATCGTTTCTGCTTCACTGTTTCGGAAAAAGCTTCCGAATATGTACATAATAATATGAAAGAGAATGAATTTATCAAGGCATTGATTGAACTGGTGGGCAGACATGGATGTACAATAGATGAAATTAAAGAACTGTTTCATTCTTATTCAGATAAAATCATTACTGAGCCAATGGATAACGGGGAATTTGATGTGATGATCCGCTTTGATGACGGATCAGATCCTTACTATTATTGTTTTAAGGACGAAGGATGCCATATCATTTACCACAGATTTCTGCCGGAAGACTATGCAGATTTTGGATTCTGATAAGAATGAGTGAAAAATTTTCCAACTGTCGGATCAGCAAAAATATATGTGATATTTGCAACAAAAGTATGTTATTTTTTTGTCAAATATCAACAAAAATAAGTCGAAATTCTATATTGACAGATAGTCTCAATAATGGTAATTTTTATTTGATTTAATGTTTTCATTTATAGAAACAGGTAACATTTTATTACATTATTTTACAGGAATAAAATAGATAAAATTGAGTTGACAGTTTGGAGGGAAAGATTAAATGAGAAAAACCAAAATTATCTGTACAATGGGACCGTCTACTGATAAGGGCGATGTTATGGAGCAGCTTGTGAGAGAGGGAATGGACGTAGCACGTTTCAACTTCTCACATGGACCTCACGATGAGCAGAGAGGCCGTATCCAGAAACTGAGAGAGCTTCGCAAGAAATATGACAGACCTGTTGCAGCACTTCTTGATACAAAGGGACCGGAGATCAGACTTGGATGCTTCAAGGATGGCAAGGTTTCTCTGGAAGAAGGACAGATATTTACATTTACAAATAAAGATATTGAAGGAACTAATGAGCGCGTAAGCATTACTTATAAGGAACTTTATAAGGATGTACAGCCGGGCGGACATATTCTGGTTGATGATGGACTTGTAGACCTGGAGGTTCAGGACATCTCAGGAAAGGACATTGTCTGCAAGGTTATTAATGCAGGTGTGATTGGCGACAAGAAGGGTGTCAATGTTCCGGGTGCAAACCTGAAGATGCCATTCATCAGTAAAAAAGACCATGATGATCTTCTCTTCGGTATCCAGGAAGGATTTGATTTCGTTGCAGCATCTTTTACACGTACTGCAAACGATATCCGCGAAGTAAGAAAAATCCTGAAAGAAAACGGCGGTGAAGAGATTCAGATCATTGCAAAGATTGAGAACCAGCAGGGCGTTGACAATATCGACGAGATTATTGAAGCAGCAGATGGCATCATGATCGCCAGAGGTGACATGGGTGTTGAGATCCCGCCGGAATATGTACCTGTTATCCAGCAGAAAATCATCCAGAAAGTTTACACAGCAGGAAAACCGGTTATTACAGCAACACAGATGCTTGACTCCATGATCTCTCATCCGAGACCAACCCGTGCAGAGGCTACAGACGTTGCCAATGCGATTTTTCAGGGAACAAGTGCAACTATGCTTTCAGGAGAAACCGCAGCTGGTAAATATCCGGTACAGGCACTTCAGATGATGAGCCGTATTGCAGAACATATGGAGCAGAATATTGATTACAATACAATCTTTAAGAAAACAGACAGAAATGAGAATCCGGATATTACAAATGCAATCGCACATGCAACCTGTCTGACCGCAATCGACTTGAAGGCCAGTGCAATCCTTGCAGTGACAAAATCCGGAAGTACAGCTCATATGATGTCCAAACACAGACCAGGATGTCTGATCGGTGCATGTACAAGCTCTGAGAGAGTTCTTCGCCAGCTGAATCTGTCCTGGGGTGTTTACCCGATGCTGATCAAAGAAGAATACAGTTCTGAGATCCTTTGCCTGAGAGCAATCGAAGCAGCACAGAAGCATAAACTTGTAAAAGTTGGTGACACTGTTGTATTCGCTGGTGGTGTACCGCTGGGAATTCCGGGAAGAACCAACCTGATCCGTGTCTGCACAGTTGATTAACCGAATTAATCAACCACTTGACTAAAGACATAATTGCCGTAGTAATTATTTGAAAAAGTAGTTACTGCGGCTTTTTATGTTAAGAATCCCACATTGCAGGTTAATAGGGAATGTGATATACTGAAATCTGATTAAATCAGAGCAGCTCTCTGCGAGGACTGTTACAGAATAATATACAAAAGTCAATATTTGGAAAAAACGGGGGTTGGTTATGAAATATGCGGTGGCAATTGACGTTGGAGGAACGAATACAAGAGTAGCACTTGTGAATGAGCGGCTGGAAATCACAGACAGACAGCAGTTTTCTACGAATCCCGAAAATCCTGGGGAAACTTTGAGTAAGATTTCAGAGGTAATACGGGATTATGGAGAAAAAATCGTAGGTGTGGGAATGTCCTGTCCAGGACCTCTGGATCTTATTCATGGACAGATTTTAACTCCTCCAAACCTGCACGGAGACTGGCAGCATTTGTTTGTAGCCAGAGAACTGAGTACTCTTACCGGACTGCCGGTATATCTGAACAATGATGGAAACCTGGCTGCCCTTGCTGAGGCAGTTGCCGGAGAAGGAAAGGATTACCGCTATGTACAGTTTTTGACGGTATCTACAGGAATCGGTTCTGGGTTTGTAATTGACAGACAGATTTATCAGGGGGCTCATGGATGGGCGAATGAGGTAGAGAATACTGTTATGTGGGAAGGCGGACCTTGTCATGGTACGATCCTGCCCGGAGGTATCGAAGGAATCAGCAGTGGAACTGCGATTACCACCAGGGCAAAAAAAGCAGGATTGCAGGTAAAGCATGCAGGAGAGGTAAACGATCTGGCAAAGTCTGGAAATGAGGTTGCTGAGAAAATCATGACAGATGCAAAATTGCATCTTGCTAATTTTATTGCCGGAATATATAATCTGACAGATCCGGATATTGTAATACTGGGGGGCTCTGTAGCGATTAAGATAGAGGGATTTGTGGAGGAAGTAGAGGTATTGGTGAAAAGTAAGGTTTATGAAGCACAGAGAAGCTTTATTAAAGTCAGAAAATCCATATTAAATGAGGATTCCGGACTGATCGGTGCGGCATATCTTGCTTTTTCAAAGGAAAAATAGAGCATTGTCTGAAGAGAAGGGGAAAAGTAGAATAAAGGAACAGTGAATGAAAATGGATATTTTACAGAAGTTGAAAAGATACAGAAAAAAAATCTGGCTGTTTTTTCTGCTGACTGTTTTTTTGTGTGGAGCCTGTAGAGCTGCCTATGTGACCGGAGCCAGATCCGGACATGTTACAATTAGGGAACTGGATAGCCTGCAGCTGGAAGACTGCACCAAACTGATGGTTGTGGCACATCCGGACGATGAGACTCTCTGGGGTGGTGCCCATTTATTGGATGGAAAATACTTTGTAGTATGTCTGACTAATGGATATAACAAGGTCAGGAGACTGGAGTTTTTGAATGCGATCAAAGAATCCGGGAATAAGGGACTGATTCTCAGATATCCGGATAAGGTTCGTGGAGAGCGCTCCAAATGGGTAGGAGATAAGAAAGACATTATCAAAGATTTGGATACAATCCTTACCTATAAACATTGGAATATGGTGGCAACTCATAATCCTGAGGGAGAATATGGACATATCCATCATCAGATGACCAGTCAGCTGGTCACACAGGAATATTATCGTAATTATCAGATAAATAACCTGTATTATTTTGGAAAGTACTATAAAAAGAAAGTTCTTCTGGATATTGCGGATTCGCTTCCGAGAATATCGGCAAAGAGTGAATCAGCTAAAAGAGAACTGCTGCTTAACTATAAATCTCAGAAAAAAGTTGAAAATATGTTTGCCCATATGATTCCTTATGAGGACTGGAGCCAGTCAGGGGAGATCTGGGCAAAATAAAGGATCGTTCAATGTCTTTATCATAAGATTTTGAACTGTGATAAATAATAATTGGAGAACAAAGAATGCTGAATCAATTTTCTAGAACAGAGCTTTTGCTTGGAAAAGAAGCTATGGACAAATTACAGAATTCCAGAGTAGCCGTGTTTGGAATCGGCGGGGTAGGAGGATATGTGTGTGAGGCACTGGTCCGAAGTGGAATAGGTGCCTTTGACCTGATCGATGATGACAAAGTATGCCTGACTAATCTTAACAGACAGATCATTGCTACCAGAAAGACGGTAGGCCAGTATAAGACAGAAGTAATGAGAGACAGGATTCTGGAGATTAATCCCAAGGCAGAGGTAAGAATCCATAATTGTTTTTATCTTCCGGAGAATGCAGCTGATTTTGATTTCAGTGAGTATGATTATGTGGTGGATGCGGTGGATACTGTAACTGCCAAGCTTGAATTGATCATGCGTGCCAAAGAGTCCGGGACTCCGGTCATTAGCAGTATGGGTGCCGGGAATAAGCTGGATGCCAGTGCGTTTCGGGTGGCGGATATTTATAAGACGAAGGTTTGTCCGTTGGCGAAGGTTATGCGCAGGGAGTTGAAGAAGCGTGGCGTGAAGAAGCTGAAGGTTGTTTATTCGGAGGAGCAGCCGATCAGACCGGTTGAGGATATGGCGATCAGCTGTAGGTCGCATTGTATTTGTCCTCCGGGGGCAACGCATAAGTGTACGGAGCGCAGGGATATTCCTGGCAGTGTGGCGTTTGTGCCGTCTGTGGTGGGATTGATTATTGCGGGAGAGGTTGTTAAGGACTTGACTGCGGAGTGCAGGAGATAAAAAATGTTTAGGTGGATGTGTATTGTATCAGAGATGGTATGGTGCACATCTTTTTTTGTTGGGAGCAGGGGACGCGCAGAAAAATAATTCATTTTGTGTGCGGTTTCGGACACTAAGATATTCTAAGCCGCTAAAAATCTGCTAAATGCATGAGAAAAATGCCACAAACTCGCCTGCGGCTCAGACAGTGTGTCATTTTTCTCATAACGCAGATTTTTAACGGCTAAGAATATCTAAGTATCCTGCAAATGCACACAAAATGAATTATTTTTCTGCGCTGTGCACTGGCGGTGGGAAAAATGTAGGTCTTAAAATTTTGTGTGCACACAAAATTTTTGCGGGGTGTTGAGGTGGGGAGAGGGATGGAGATGGAATAGAAGTGAAAGTTGGCTGCTATTCGGAGAAGTGTGGTGATGAGAAAGGGTCAACAGAGAGGGAATGTGTTGACTATCATAGGGTTTCAAAGTATAATGATGGCTGGTGAATTGGGCGGAAATATAGGGTGATTCATCAGATGTAGGCGATTGATTTTTAAGAGATAAAGGCAGGTTATATATGAATACAATTAGTGTGGAAGAGTTGGAGAAGATTGATGTTTCTGAGATTACGATCGTGGATGTGCGACCGGCGGATCAGTATAGTAGGGGGTCTTTTCCTGGGGCGGTGAATATTCCGCTGGATGAGTTTGATGAGAAGATGGAGGCTGTTGATAAAGAGAAGACGGTGTATGTTCTCTGCCATACGGGGGACAGAAGCCGGGACTGTGTGGAGAAGTTGAGTGATGCAGGGTATGAGGCTGTGAATATTGAAGGTGGATATCGTGCGTATCTGAGACTTTCTCTGAGCCGTTTTATGGAGAATGATGCTAAGGAGCAGAAGGAACTGAAGACGAAAGAGATTGAGCACAGTATTATCAAGACGTTCAGAAAGACAGTCTGGAGACCGTTTACCAAGGCTTTGAATGAGTATCAGCTGATTCAGGAGGGGGATAAGATTGCTGTCTGTATTTCAGGTGGTAAGGACTCTATGCTGATGGCGAAGCTGCTTCAGGAGCTGAAGCGCCATGGGAAGATTCATTTTGAACTGGTGTTTCTGGTAATGAATCCGGGCTATAATGCGGATAACTGGAAGATTATTCAGGATAATGCAGAGCTTCTGGGAATTCCTCTTACGGTTTTTGAAAGTGATATTTTTGATACAGTGGCAGAAATTGAGAATAATCCCTGTTACCTGTGTGCGAGAATGAGACGTGGTTATCTGTATTCTCATGCCAAGGAGCTGGGATGTAATAAGATTGCGCTGGGACATCATTTTGATGATGTGATCGAGACGATCCTCATGGGTATGCTGTACAGTGGTAAGGTGGAGACTATGATGCCGAAGCTGCACAGTCAGAACTTTGAAGGAATGGAGCTGATCCGTCCTATGTATCTGATCAAGGAGTCTGCAATTAAGGCATGGAGAGATACTAACGGACTGCATTTCATTCAGTGTGCATGCCGTTTCACCGAGAATTGTGTAAGCTGCGGTGGCGGACGTGGTTCTAAACGTGACGAGATGAAAGAACTGGTTGCACAGTTTCGAAATACAAGCAGTGTGATCGAGACGAATATTTTTAACAGTGTGAGGGATATTAATCTTCGTACTGTTATGGGATATCATAAAGATGGAGAATACTATAATTTCCTGGATGATTATGATCAGCGTGGAAATAAGGGCGCTGATAAGGAAAAAGAATGATAACAGCAAAATCTTCATTTGTGGAAGAGAAATACACTGCTCAGTATTATAGTGGGAACGGTTGTCTGTATGTTTCTGGTGCAGGTGGTGTTCTAAAAGGAGGAATCCATGACTTTACAGGAGATTCTTGAAAGTGTAAAAAGTGGTTCGGTATCTGTAGAAGAGGCAGAGAGAATCCTTAAGAAAGAAAGTTATGAAGAAATGGGATATGCGAAGCTGGATACAAGCCGCAAGGCAAGAACCGGTTTCGCAGAAGTAATCTACTGCAGTAATAAGGCAGATGAACATCTTCTGAATATTTTTGAAAGATTATACAGAGAAGACGGTGAGGTATTCGGAACCAGAGCTTCCCAACATCAGTATGAACTGGTGAAGGAGAAGTTTCCGGAAGTGGAATATGATCCGATCTCACGCATCTTAAAAGTTGAGAAGAAAGATAAGAAGCGTATTGGTAAGATTGCGGTGTGTTCAGCAGGAACTGCAGATATTCCGGTTGCTGAGGAAGCTGCACAGACAGCGGAATATTTTGGCACAAATGTTGAACGGATTTATGATGTGGGAGTCAGCGGAATGCATCGTTTATTCTCCAGACTGGAGACGATCCAGAGTGCGAACTGTGTAATTGCAGTTGCGGGAATGGAGGGAGCTCTTGCCAGTGTGATGGGCGGTCTGGTGAGCAGACCGGTGATCGCAGTACCGACTTCTGTGGGTTATGGTGCAAGTATGCATGGTCTTTCGGCACTTCTTACCATGATCAATTCCTGTGCGAATGGGATTGCTGTGGTAAATATCGATAATGGTTATGGTGCCGGTTATCTGGCTACTCAGATTAACCGACTGGCAGTGGGAGATAATCCTGAAATGTAAAGTTCTGTTTTTGGCAACAAAAAATCCTTGTATTATAACATGTAGCGGAGAGAAAGATGGTTGTCGTTAGCCATCTTTTTTCTTTTTTCAGATAAATTTCAGGGAGGGTATGACTCGTTGTGAGTCATACCCTCCCTGCTTTGGAACTATCT
>OMNT01003236.1_pt1 | contig 12033 bp, 12 predicted proteins | sample 1672551 | NCBI WGS metagenome assembly OMNT01 (sample SAMEA3136698, study PRJEB25190) | human gut metagenome
TCCCCGACGTACACGCCGCCGGAGAAAATGATTCCGACTTTATTTGCGCCGTGCGCGGCGCAAACTCTGCGAGGCTTTTGGGGGCAAAATGACAAGCCCGTACGGAATCTCCGTACGGGCTTGCCTCAGAAAAGAAAGAAAGAGAAAAGAATGGAATGTTTTTTAGAGAGAGAAATTTGGGAATACAGGCTGGCCGTCGGCTTATTCGTAGATATTTCCACGACATCAGCCAGCCTGCTGTGTTTGCTTTCTTTATGGTCCTATCTTACCATAGGCGCCGGGCGAAATTGTGAATAAATTGTATCGAAGGATAAAACAGTTTTTGAATATTTCCCCAGCGCGGCGCTTTTTCTCAATCTTCTGCCGAAAACTGTATTACAGCTTGACCGTCCAGCCCATGTCATCGGCGACGGTGCCAGTCTGCATGCCATAGAGGGTATTATACAGCTTCTGAGCAACGGGGCCGACCTTACCGTCGGCAACCTGGACATCGGTGCCCTTGTAGTTCAGCCAGCCGATGGGCGAGATGACCGCGGCGGTGCCGGAGGCGAATATCTCCTGCAGCGTGCCATTTTTAGAGGCTTCCACGATCTCGTCGATAGACAGCTTGCGCTCGGAGACATTGACGCCCCACTTGCGCAGCAGCGCCAGGACAGAGTTGCGGGTGATGCCGGGCAGGATCGTGCCAGAGGTCAGCGGAGCCGTGATAACCTCGTCTGCAATGCGGAAGAAAGCATTGGAGGTGCCGATCTCTTCGACATACTTGTTCTCTGCGGCATCCAGCCACAGAACGTCCTTGCAATCGTACTTCATCGCATCCAAAGACGCGCGCATCGCGCCGCCGTAGTTGCCGCCGCACTTGGCAAAGCCGGTGCCGCCGCGGGCTGCGCGGATGTACTCATCCTGCACGTAGATCCGGGTCGTGGTCAGGCCGCCGTCATTGGCCGCGTAGTAGGAGCCGACGGGGCTGAGGATGATCATAAACTTATAGTGTTTAGCAGGCAGGACGGAGAAGGAGACCTCGTCGCCGAAGATAAACGGGCGGATATACAGTGCCGTGCCGGGTGCGGAGGGGACCCAGTCCATATCCTCATGAATCAATGCGCGGACCGCCGCCAGGAACAGGTCACCAGGCAGCTCCGGGATGCACATCCGCTCATTCGTCCGGGCCATCCGGGCGATGTTCATATCGGGGCGGAACAGCTGGATGGAGCCATCCGGGCAGCGATAGGCCTTCATACCCTCGAACATCATCTGGGCATAGTGCAGGACCGCGCTGGCGGGCTCGATCAGGAAGGGGGCGTGGGGGACGATACGGCCGTCATGCCAGCCCTGGCCTTCATCATAATCCATGACAAACATGTGGTCGGTGAAGTACTTGGCAAAGCCCAGCTTTGTCTCATCCGCAGGACGAGGCTTGGGATTGGTCGTTCTGGTCACAGGGAAATTGTAAGTCATTGCTGTTACCTCATTTCTATCGTTTTTTGGAAATTATACTTGATACAGCTCCGGTTTTCTGTCCCGGAACACATTGATACGGTTACGGATATCCTGCAAGATGGCAAGATCACAGGCTGCGCTGACGGTCTCCTCCCTGCCGCCTGCGCGGCAGAGGACCTGGCCCCACGGGTCGATGATGGCGGAATTACCGCCATACTGGGTCTCGCCCGCCGTACCACAGGAATTGCACACGGCGACGAACATCTGATTTTCAATTGCCCGGGCCTGGGCCAAGCAATTCAGGTGGCCAATGCGCACATCCGGCCATTGAGCCACGACGAACAGCACATCCAGCCCCCGCAGCGCCAAGCTCCGGGTCAACTCCGGGAAGCGGATATCATAGCAGGTGATAATGCCGCAGGAGACGCCGTCGAGCGGGAAGCTGCACAGGCGGTTGCCGCAGGCAAATGCCGCATCCTCGTGCATAGGCGTGAAGAGATGCGTCTTATCATAGCTGGCAATGCAGCAACCCTGGCGGTCAAAAATATAGCTGGTGTTATAGACCCGGCTCCCGCGGCGATTTGCCACGCTGCCGGCCACCAGATTCACCCCCAACTCCCCTGCCAGCGCGCCCAGCTCCGCTTTGACCCGGCGGCCATCGTCATCGGCAAGATTCGCCAGATCCTGCGCCGGGAAGAAGCCGGTATTCCAGGTCTCCGGCAAGACAAGCACGTCCGGTTTCTCCTGCACGGCCGCCGCCTGGCACAGCAGCGCCGCGGCGTGGGCAAAATTCTCCTCTGGCTCACCCAGGCGCATATCCATCTGTACACAGCTGATCCTCATCGCGTGCTCCTTTTCTTATGCCTGCGCCCCCAGCAGGAGGGCTTTTTTGTTCAGCTCCAGCAGGTCCTGATGGCGGGCGGAGACGACCTTGTGCAGGGCGGCATCCACATTCCCCGCCCCCAGGGCGGCGACCTCCTGCATAACCTTGCCGGTCATGATCATATTGGCCAGAGTGGAGATCTCATGGTCATTGGCGAGATTCGTCGCCGGCAGATAATAGGCCTCGACATCCTGACGGCGTACCTTGCGGCCGATCATCGCCGAATCCACAAAGATCTTGCCGCCGGGAACGACGGCGTCCTCATATTTATCTAACGACGGGGCGTTCATGACAACCAGCACATCGGGCCGGTCGACGATCGGCGAGCCGATGGGCGCATCGCTGACGATGACGCTGCAATTTGCCGTGCCGCCGCGCATTTCCGGCCCGTAGGACGGCAGCCAGCTAACTTGCTTTCCGGCAAGCAGGCCCTTATACGCCAGGAATTTTCCAGCAAACAGGATGCCCTGCCCGCCAAACCCGGCAAAGAGGATCTGACATGTCTTCATTTTGCCGCCTCCTCTGCGTAAATATCTTTATACACCCCCAGGGGGTAATAGGGGATCATCTTTTCCTCGACCCATTGCATGGCTTGGTCCGGCGTCATGCCCCAGTTGGTCGGGCAGGTGGAAAGGACCTCGATCAGGGAGAAGCCCTTGCCCTCGACCTGGTTGCGGAACGCCTTTTCAATGGCCTTTTTGGCCTGGTTGATATGCTTGACGCTATTGACCGCCACCCGCTCCAGATACGCGGCGCCGTCGACCTGGGAGAGCATTTCGCAGACCTTGACGGGGTAGCCAACCGTCGCGACATCGCGGCCATAGGGAGAGGTCTGGGTGACCTGGCCAGGCAGCGTCGTCGGAGCCATCTGGCCGCCGGTCATGCCGTAAATGGCATTGTTGACGAAGATCACGGTGATATTTTCCCGGCGCGCCGCGGCATGGACCGTCTCCGCCGTGCCGATGGCGGCCAAGTCGCCGTCCCCCTGGTAGGTAAAGACGATATTCTCCGGGCAGGCCCGCTTGACGCCGGTTGCGACGGCAGGCGCTCTGCCGTGGGGAGCCTGGACGCAGTCGCAGGTGAAATAGTCATAGGCCATGACCGAACAGCCGACGGAGGCGATGCCAATGGTGCGACCCTCGATGCCCAGGGCGTCAATGGCCTCGGCCACCAGGCGGTGAATGATCCCGTGGGTGCAGCCGGGGCAGTAGTGCAGCGGCGCATCGGTCAGGGCCTTCGGTTTTTCAAATACAATGCTCATGCTTTTGCGCCTCCTATCTTTGCAATCTCGCAAATTTTCGCCAGCACCTGCTCCGGTGCGGGGATCATGCCGCCGACCCGGTTGCACAGGTAGACCGGACGGCTGCAGCCGATGGCCAACTGAACATCCTCCAGCATCTGGCCCATGTTCATCTCCACACTGAGGAAGGCATTGCAGTGCTTGGCCGCCTCGCAAAGCGGAGCCTTCGGGAAGGGCCAGAGGGTGATGGGCCGGATCATGCCAACCTTGATGCCCTGGGCTCTGGCCGCGGCGATGGCATTCTTTGCCACCCGGGCCGTGATGCCGAAGGAGACGATGCAAAGCGTCGCGTCCTCCATACAATAGGATTCATACATTGCCTCAGCCGCCTCGACCTGGCGGTATTTTTCAAAGCGTTCAAAATTCTTCTGCTCCAGCTGCTCCGGCTTCAAGCACAGGGAGTTGATGATATTATGGGTCCGCTGCATTTTCGTGCCGGTGGCCGCCCAACTGCGGTCAAAGTCCCGGGGCGCAACCTCCGGCAGCTCCACCGGCTCCATCATCTGGCCCATCGTCCCGTCAGCTAGGATCATGGCGATCATTCGGTACTGGTCCGCCAGATCAAAGCCCTTGACCGTCAGGCTGGCCATCTCCTGGACCGACGCAGGGGCCAGGACGATCTTGCGCATATCGCCGTGGCTGCCGCCCTTGACGGCCTGGAAATAATCCGACTGGGAGGGCTGGATCCCGCCCAGGCCCGGGCCGCCGCGCTGGACATTGACGACCAGCGCCGGGAGGTCGCACGCCGCGATATAGGACAGGCCCTCGCTCTTCAGCGAGATGCCGGGGCTGGAGCTGGAGGTCATGGCCCGCTTCCCAGCTGCCGCTGCACCCAGGACCATATTGACCGCCGCCAGCTCGCTCTCTGCCTGCAGGAACACGCCGCCGATCTTCGGCATACGCTTTGCCATATAGGCCGCGACCTCTGTCTGCGGGGTGATGGGATAGCCAAAATAATGACGGCAGCCGGCGCGGATGGCCGCTTCCGCAATGGCTTCGTTGCCCTTCATCAATACTTTTTCCGCCATTATGCTCACCTCTCTACCGTAATGACGCAGTCGGGACACATCGTCGCGCAGAATGCGCAGCCGACGCAGGCGCTCGCGTCTGTCACATGCGCGGGGTGGTGGCCCTTTGCATTGAGCTTTGTCTTATCCAATTCTACAATATGCTTGGGACAGGCGCTGACACACAGGCCGCAGCCCTTGCAGACGTCTGTCAAAAATGTTACTGTCGCCATTTTTCCGCCTCCTAAATAATCTTTTTCTGCAGCCGCAGGGGCATCAGCGGTTCTATGCGCCCCCGCAGGGCATCGTACAGTGATTCCTTTACCGTCGTAAAGCGCAGGGGCAGGCCCGTCAGTGCGGAGACTTCCTCTGCAAAACCCGTCATCCGCAGGACATGCTCCGGCGTCGTCTCCTCGCCGAGATTGGCGTTGTTCACCAGCCCTGTGAAGGGCAGATGGCACGCCTGCTCAATCTCGCGCAGAATCTCCACCGCAGCCGCCGGCGTTCTCGTCAGCGGGCGGTAGGGGTTGAAGACCAGGAGCATCTCATAATCGTGCTCCTGCAAGATGCCCCCGGCGAAACGGCCCAGGGCGTAAGCGCCTCGGTCGTCGCCGCCGATATCGACCACGACACTTGTCTGCGTATCGTCGAGGATCGCATATAACGACTGGGGCAGGGCCGGCATGTCCAGGTTGGTGTTGGCGTAGTCGGAACAGATCAGCGAGACCCCAGCCGCTTGCAATTCCCGCTCGCTGTCCTTCGTGCGAAAGTAGGGGTTGACGGTATCCAGGTCCGCGATCGTCACCCGCTGCACCTCGCGGCGCAGGGCCAGGGCGTAATTTACCGCAATATTCGTCTTTCCGCTGCCGTAGTGCCCGGCAAACAGGGTGACCCGTGCATGGTCCATGGTATCGCCTCCGCTTTTGCAGCAAACAACAAAAAACTCGTCTCAAAGATATGATCTTTGAGACGAGTCATTCCCATTGGAATCTACCCGCGGTACCACTCAAATTGCACGCCGTGACAGCGCACCGCTCTCAGGCTCCAGTAAGCCCTGCGCACTAACGTAGCGATCACGGGAGAGTTCTACTTGCAACGCTTGCTTTCTTCCCTCCGGCTCGGAAGCTACCAGCATCGGCTTCCATGCGCCGTGGCTTGCACCAACCGCCACTTCTCTGTGCACCGGAATACCGCGCCCTCTTCGTCAACGCCCTTTTCCTATCAATTTTGTGGTAACTCTATCATATCTTTTGGGGAATGTCAAGTATTTTCTCGCAGTAGCTGCTTACAGCTTGTTGCGGATGATTTTGCCGCTGATGGTCTTGGGCAGTTCCGTGCGGAATTCCACAATGCGCGGGTATTTGTACGGCGCGGTGTGGGTCTTGACATATTGCTGGATTTCTTTTTTCAATTCGTCCGTGCCGTCCGTGCCCTGCACCAGGACGATGCTGGCCTTGACGACCTGCCCGCGTACCGGATCCGGCGCCGCAGAGACGCCGCACTCCAAAACATAGGGCAGCTCCATGATGACATTTTCGATCTCGAACGGCCCGATGCGGTAGCCTGAGGACTTGATGACATCGTCCGCGCGGCCGACATACCAGAAGTAGCCGTCCTCATCCCGCCAAGCCAGGTCGCCGGTGTGGTACATGCCGTCGTGCCAGGCGGCCTTTGTTTTCTCTTCGTCGAGATAATAGCCCAGGAACAGGCCGCAGGGCACGCCCTCGTCCGTCCGGACGACGATCTCGCCGTTTTCGCCGTCGGCCACCGGGTTGCCGTCGGCGTCCACCAAATCCAGGTGATAGCCGGGGGTCGGCTTGCCCATGGAGCCGGGCTTGAGGGCGCCGCCGGTGAGATTGGCCAGGGTCAGTGTCGTCTCCGTCTGGCCGAAGCCCTCGGCGATGCGCAGGCCCGTCGCCTTTTCAAACTGATAGAAGACCTCCGGGTTCAGTGCCTCGCCCGCCGTCGTCGCGTGCTGGATGGAGGAAAGATCGTACTGGGAGATATCCTGCTTGATGAGCATCCGGTACATCGTCGGAGGCGCGCAGAAGGTCGTGATATGATACTTGGCAAACATCGGCAGAATCTCTTCTGCGTGGAAGCGGTCAAAGTCATAGACAAAGACCGCGCTCTCGCACATCCACTGGCCGTAGAGCTTGCCCCACAGCGCCTTGCCCCAGCCGGTCTCGGAGATCGTGAAGTGCAGGCCGTCGCGATGCGCCCAGTGCCAGTAGCGGGCCGTGACATAATGGCCTAGGGGATATTTATAGCTGTGCATGGCGATCTTCGGATAGCCGGTGGTGCCGGAGGTGAAGAACATCAGCATCGGGTCATCGCCGCAGGGCGCGTCGTCGGCGCGGAGATAGCGGCGGCTGAATAGGCCATATTCTGCGTCAAAATCGTGCCAGCCGTCGCGGCTGCCGCCGACCAGGATTTTTGTTTTGAGCGTTTTGCTGTTGGCCGCCGCCAGATCTACCTGGTGCGCGGTGTCGCCGTCGCCCGTGCAAACGATGGCGCTGACGCCGGCCGCATCGAAACGGTACGCAAAGTCGTGCTGCACCAATTGGTTCGTCGCCGGAATGGCGATGGCGCCGATCTTATGCAGTGCCAGGATAGCAAACCAGAATTGATAGTGCCGCTTGAGCACCAGCATAACCCGATCGCCCCGGCGGATGCCCAGAGAGGTGAAGTAATTAGCCGTCTGGTTCGATGCGTCCTTAATATCCCGAAACGTAAAACGGCGCTCTTGCTTCTGGTTATCCACATGGAGCATCGCCAGCCGGTCGCCCTGCTGGCGGGCGATCTGGTCGACGATATCGAAAGCGAAGTTGAAGCGGTCGGCGTTGCGGAAGTGCAGCTCGACCGGTGTCCCCTTCTCGTCCTCGTCGGCATAGACAAATTCGTTGCAGATCAGGTTTGTATCCTGGGTCTCTTTCGTCTGGGGCAGAATGTAATCCGCCTTTTCCGGCGCGCTGCTCTCCATAACAAAGGCCAGGAAGAGACAGTCCTCCCCGTCGACGGCGATCATACCGTGGGGCGTGGAGCTCTTGTAGAAGATGCTGTCTCCCTCATGCAGGACCTCGGTATGATTGCCCACTTGGACCTTCAAGGCACCCTTGATGACCAGGTCAAACTCCTGCCCGGCATGGGTCGAGGTATGGATGGGCTGATGCTGCTGGGCTTCCGAGTATTTATAGGTAACCCAATAGGGCGCGCCCAGCTTCTGGCGGAACATCGGCGCCAGATTCTGAATCATGATGCCGTCCTCCTCCGCCGTGACGGGGCCTTGGCCCCGCCGGGTGACGGTATAGCTGGAGAGCTTCGCACTGTGGCCCTCAAGCAGGTCGGTCAGCTCGACACCGAAGGCCAGGGCACACTTATGAATAAAGGAAAAGGGCAAGTCGCACGCGCCCTCCTCGTAGCGCAGGTATACATCCACCGGCACATCCGTCCGCTCGGCCATCTGGGCGCTGGTGTAGCCGATAATCTCTCGCATCTCCCGGATCCGGCGGGCAAGCTCGTGCAATTTATTGTCGACTGCTGTCTGGTTCATGTTAGTTCTCCTTTGCTGCATTGTATTCCGCATAAAAAAAGCGCCCCAACGCATCTGCATGATGCATTGAGACGGAATGAAATCCGCGGTACCACTCAATTTGCACACCCTGACGGCATGCCACTCATCGGCTCCTACAAGCCTTGCGCATTAACGTAGCGTACACGAGAAGGATCTACAGGCTGCCGGAGCAGTGTTCGAGCTTCCAACTCAGAAGGGATAGGTCCTGGAAGCTACTGCCTACCGGTTCACACCAAACACCGGCTCTCTGGGAGCGCCTTAACTTCGACCGTCTTCGTCATCGTTTTTCTCTTATGAACTTGGCATTATTTTAACGCCGCCGTCCCGCTTTGTCAAGCGCCGCGGGCTCTGAATATTACACAAAAACTGCCGCCGCTTCCCCCAAATTTTCTGCCGTATTTTGTGTTTTCCCGCGTATCGTGTACTCGCGCGGCAGTGCATGAGACCTTGCACTGCCGCGCAGGCAGGTATTATTTGGCAGGCTTAAAGCTGTCCTTCAGCAGAACACTGCGGTTAAAGACAGGGTGGGCCGCCGTGCTGTCGCGGTTATCCAGGCAGAAATAACCGACGCGCATAAACTGGAACGACGGCGCAGTCCGGTTTGCGCGGCCCTCACCTAGGGCGTCAAACGCCTGCAGCTGGGGCAGCAGCCCAGCCTCGATCTTGCAGCCCTGCAGGACCTGCAGGGACGCAGGGTCAATATAATCCAGGAAATTCTTTTCCGGGCCGTCCGGGTCCGGATCGGTGAAGAGATTGCCGTACAGGCGGACCTCGGCGTCCAACGCGGCGGCAGCATCGACCCAGTGGATTGTCGCACCCTTGACCTTCCGGCCGTCGGCGGGGTTGCCGCCCCGGGAGTCCGGGTCGTACTCGCAGAGAATCTCCGTCACATTGCCGTCTTTGTCCTTCATGCAACCGGTGCAGGTGACAAGATATGCGCCCTTGAGCCGGACCTCATTGCCTGGGTACATGCGCTTATACTTCGGGGCCGGGACCTCCATAAAGTCCTCCGCCTCGACCCAGAGCTCCCGGGAAAAGGTAATCTCATGGCTCCCCTGCTCCGGATGCAGCGGGTTGTTTTCTACCGTAAAGGTCTCCTGCTGGCCCGCCGGGTAGTTCGTGACGGTCAGCTTGACCGGGTGCAGCACAGCCATGGTCCGCTCAGCTGTCTCGTTCAGATCCTCCCGTAGGCAGTATTCCAGGAAGGCATACTCCACCGTGGAGGCCGCCTTGGCAACGCCGATGCGCTCCGTAAAATTCCGGATAGACGCCGGCGTGTAGCCCCGACGGCGCAGGCCACACAGGGTCGGCATCCGGGGATCGTCCCACCCAGAGACGTATTGCTCCTCCACCAGGCGACGCAGCTTGCGCTTGGACATGACGGTATAGTTGATCCCCAGGCGGGCAAATTCGATCTGCCGGGGGTGGCTCGGCAGATCCAGATGCTCCACAACCCAGTTATATAGAGGCCGGTGGGCCTCAAATTCCAGGCTGCACAGGGAGTGGGTGATCCCCTCCAAGGCGTCCTGGATCGGGTGGGCAAAGTCGTACATGGGGTAAATGCACCAGGCGTCGCCCTGGCGGTGATGGTGGATATTACGGATACGATAAATGACGGGGTCGCGCATATTAAAATTGCCGGAGGCCAGGTCGATCTTCGCCCGCAGGGTCCGCGTCCCCTCCGGGAATTCCCCGGCGCGCATCCGGGCGAAAAGATCGAGGTTCTCCTCCACAGAACGGTCCCGATACGGTGAGACGGCGGGGACGCCGATCTGGCCGCGGTTTTCCTTAAACTCCTCCGGTGTCAGGTCGCAGACATAGGCTAGGCCCTTTTTGATGAGGTCCACCGCAAAGGCGTAGTCCTGCTCAAAATAGTCCGACCCGTAGAAAAAGCGGTCGCCCCAGTCGAAGCCCAGCCAGTGGATATCGTTCTGGATGGCGTCGACATATTCGACGTCCTCCTTGGCGGGGTTGGTATCGTCCATCCGCAGGTTGCACAGGCCGCCGAATTTCTCCGCCGTGCCGAAATCAATGCACAGAGCCTTGCAGTGGCCGATGTGCAGATAGCCGTTGGGCTCCGGCGGAAAGCGGGTGTGGACCGTCATCCCGGCAAATTGGCCGCCGGGGGCAATATCCTCCGCAATAAAGGCATGAATGAAATTCATGGGTTCGTTTTTCGTCAGCTCTTCCGCCATACCTGGCCCTCCTGTATCCTAGCATGATTGCATTGATTTTCATTATTATATACCAGAAAAAAGCAAAACGCAACACGCGCTTTGCTTTCGCGTGTCACGTTTTTTCCAGCTTTACCGTCCCGATGCGCTGGCCCAGGTGCACCGGTGTCTCCCGACCCTGACGGGAAGCGCGCAGCAGCGCCGCATCCAGTGTGATGCGGCCGGGTTCCAGCAATAGGATCACTGTGCTGCCGCCGTATTGGAACAGGCCCTTTTCCTCGCCCCGGGCAAACGCCCCCGTCTGCTTTCGGTTCACGATCCGCCCCACCAGCATCGCGCCGACCTCCAGCTGAACCGCGTGGCCCAAATGCACCGCCTCCAGAACGGTATACGCACGGCAGTTCTGGCAAAAGACCGGCCCCCGGGCCAGCGCCACCGGGCGGACCGTATGCAGGACCCCCGGCAGGAAGCCATAGTCTGCGATCACTCCGTTATCCGGGAAACAATAGCGGTGATAGTGCCGCACCGCCAGGCGAAACACCAGGCACCAGCCACCAGAAAACGGCGCGGCCAGCGCCTGACTGCCCAGCAGCTGCGCCAGGGTATACCGGCTCTGCTTGGCAGGGATAACCACACCCTGCTCCACCGGGTAGGCACTGAGCAGCCCATCGCACGGGGCGATCAGCGCCGCCGGGTTCTGGTCGACCGGGCGCAGCTCCGACCGAATGCGGCGGCAGAAGAAGTCATTAAAGCTTGCATAGCGTGCAGGCACATAGTCGCCCAGGTCGATTCCCTGTCGCCGGACGAATGACCTGATAAGCAGCCGGGAGGCAGGCCTGTCCAGCAGCGCACCGGCAAGCTTGGAAAACCAGCGGCAGCACAGGGGCCGCAGCAGCACCCGGCCCAGCGCCGTCCCGTAGAGAAAGCGCAGCGCGGCGCTCTCCCGGTTTTTCTCACCCCGCTTCACAATCGCAGCAGCTTTCCGACCAGGGCCAGCGCAAATTCCAGTGCACCGATCCCAATCATCAGTAAAATCCCCCGCAGACCGGGCTTTTGGATCCGGAATTTTGCCAAAAAGCCGAACCCTACCAGCAGCGCCGTGCCAAAATAGATGAGGGAGATATCCGCCGTCGTAATATACTGCAGCAGCAGGATAAACGGAAAAATCAGGCACGCTGACGTCACCGGCAGGCCGGTGTAAAATGTCCGGTGGTGCCCCTCGCGGCTCTGGTACACCTCCTCGGCTACATTAAAAAATGCCAGCCGGATCAGGGCCGCCAGAATATACAGCACCAGCACCGCATACAAAAGCCCAATCAGCTCAATGCGCGGCCAGATGCTGGACGCAGCGCGCAGACTGGCAATCACCGGCGAATAGCGCATGAGTGCGATACCGATGCACGCAGGCAGGACGCCGAAGGCGACGAGGTCCGTCAGCGAGTCGATCTGGATGCCGAATTGGCGCTCCAGCTCCGTCCGGTCCTTCTTGCGGCGGGCAACGCGGCCGTCGAATGCGTCAAACAGGCCGCACAGCAGCAGGGCGATACGCAGAATGTTCTTTCGCAGCTGTTTCATTTCAGATCGCCCCCTTGCATGGCCAGCGCCCGGTCCGCATGCACGCCCGCCTCATTGCAGCTGGCCACGCCCTGCAGCAG
>OMNT01003243.1_pt1 | contig 12004 bp, 10 predicted proteins | sample 1672551 | NCBI WGS metagenome assembly OMNT01 (sample SAMEA3136698, study PRJEB25190) | human gut metagenome
GCACACGGTTCATACCCGTGGCGTCACTGGTTCGAATCCAGTCACCGCTACCATTATTTCGGTTGGTTGAATGCTTCGCGCATAGGTTTGATCGTTGATTGGAAGGCGGCCGTCTGGCCGCTTTTTTAGTATCGCGGCTATTCTATGTATGTATACGGGTCGACCGAAGACCATCGAAACGCATCGTTTTCGATATTTCGCCTATTTGTCGCGATTTCGTGAAGACTGCCGCTGTACCTGGTGAAACGTCACTTTTCCCATTGACGGCGGGGCGTTCAACTTGTATCCTGCAAAAGTTCGCTTTCAAAAGCCCCGCTAAACGCTGCTCAAAACGGGACACAGCGCGAAAGAATGTCCAGATTCTGGACCGTTGGTTTGGCGTAGGAAACCGAACAGTTTCGTGAAGCAGCACTTTTGAACCAGAACAAACGTATTTGGAGGAAATCGTGAAGACGTATTACGCAAAGCCTCAAGAGGTTGAGCGCGAGTGGGTCGTTATCGACGCCGCCGACCAGGTGCTGGGCAAGGTTGCCGCTAAGGCTGCCCACATTCTCCGTGGCAAGAACAAGCCGCAGTTTACTCCGCATGTTGACACGGGCGACTTCGTTATTGTCATCAATGCCGAGAAGGTGCGCGTCACGGGCAACAAGGCTCTCGACAAGAAGTACTACCGTCACTCCGGCTACCCCGGTGGACAGAAGTGCGAAACCTTCACCGAGGCTATCGAGAAGCATCCTGAGCGCGTCATCGAGCACGCGGTTAAGGGCATGCTGCCGAAGAACACTCTCGGCCGCAAGCAGCTCACCAAGCTCAAGGTCTACGCTGGCCCCGAGCATCCGCATGCCGCTCAGAAGCCCGTCGAGATCAAGCTGGAGGAGAAGTAACAATGGCAAACGAAGCTGTCTATTACGGCACTGGCCGTCGTAAGAACGCCGTTGCTCGCGTCCGCTTGGTTCCCGGCACCGGCAAGGTTACCGTCAATGGTCGTGAGGCTATGAATTACTTCGGCCGCGAGGCCCTGGTGAACTACGCCACCATGCCGTTCAAGGTTACCGACACCCAGGATCACTTCGACGTCATCGCTCTGTGCAATGGCGGCGGCATTTCTGGTCAGGCTGGCGCTCTGCGCCACGGCATCAGCCGCGCGCTGCTGCACAACGGCAGACCTGTCTGCACGGTGGGCTGCTACGAGCAGAGCGATACCGAGAGCTACATGGCCGCGGGCGTGACCGACCCCGCGTGGCAGGGCAGGGGGCTGGCGCGGTATTTGATTGTCGGGCTGGCGAATGAGCTGACCGCCGAACGCACGGTACGGTTCGCCTGCTTCCCGGCGCTGTGCGGCTTTTATGCACAGCTTGGATTTTTACAAATCGGCAAAATTCAACATTATACTACAGATTGGAATACTACATGATCGAACAATTTTACGACCTGCACCCCGAAGTGCTGGCGCTGGACCGCAAGGCCCTCGACCTCTGCCGTGCGCAGTTTGCCCATGTGGAGGAGATCCGCGACTACAACCAGCTCAAAATGCTGCGCGCCTTCACCGACTGCGGCGTCGAGGCACGGCATTTCTGGGGATCCAGCGGCTACGGCGTCTGGGACGACAGCCGCAACAAGCTGGAGGAGGTCTTTGCCCGCTGCATGGGGGCCGAGGCCGCACTGGTGCGCCCGCAATTCATGAGCGGCACCCACACGCTGACCGTCGCGCTGTTCGGTCTGCTGCGCACCGGCGACACCCTGCTGGCCGCCACGGGCCGTCCTTATGACACGCTGGAAGGCGTCATCGGCATCGGAGACGCGGGCAAGGGCTGCGGCACGCTGCGGGAGTTTGGCGTGAACTACGACGAGTGCCCGCTGCTGCCGGACTTCACCCCCGACTATGACCTGATCGCCGAGAAGGCCAAGACCGCCACGGTGGTACACATCCAGCGCAGCCGCGGCTACACCCAGCGCAATGCGTTTGACCTTGCCACGATTCAAAAGGTCGCGGACACCGCCCGCAAAGCCAACCCGAACGCGGTGATTTTCGTGGACAACTGCTACGGCGAGTTCACCCAGACCGCCGAGCCCGTCGCCTTCGGCGCGGACATCATGGCGGGCAGCTTCATCAAGAATCCCGGCGGCGGCATCACCCCTACGGGCGGCTACATTGCGGGCCGCCGCGACCTTATTGAAAGCTGCGCGTATCGCCTGACGACCCCGGGTACGGGTCGTGAGATTGGCTGCACGCTCGGCAACAACCGCGAGCTTTTCATGGGCACGTTCCACGCGCCGAACGTCACGGGTGAAGCCTTAAAGACCGCTGTGTTCACGGCGGCGCTGTTTGAGGGCTTCGGCTTTGACGTGACCCCGCGCTACGATGAGCCGCGCGCGGATATTATTCAGGCGGTGCAGCTGCGCGAGCGCGAGGCGCTGTGCGCATTTATCCGCGGCATTCAGCAGGGCGCGCCGGTCGATTCCTTCGTTGTGCCGGAGCCGAGCCCCATGCCGGGCTACGACTGCGACGTCATCATGGCGTCCGGCTCGTTCACGTTTGGCTCGTCCATTGAGCTTTCTGCGGACGCACCGCTGCGTGAGCCGTTTGCGGCATGGATGCAGGGCGGTGTGAACTTCAACAGCGGCCGCCTCGGTGCGATTTTGGCGGCACAGTCCATGCTGAACGCGGGCTTTTTGAATCTCTGAATTATAAATTTTCGGCGGCAGGCTTCGGTTTGCCGCTTTTTTGTTGTCAATTTATCCGGAAGATAAAACTTTTATCTTCCTTTTTGAATAAAACCGTGCTATACTTTTTTTAACAACTTTTTAGGGGTGTTACCATGAGAGACAGAAAAAAGGCGCAGGCTTTGGCGCACGAGCTTGTTTCCAAAATGACGATAGAGGAACGCGCTTCACAGCTGAAATTTGATGCGCCGCCCGTTGAACGGCTGGGCGTTCCGGCGTACAACTGGTGGAACGAAGCGCTGCACGGCGTGGCGCGCGCCGGCACGGCGACGATGTTTCCGCAGCCCGTTGCCATGGCGAGCATGTTTGACCCGGAGATGATCCGAAAAATCGGCGATGTCGTTGCGACGGAGGCCCGCGCGAAGTATAACGAAGCTTCTAAGCACGGCGACCGCGATATTTATAAGGGCCTCACGTTCTGGTCGCCGAATATCAACCTGTTCCGCGACCCGCGCTGGGGCAGAGGGCAGGAGACGTACAGCGAAGACCCGTACCTCACGGCGCAGCTCGGCGTGGCGTACATCAAGGGCTTGCAGGGTGACGGGAAATATTTGAAGGTCGCGGCGTGCGCGAAGCACTATGCTGTGCACAGCGGCCCGGAGGCCATTCGCCACGAATTTGACGCCGAGGTGAGCCAAAAGGATTTGTGGGAGACGTATCTGCCCGCGTTTGAAGCCGCTGTGAAAGAGGGCGAAGTGGAGGCCGTGATGGGCGCATACAACCGCACGCTCGGCGAGCCATGCTGCGGCAGTGACCTGCTCATCCGCAAAATTCTGCGCGGCAAGTGGGGCTTTCAGGGACACTTTGTCTCCGACTGCTGGGCGATTTCCGATTTTCACCTGCACCACCACATCACGACCACCGCGCCGGAATCCGCTGCGCTCGCCATTAAGATGGGCTGTGACGTAAACTGCGGCAACACATATCTGCATTTGCTGCGCGCGCTCGAGGACGGGCTCATCACCGAGGACGACATCACGACGGCGGCGGAGCGGCTCTTTACCACGCGTTTTATGCTCGGCGAGTTTGACGAGAACTGCGAATACAACTCCATCCCCTATGAGGTCGTAGAGTGCCCGGAGCATTTGGCGCTCAGCGAGGAAGCCGCGCGCAGAAGCGTTGTGCTGCTGAAAAACGACGGCATTTTGCCGCTTGATAAAGCGAAAATCAAGACGATCGGCGTCATCGGCCCGAATGCGAACGACCGCATGGCGCTCATCGGCAACTACCACGGCACGGCGTCAAGATATATCACGGTGCTGGAGGGCATCCAGGACTATGTAGGCGACGACGTGCGCGTGCTGTACGCCGAGGGTTGCCACCTCTACAAAGACCGCGTGGAGGGGTTGGGCCTGCCCGGCGACCGCCTTTCCGAAGCCGAGACCGTGGCGGAGCACAGCGACGTTGTGGTGCTGGTGACGGGCCTCAATGAAAATCTTGAGGGCGAGGAGATGGACCAGAGCAATTCTGTCGGCTCCGGCGACAAGGCGAATTTGCTGCTGCCCGCGCCGCAGAGAAAGCTGATGGAGATTGTCGCGAAGACCGGCAAGCCTGTCATTCTCATCAATATGACCGGCAGCGCCATGGATTTGCGCTTTGCGGAGGAAAGCTTCTCCGCCGTAGTGCAGGGCTGGTATCCGGGCGCACGCGGCGGCAAGGCGATTGCGGAGCTTTTGTTCGGCAAGTATTCCTTCAGCGGCAAGCTGCCCGTGACGTTTTATAACGACTCCGACGAGCTGCCCGCGTTTACGGATTACGCGATGGAAAACCGCACGTACCGCTACTTTACGGGCGGCGTGCTGTATCCGTTCGGCTATGGCCTCACTTACGGTAAAACGGAAGTGACGAAAGCCGAAATGCGTGATGACGGCGAGCACTATACGATTACGGCGACGGTCAAAAATGAGGGCTGTGCCGTGCATGAGATTTTGCAGATCTATGTGCGTGACAATGAATCAGAATTCGCGGTGCGCAACCACAGCCTTTGTGCGTTTAAGGCGGTTTCACTCGGTGCAAATGAGACGTGTGACGTCGAGATCACCGTGCCGAAGGCCGCGCTTGAAATTGTGGACGACACCGGCACGCGCCGCGTAGACAGCTGCAGCTTCACGTTCTTCGTCGGCACCTCGCAGCCGGATGACCGCAGCGCGGAGCTGCTTGGTACCCGCCCGGTTGCGGTAGAACTCAAGCTGTAATAAAGTAAATGCAAACGACCCTTTCGCGGCAATTTGCCCACCGAAGGGGTCGTTTTGTCTGTGACTTTTTAAGGCTTTCCATTTACAAAATTTACCGAAAGTTGTATACTGATACTGCTATTTTTTAATTCGGAAAGGCAAAAGTATGGCTGCAGATATAAAGAAAAACGATGATTTTTCAAAGGGACCGATTTCCAAAACGATCCTGCGCCTTGCGGTGCCGATGGTGTTGGCGCAGTTTGTGAACGTCTTATATAATATCGTAGACCGCATGTATATCGGGCACATTTCCGATACATCGGTGGATGCGCTGACGGGCGTCGGCGTGACGTTTCCGATTTTACTGATGGTGACGGCGTTTGCGAATTTATTCGGTACGGGCGGTACGCCGTTGTTTTCTATGGCGCGCGGTGCGGCACAGCAGGGCGGCGAAGAGGGCGAAAAGCAGCGTGAGCGCGCCGCAGACGTGATGAACAACACGTTTTCGATGCTCGTCATTACGGGCATAATTTTGTGCATTGCGGTGCTGCTCATCAAAAAGCCGGTGCTGTATCTCTTCGGCGCGAGCGACGCGACGTACCCTTATGCGGACAGCTATCTTTCGGTTTACATGCTCGGCAGCGTATTCATGATGGTCTCGCTTGGCATGAACGGGTTCATCAATGCGCAAGGCTTTGCGAACCGCGGCATGCTGACGGTCGTTATCGGCGCAGTGGTGAACATTGCGCTTGACCCGCTGTTTATTTTTGTGTTCGACATGGGTGTGCAGGGCGCGGCGCTTGCAACGGTGCTTTCGCAGCTCGTTTCCGCCGTGTGGGTGGTGCGCTTCCTGCTCGGTAAGCGTACGCTGTTTCGTTTGGAGTTAAAGCGCATGCACCCGCAGGCAAAGCTCATCGGCAAGATCACCTCGCTTGGCATTTCGGGCTTTATCATGGGCTTTACGTCGAGCGCTGTGCAGGTGGCGTGCAACGCGATGCTCTCGCAGCACGGAGGCGACCTGTTCGTCGCGGTCATGACGGTCATCAACTCCATTCGCGAAGTGACATATACGCCGGTAACCGGTGTGACATCTGCCGCGGCGCCGGTGGTCAGCTTCAATTACGGCGCACAGAAATATAAGCGCGTGCGCGGCGTGATTGTGTTCACGACGGTCGTTTCATTCAGCTATATGGTGCTTGTATGGCTCGTGCTAAGGCTGTTCCCACACGTGTTTATTCAGCTTTTTAACGGCGACCCGCAGTTACTCGAAACATGCACGCACGCCATGCACATTTATTTCTTCGGGTGCTTTATGATGGCGCTGCAAATGTCGGCGCAGTATGTTGTGCAGGCGATGGGTCGCGCAAAGCAGGCGATTTTCTTTTCACTGCTCCGCAAGGTCATCATCGTCATTCCGTTGACGTTTTTGCTGCCGCAGATCCCCGCTGTCGGTGTGGACGGTGTGTTCTGGGCGGAAGTTATCTCGAACTTTGTGGGCGGCGGCGCGTGCTACATTACGATGCTGTGCACCGTCTGGCGCGAATTAAAACACAAAGAAATGGGCGAGCTTGCACAGGCGAAAAAGTAAAAAGAACGGAGCCGCACATGGGTGATAAACCTGTGCGGCTCCGTTTTTTGTATGCGGCTTATTCTGCGGTGTCGGGTGAGAGGGCGGTGCTTTCTGTGCCGCTTGCATCGCTTTCGGAAGCGGTCGGCTCTGCGGCGGGGTAATCGAACGCGCCCAGCACATCGCCGGTCGTTTCGTCTTTTACGGTGAAGTGCACCGTGAAGCTTTCTGTGTCCTCGCCCGTAAACGCTGCGTAGAGCAGCGCGGGAATGTACACGGCCTGCGCAGCGGCGTTGTCGCGCTCCGGTTTATACAGGTCTTTGGTGCTCAGAATTTCGGCGCTGCGGCCGTCTTCGGAAAGCGTGACGCTTTTTATAAACGGCCACGTGCCGTCCTCCGGCAAAGCGATGATCTGCTCGTGCAGGCTTTCCTTCAGCGCGGCGCAGACGGCATCACGCTCGTCTTTTGTCATTTCTACCGTGCAGGAGCCGTCATCATTTGTGGTGACGTTTGTAAGCCCCAGCCGGTGCGCCGCGGCGGTGATGTCGAGCCCTGTGCGGCGCAGGGTGTCCTTGGAGATCTGCACGGTGTAATCCCGCTGCGGTTCGGAAGACGCGGCGGCAGGCGCTTCGCTTGCCGTTTCGGTCTGCCCGCCGCACGATGCCGAGGAAAGGATGAGCGCCGCCGCGAGCAGAAGCGCCGCCAAAAGCCGTTTTGCGTTTCTCATTTTGAACACCTCTTTATGAGCTTATCTTAAACTATATCATACCGTATTCGGCGAAAAAAGTCAAAAGAATCAAAAAGCTGTTCAAAGTCGGAACTTTTTCACAAAAATATGTGGAAACAGAAGGAAAAACATGGTATACTGAAACCGATCATGCAGGGAATGGAGGGATCCGATTGACCGGTGCGATTTTAGGAGACATTGCCGGCTCGCGGTTTGAGTTCAGCAAACCGAGCGGGTTCAACTATAAAAAGGTGGAGCTTTTTGGGAACAACTGCTTTTTCACGGACGATACGGTGCTGACCATCGCGACGAAATACGCGCTTTTAAATGACGTCAGCTATGCAAAGGCTTATGGCAAATTCGGGCGTATGTACAGAGACGTGGGGTACGGCACGATGTTTCAGCGCTGGCTGGACGGACATGCCGAAACGGGCTACGGCAGCTTCGGCAACGGCGCGGCCATGCGCGTCAGCTACATCGCTTACCACTTTGATACGCTGGAAAAGGTGGAGGAAGAAGCGAAAAGCAGCGCCATGTGCACACACAACCACATAGAGGGCCTGAAAGCCGCCGTTGCGACCGCGGGGCTCATTTACCTTGCGCTGCACGGCGAGCGCAAAAAGGACCTGAAAAAATACTTTAACAAAGAGTTTGAATACCCCGTGCATAAGCCGCTGTGGGCGTACAGGCCGAAGGCGAAGTTTGATGCTACGGCGGAGGGGACCATGCCGCTTGCGTTTCGCTGCTTTATGGAAAGCGAGGATTGGGAAAGCTGCATCCGCAATGTGTTCAGCGTGAAGTGCGACACCGACACCGTGGCGTGCATTGCGGGCGGCATTGCGGGCGCATATTATAAGCGGACGGTGGAAAACGAAAAGGATCTTTTAAAACGCTACCTTATCAAGCCCGATAAGCGCAAGGTCGGCGAGTTTGACCGCTTTTTATACGATTGGGCTACAAAGTAACATTTCCGCATATATTTGAATTTCGGTTTTGAAAAACCGCCTGTGTTTTTTTGAAGCGGGCGGAGCGACGCAGGGATCGCCGCGATTTTTAAGGGAAAGGGTTTATCAGAACATGATTATTGACACATATCAGTCCGGCGCCGTGATGCGTATTTTGCAAAGCGGCAAAATTTACCGCGCAAGCCCCAGTATTTCGTTTAAAAAGGAGTACGCCGCGCTCATCGATATGCTCGACCTGCACTGCGAGTGCCCCATATTCGGCGTGGTGCGCGGCAGAAAGCAGAATACCGGCGGACGCGTTTCGGGTGCGGTGCGCATCCGTCTCAATGTTCCGCGCGAATACGTGAAGCTGACCGAGTACACCGACTGGGCGGATTTTCTCGACAACTTCAAATACACGAACCCGAACGATTATTCCACCATCATCGTCGGCAGCTTGGATGTGAAGTCTTCGGATCATCTCCGTGTGGTGGAGAGCCTTAAGCACCAGCGGCATCTGTTCCAGTACAAAATGCCGCAGGCGATTTTGGAGTATATTGACCCGAAATGGGTGGTACGGTATAAAGTCATCACAAACACAAGAGAGCAGGAGGACCGCAAGGAGCACCGGCTCAATTTCTTCCGTTGGTAAGGAGGGTTTGAACTTGAAAATCGGTCAATACATTTTATCGCTTGACCAGGGCACGACCAGTTCGCGCGCCGTGTTGTTTGACGCTTTAGGTGGCATTGCGGGCATGGGACAGCGCGAATTTACGCAGATTTACCCGCAGCCCGGCTATGTGGAGCACGATGCCGTGGAGATCTTGCAGACGCAGCTTTACGCCATGCGGCAGGCGGTGCATGAGGCGGAGATCACCGCGGAGGACATCGCTGCCATCAGCATCACGAATCAAAGAGAGACCACCGTGGCGTGGGACAGCGAGACGGGTATCCCAATCTGCAACGCCATTGTGTGGCAGTGCCGTCGCACCGCGCCGGAATGCGAGCGGTTAACAGCCGAGGGACTTGAGGAGTACATTCATAAAACGACGGGACTCATCATCGACCCGTATTTTTCCGGCACCAAAATGAAGTGGATTTTGGATAACGTGCCGAAGGCCAAAGTGCTCGCGAAGGAGCATCGCCTGCGCTTCGGTACCATTGATACGTGGCTCATTTATTCGCTCACGGAGGGCGAAAGCTATGTGACGGACGTGACGAACGCTTCGCGCACCATGCTGTTTGACATTCAAAAGCTTGATTGGGACGAGAAAATGCTGAACGTGTTCGGTATCCCGCGTGACGCGCTGCCGAAAGTCGTGGACTCTTCCGGCGTTGTGGGCATGTGCTCCGAAACGATACTCGGCAGGAAAATTCCAATTGCGGGCATTGCGGGCGACCAGCACGCGGCGCTGTTCGGACAGTGCTGCTTTGATAAGGGCATGGCGAAAAATACATACGGCACGGGCTGCTTTGTGCTGATGAACACGGGTGATAAGCCGGTTTTCTCCGACCGGGGGCTTATTACGACGATCGGTTGGTGCGTGAATGGCGAGACGACCTATGCGCTTGAAGGCAGTGCGTTTAACGCGGGCTCGGCCATCAAATGGCTGCGCGATGAGTTGAAGCTTATCGCGAACCCGCAGGAAGCGGACCTTCTTGCGGAGACCGTGGAGGACGCAGGCGGCGCGGTGTTTGTGCCGGCGTTTACAGGGCTTGGCGCACCGTACTGGGATATGTATGCGCGGGGCGCACTGCTCGGCGTGACGCGCGGTACGTCTAAGGCGCACATCTGCCGGGCCGTGCTGGAAAGCATTGCGTATGAAAGCTATGACCTCGTGAAAGCCATGGAAGCGGGCAGCGGCACGGAAATTTCCGAGCTGCGCGTGGACGGCGGCGCATCGAGAAGCCGCTTTTTGATGCAGTATCAGGCGGATTTATTGCACTGTGCCGTGAGACAGCCGAAGTGTCTGGAGACCACCGCGCTCGGCTCCGCGATGCTGGCGGGCTTGGCCGTCGGCGTGTGGGAATCGCTGGATGAGCTTAGGACTGTGTGGAAGCTTAAAAATGCGTATGACCCGCAAATGGCAGCAGGCAGCGAAGCAAAAGCGCTGAAACGCTGGCATAAGGCCGTGGAAAGATCCATGGGCTGGGCGGACGGTTTGGATTAAGCCAAAGTCAAGCACAGCGAAGCGACGTAAAAGTTTTCGCCAGCCTTTTTCAAAAGGCTGTGGAATCCAAGGGTGAAACCCTTGGTCGAGCTCCGCAGAGCTCGAAATCCTTTTGCCTGCCATAAAATCAGGACAGGAGAGGGAACAGTCCAGTGGACTGTTCCCTTTTGGGAGACCCAATTAGGGGGTCTCCCAAAAGGCGTCCGCAAAGACGCCTTTAAAATACCAAACAAGCTAGCATAGAAGCACGCAGACCAGTTTTTCTGCGTGCTTTCTTTTTGCCCAAAATCAAAGAAAGTCGTTTTGATTGCGGGAAGCGAAAAATCCTGTTGACGGATAAAACAATATGTGATACTATATTATCACGCTAAATCAAAGTAATAGGAGGCGACGGGATGATCGCAATTATAGATTACGGCGCGGGCAATATCCGCAGCGTGGAAAAAGCGCTTATGCATATCGGCTGCGAGGTCGAAGTCACACAGGACCCGAGCGTTCTCGTGAAAGCCGACGGCGCCGTGCTGCCGGGCGTCGGTTCATTTGGCGACGCCATGCATGAGCTGCGCGGGAGAAGTCTGGAAGCGCCGATTAAAGCGTTCGTCGCCTCCGGCAAGCCGTTTTTGGGCATTTGTTTAGGGCTGCAAATTCTGTTTGAGAGCAGCGAGGAATCCCCGGGCGTCTCCGGCCTGTCACTTTTAAAAGGTAAGGTGTTGCGTATTCCTGCTGCGCCGGGGCTGAAAATTCCGCATATCGGGTGGAATTCGCTTGAAATCAAAAAGGGCGGCGGGTTGTTCCGAAGCATTACAGGCGAGCCGTATGTGTACTTTGTGCACTCGTATTATTTAAAGGCCGAAGAGGATGTTGTGACCGCTACGACGCAGTACGGTGTGGAAATTCATGCGGCGGTGCAGAAAAATAACCTCATGGCATGTCAGTTTCACCCGGAAAAAAGCGGAGCGTTGGGACTGAAGCTGCTCGAAAACTTCGCCGCCATGACGCGGGGAAAGGGGGGTGTGTAATGTACGCCAAACGCATTATCCCGTGCCTTGATCTTAAAAACGGCAGGGTCGTTAAGGGCACAAATTTCGTGAATTTACGCGATGCGGGCGACCCTGTGGAGGCTGCCGTCGAATACGACCGGCAGGGCGCGGACGAGCTTGTTTTGCTCGACATCACCGCGTCCTCCGATGCGCGCGGTATCATGCTGGATATCGTTTCCCGCGTGGCGAACAGCATATTTATCCCGTTTACGGTGGGCGGCGGCATCCGCACGGTAGAGGATTTCACGGCGCTGTCCGGCGGACTGCTGTCGGCATTCCCGGCCATTTACAGCGCCCTGGGCGCCCTCATCTCCACCATTGGCTCTGCCTTTGTGGGCATGCTGCAGGCCATCGGCGCAGCACTGCTGCCCACCGGCATCGGCACGCCTCAGGGCATTGCCATGATCGCCGCCGGCGCGGCTCTGGTGGCCGCCATTGCCGCCATCACCGTGGGGCTGGGCGTGGCGTTCAAGCGCAAGCACACCAGCTCCGGCAGCGCGGCGGGCAGCACTGTGGGGGCCTCCGGCACCCTATGGGACTACGAGCAGCCCCGCAGCCTGCCCCAGCGCACCCAGCGGCCCAACATCGAGGTCAACCAGTACATTTACAGCAAAGCGCAGACGGCCGCCGACCTGATGCGTGAAGCGCAGTATGAGC
>OMNT01003244.1_pt1 | contig 12002 bp, 9 predicted proteins | sample 1672551 | NCBI WGS metagenome assembly OMNT01 (sample SAMEA3136698, study PRJEB25190) | human gut metagenome
CGAAGCGGGCGGGGAGAAGGTGCTGCTGGTCGGCCTGGGCGGCGACCCCACCAGCTTCAACCCGGACGCCAACACCGACGACAATGCCTATAACGTGGCCTGCAACCTCTACAGCGGCCTGCTGACGCTGAACAACAACGAAGAGATCATCCCCGATCTGGCCGAGAGCTGGGAGATCTCGGAGGACAACCTCACCTACACCTTCCACCTGCGCCAGGGCGTGAAGTGGCACGACGGCGAGCCCTTCACCTCCGCGGACGTGAAGTTCACCTACGAAAAGATCATTGAGGAGAACGGCTATCTGGCCGGCGATCTGGCCGTGGTGGACACCATGGAGTGCCCCGATGACAACACCTTCGTCATCACCCTGAAAGAGCCCAGCGCGCCCTTCCTGTCCAGCCTTGCGTGGTACAACAACAGCATCCTGCCCCAGCACCTGTTCGACACCGACGAGGATTGGACCACCTGCGCCGCCGCCACCACCGCGCCCGTGGGCACCGGCCCCTTCAAGTTCGTCAGCGAGCAGAGCGGCGTGAGCATCACCCTGGAGAAGAACCCCGACTACTTCGGCGGCGAGCCCTCCATCGACAAGGTCATCTACGTCATCAGCACCGACACCGACACCGCCTATCAGGCATTCATGAACGGCGAGCTGGACTATCTGACCGACGTGCCCGCCTCCAGCGTGGCCGCTCTGGAAGCCGACTCCAACTACAAGGTGGGCTGCCTGTCCGCCGGCCGCCGCTTCCAGCTGTGCTTCAACATGAACGGCGAGTACACCTCTGACCTGGCCGTGCGTCAGGCCGTGGCCAAGGCTCTGGACCGGGAGGAGATCTCCACCAAGGGCACCAACGGCCTGCAGGCCCCCGCCTACGGCTTCTATCCGCCCTTCCTTGACTGGGCCTACAACGCCGACGCCGACATCGGCGAGCAGGATGTGGAGGGCGCCATCCAGCTGCTGGAGGACGCCGGCTACACCAAGGACGCCGACGGCTACTACCTGCACCTGTCCTTCCTGGTGTTCACCGGCAGCACCTACGCCGACTGCGCCAAGGTCATCAAGAGCCAGCTGGCTGCCATCGGCATCGACGCCACCATCGAGGAGCTGGAAGAAGGCGCCTGGGTGGAGAAGGTCTTTGCCGGCAACTATGACATGTGCATGATGGCCGGCTTCCAGGGCCCCGACCCCGACAACATGACCAACCGCGTGGGCACCGGCGGCGGCCTGAACGTCTCCTTCTACTCCAACACCGAAGTGGACGACCTGCTGGCCAAGGCCCGCGTCATCACCGACGAGACCCAGCGCGGCGAGTACTACAAGGAAGTGCAGACCATCCTCAGCCAGGATCTGCCCATCCTGCCCCTGGTGGAGTACGCCGGCTACTATGCCTGCCCCTCCTACATCTCGGGCCTGCCCTACATCGACACCGATGTGGATGACATCAACGCCTACAACTTCAGCAAGGTGACCATCAACAAGTAAGTGTAAACCGAAAGGGAGCACAAAGGCCGGAGCGCCGTTTCACACGGCGCTCCGGCTCATATGCTCCCTTTTTCACAAGGGGAAAAGCCATGGGAAAATACTTCATCAAGCGCATCTTCACCGCGCTCATCGTGGTGCTGGTGGTGGTGGGCCTGAACTTCGTCATCATCCGGCTGGCGCCGGGCGACCCCGCCACCATCATGGCGGGCTTCGATAACCCCAGCGAGGAGTTCAAGGCGGCCATCACCGCCAAATACAACCTGGACAAGCCCATCCCGGTGCAGTTCATCACCTACCTGAGCCGTCTGGTGCGGGGCGACTTGGGCGAGTCTTACTACAACAACGCCTCGGTGGTGTCCCTCATCGGCGAGCGCTTCGGCGCGTCGCTGCTGTTGTCGGGCACCAGCGCGGTGCTGGCCTTTGTGCTGGGCACCTCCCTGGGCCTTGTGGCCGGCCAGCGCACCGGCGGCATCGCCGACCGCACCTTCTCCACTGGGGCCTACATCTGCAACTCCATGCCCTCCTTCTGGCTGGGCATGATGCTCATTCTGGTGTTCGCCTCCAAGCTGGGCTGGCTGCCCACCCAGGGCATGTATGACATGCGCCTTGGCGCCACCGGCTTTGCCCGGGTGGTGGACGTGGCCCGGCACATGGTGCTGCCGGTGGCCACCCTCACCCTCATCCAGATCCCGGCCTACTTCCGCATCACCAAATCGTCGGTGTGCCAGGTGCTCACCGACGACTACATCACCACCTTCCGCATCACCGGCATGAGCGAGGGCAAGATCTTCCGCAAATATGTGCTCAAGAACGCCATCCTGCCGGTGGTCACCGTGTTCGGCATCAACCTGGCCTATGTGGTGTCCGGCTCCACCCTGGTGGAGACGGTGTTCTCCTGGCCGGGCATCGGCATCATGATGTTCAACGCCATCAGCAACCGAGACTACAACGTGCTCATGGGCGTTTACATCATCCTGGCGGTGTCGGTGGCGGCGGTGATGATCCTGGTGGATCTGGTCTACGCCAAGCTGGACCCCCGGATCCACTACGAATGAGGTGCGCGCCATGAAAAAGAAAAACTTTCTCACCATTTTTGCCGGCTATGTGCGCATCAGCCCCAAGCTTTTGTGGGGCCTGGTGTTCTTCGCGGTCATCCTGCTGCTGGCGGTGCTGGCCCCGGTGCTTTCGCCCTATGACCCCTATTACCTCAGCGACGACCTTCTGGTGGCCCCCCTCACCGGCGGCCACCTGCTGGGCACCACCTACATGGGCGAGGACGTGCTGAGCATGATCCTCTACGGCGGGCGCACCTCGCTGAAGATCGGCATCATCGCGGCGGCCCTGTCCGGTGCCATCGGCGTGGTGCTGGGTGCGCTGGCGGGCTTCTTCGGCGGCATTGCCGACAAGCTGCTCACCGAGGTCACCAACATCTTTTTGATGATCCCGTCCTTCTTCCTCATCCTCATCGTGGTGGCCATGTTCGGCAGCAGCATGTTCAACGTCATGGTCATCATCGCCCTCACCAGCTGGCCCAGCAACGCCCGCATGATGCGCGCCCAGGTCATGTCGCTGAAAGAGCGCACCTACGTCAAGAGCGCCCAGACCATCGGCGAATCCAAAGGGCGCATCCTCTTCCACTACATCGTGCCCAACGGCATCTATCCCATCATCGCCAACACCACCATGAACGTGGCCCAGGCCATCCTCACCGAGGCCAGCCTGAGCTTTCTGGGCCTGGGCGACCCCAACGTGGTCAGCTGGGGCCAGATGATCATGTCCGGCAAGTCCTATCTGGTGAACGGGTGGTGGATCTCGCTGTTCGCCGGCCTTGCCATCATGCTGGTGGTCATCGTGTTCTACATGATCGGCGACGGGCTGAACTACGCCATGAATCCCAAGCTCCAGAGCAGAAAGTAGGAAAAGGCATGAACAAACTGAACATAGAAGACCTGAGCGTGGTCTACCACGGCAAGGAAAAGCAGGTCCGGGCGGTGGATCACGTCTCCTTCTCGGTGGACGCGGGCGACAGCCTGGGCATCATCGGCGAGTCCGGCTCGGGCAAGTCCACCATGATCCACGCCCTTCTGCGCCTTCTGCCGGAAAAGACCGGCGAGACCCAGGGGCACATCTGGTTCGACGACACCGACCTGCTCACCTGCGACGAAAAGACCCTGCGCAAGCTGCGCTGGAAGGAGATCGCGGTGGTGTTCCAGCGCTCGATGAACAGCCTCAGCCAGATCCACACCATCGGCGAGCAGTTCGAGGACGTCTACCGGGTGCACGAGCCCCGGGCCGCCAAGGCGCAGATGAAAGAGATCATCTGCGGGCTGTTCGAAAAGGTGAACCTGAACCCCCGCATCTACAACATGTATCCCTTCGAGCTGTCCGGCGGCATGCAGCAGCGGCTGAACATCGCGCTGAGCATCATGTTCAGCCCGGCGCTGCTCATCATGGACGAGGCCACCACCGCCCTGGACGTGGTGACCCAGGGGCAGATTTTGGACGAATTGATGGAGATGGAAAAGACCATGTCCATCACCCGGCTGATGATCACCCACGACCTCTCGGTGGTGGCCACCAGCTGCAAAAAGATTCTGGTGCTCTACGCCGGGCGGCTGATGGAGTTCGGCACGGTGGAGGACATCCTCAAGAACCCCCGGCACCCCTACACCCAGGGCCTCATCGCCTCCTTCCCGTCGCTCTACGGCGAAAAGACGGCCCTCAAGTCCATCCCCGGCATCCTGCCGGACATGTCCAAGGAGTGCCCCGGGTGCATCTTCGCGCCCCGCTGCCCCTACGCCGACGAGCGCTGCTATGCCCAGCGCCCGGCGGACGTGGAGCTGGGAGGCATCCACCGGGCAGCCTGCCACCGCTGCAAAGGAGGAGCAAATGGATAACCGGCAAAACGCCCTGATCGAAGTGGAAGGGCTGAAAAAATTCTACAAAAACCGCGGCACCGGCGGCCTGTTCAAAAAGAAGAAGATGGTGCAGGCGGTGGGCGGCGTCAGCTTTGAGATACGCAAGGGCGAGATCTTCGGCGTCATCGGCGAGTCCGGCTGCGGCAAGTCCACCATGGGCCGCACCCTGGTGAATCTGGAAGCGCCCACCGCGGGCGACGTGCGCATCAACGGCGAGAGCGCCCGGGCCATCCTGCAAAAGGACCCCAAGGCCTTTCACCAGATGGTGCAGATGGTGTTCCAGAACCCCTTCGACACCTTTCTGCCCACCGAGACCATCGAGCAGATCATGCTGCGCCCGCTGGAGATAAACGGCCTGGGCGGCAGCGAAGAGGAGCGCCGCCGGCGCATCGTGCAGCTGCTGGAGGACGGCGGCCTGTCCCCGGCGGAGGATTTTCTGGGGCGCTATCCCCATGAGCTGTCCGGCGGCCAGCTGCAGCGCATCTCCATTCTGCGGGCCATGAGCGTCAACCCCCTGTTCCTGGTGGTGGACGAGCCGGTCTCCATGCTGGACGTGTCGGTCCGGGCGGACATCATCAACATGCTGCTGGATCTGACCAAAAAGTACCAGACCTCCATCCTGTTCATCAGCCACGACATCGCGGTCATCCGCTATGTGGCCAGCCGCACCGCGGTGATGTATCTGGGGCGCATCGTGGAGATGGGCGACACCGACGCCCTCATCCAGCACCCCATGCACCCCTACACCCAGGCGCTGGTGTCCAACTGCGCCTCCATCGACATCGACAGCCACGTGGAGAAGATCCATGTGGAGGGCGAGCCGCCCTCCCCGGTGGACCCGGGCCCCGGCTGCTACTTTGCCGACCGCTGCCCCCGCGCCTGCGAAAAGTGCAGGCAGGAATACCCGCAGGAGACCCGCCTGCCCGACGGGCGTGTGGTCGCCTGCCATCTTGTGAATGAGGGAGTGATCCAATGAACTTTGACATGGAATCCATCCTGGCCCGCGTGCCGGATTATCAGGAGTTCTACACCGTGGACGAGCTGAACCAGCATTCCTTCCAGCTGGCGAAGGAACACCCCGATGTGGTGGAGCTGTTCGAGGCGGGCCGCTCCAAGGAAGGCCGCCCCATCTACTGCCTGAAGATCGGCCAGGGCAGCAAAAACGCCCTGCTCTACGGCACGCCCCACCCCAACGAGCCCATCGGCAGCATGATGCTGGACGCCCTCAGCCGCATTTTGGCCGAGGACGAGCAGCTGCGCAAGGCGCTGGACTACACCTTCTACATCGTCAAGTCCAGCGACGTGGACGGCCTGGCCAAAAACGAGGGCTGGCTGAAAGGCCCCTTCACCATCACCCAGTACCAGCACAACTTCTTTCGCCCCGCCTTTGACCAGCAGGTGGAATGGTCCTTCCCCTTCGACTACAAGACCTACCACTTCGACGCACCCACCCCCGAGACCCGGTGCATCATGGGCCTCATCGACAAGACCAGGCCCGCCTTCATCTACTCGCTGCACAACTGCGGCTTCGGCGGCTGCTACTGGTATCTCTCCAGCGGCGACGAGGAGCTGTATAAGAAGTTCCTCACCGTGCCCGCCAAATATGGCGTGGACCTGAACCTGGGCGAGCCGGAAATGCCCTACTGCAAGGGCCTGTACGACGCGGTGTACGAGATGACCGGCGCCAAGGACAACTACGACTATCTGGAGAAGTTCATGCCGGACACCCCCACCGCCTCCCTGATGAGCGGCGGCGGGTGCAGCTATGAGTACGCCAACCGGGATGGCGGCAGCACCCAGATTCTGGTCACCGAGATGCCCTACTATGTGGACGAGCGGGTCTCCGACACCAGCCTCACCAGCCGCAGCCGCCGCCAGGTCATTCTGGAGAGCTGCGCCGTGGCCCAGGAGTACTTCAGCGTCTGGAAGCCGGTGTTCGACCGGCTGGAAAAATTCTTCTCCGCCGACAACCAGTTCTATCTGGCCGTGCGGGAGCGGGTGGGCATGGAGAGCCACTCCGCCGCCAAGATGGAGTGGGCCCACTCCGACCCGGAGATGGAAAAGCCCGCCACCGTCTGCCAGGAGTTCGACAACCTGCTCGCCACCCGTTTTTACTCCAACCTCAGCATCGTGCTGCTGCGCCGCGCCTGCCAGGAGGAGCTGAAAAAGCCGGACCTTGCCCCCGAAGTGCGCGACCAGCTGGAAAAAGCTGCCGATTCCCTGTATAATAAGGAGTGTGAGAATCTGGCGGCGATGGAAAAACTCTTCCACTACAAGGCCATCCCCATCGCCCATCTGGTCAAGGTGCAGCTGGAGTGCGGTCTGCTCTACGCGGACTATGTGCACGGAATGAATTGAACGCGGGTCGCCCGGCGGGCCCCGCGCTGGGGGAAACTATGGAAAAAGAGGCTTTTCTGCGCCTGCCCGAGGCAAAGCGGGAGCTGCTGCTGAAAAAGGGGAAGGAGGCCTATGTCCGCTATCCCTTCGAGGACATCACCATCCGCTTTTTAACGGGGGAGCTGGGCATCGACCTGATCATCACCGACCATCACGAGTGCAAGGCAGAGCTGCCGGACGCCTGCGCCGTTGTCGACCCGCACCGGCCGGACGCGACTTACCCGCACCAAGGCCTGTCCGGCGTCGGCGTCGCCTTTAAGCTGGCCTGCGCCATCTGCGGCGAGCAGGAGGCAGCCCTGGCCCGCTACTGCGACCTGGTCTGCCTGGGGACGATCGCCGACGTGATGCCCCTGCGGGGCGAGAACCGCCGCTTTGTCCGCGACGGGCTCCAAGCGCTGCAAAAGACCCGGCGCGTCGGCCTGGCGGCCCTCATCCGGGAGTGCGGCCTGGGCAATCAGGAGATCACTGCCACAACCGTGGGCTATATTCTTGCGCCGCGGATCAATGCCGCAGGCCGGATGGGCCGAGTCGAGCTAGCGGTCGAGCTGTTTTTGACGGAGCAGCCCGCCCATGCAGCCCAGCTGGTGCAAGGATTATGTCAACTTAACAAGCAGCGTCAGGCCATCGAGGCCGGGATCTACCGCCAGGCTGTCGCCATGCTGCCCGCGGAAAAGACGCCTCCCGCCATCGTCCTGGCTGGGGACACCTGGCATCAGGGCGTTGTTGGCATCGTTGCCTCCCGTCTGGCGGAGGAATACAGCTGCCCCACCTTCCTGATTTGCCTGGACGGGGAACACGGCAAGGCCTCCTCCCGCTCCTACGGCGGCTTCAATCTCTTTGCCAGCCTGCGGGATCTGGCTGACCTGCTGGAAAACTACGGCGGGCACGAATTAGCCGCCGGTTTCACCATCGCCAGAGGCAAGATTGATACCTTCCGCACCGAGATTTCCCGCCGGGCGCAGGACTTTGCCGAGTCTGGCCAGGCCCACCGGGCACTGGAGGTCGACTGCACGATTCCGCCGGAGCTTTTGACCCTGCAGAACATCGACGGGCTGCACCAGCTAGAGCCCTGCGGCGCCGGCTGCCCCCGGCCTGTCTTCTCTCTGGAGCAGGTACTCGTCGAGCAGCTCTCAGAGATCGGCGGCGGCAAGCATCTGCGGCTAAAGCTCCGCTGGGGCCCCCGGCCGGATCAGACCCTCAGTGCCATCTTTTTCTCGACCAACGCACTACAGGCAGCGATCTTCGCCGGAGATACCGTCGACGTCGCCTTTACCCCACAGATCAATGAATACCGGGGCGTCCGCTCCGTGCAGCTGAATTTGGTCGATATCCGCCCCTGCCAGGCAGAACGGGAGGCTACCCAGGTCCAGCGGGAGGTTTATCTGCGTCACCGCAGATGCAAGCCCATCACGGCGGACGAGGCCGAGAGTCTGCTGCCGCGCCGCCCGGATTTTACCGCCGTCTGGCGCTATCTCATCTCCCACCAGGACAAGGGCCGGGTGCAGGACGATTTTGCGTGCCTGTGCCGCAAGATCCTGCGCCACACCGGCGCCGCCTGCTCCATGAGCCGCATCCGCGTCTGCCTGGACGTCTTTGACGAAATGGGCCTGATCGACCTGGAGCAGCAGGCCAAATACCTCTCCATCACCATCACGGCCCAGGGGAAAAAGGTCGATCTGGCCAAAAGCGCCATCATCCGCAGCCTGGAGCGCTGCAAACAGGAGGACACACATGGAAACGTTCCAACAACGGTATGACGCCATGGTCCGGGCCATCGCCCGGTATACGCCATATGTGAATATGCAGCTCATCAACCAGGCAGTGGATTATGCTGCCAATAAGCACGCCAATCAGGTCCGCAAGGACGGCTCCCCGTATATCATCCACCCCTTGGCCGTGGCGGAGATTGTCGCAGAGATTGGACTGGATACAGATTCCCTCGTCGCCGCCCTGCTGCACGACTGCATTGAGGACACCGACTCTACCCACGACGACCTCTCCCGCCTCTTTGGTCCGACGGTCGCCGAGCTAGTCGAGGGCGTCACAAAGCTGACCCGGGTCGAGTACAGCACGCTGGAAGAGCAGCAGATGGAGAATCTGCGCAAAATGTTTCTGGCCATGAGTAAGGACATCCGTGTCATCCTCATCAAGATTGCCGACCGGCTTCATAATACCCGCACGATGCAGTACCAGACCCCAGCCAAGCAGATTTCCAAATCCCGAGAGACGATGGATATCTATGCCCCCCTGGCCCACCGGCTGGGCATGCAGAAGATCAAATGGGAGCTGGAGGACGCCAGCTTAAAATACCTGGACCCGGAGGGCTACGCCAGCCTGACGGAGCATTTAAATGCCCGCAAAGCCGAGTCCGACCGCTTTATGAAGGCCATCCAGACCCAGATCACCGCCCGACTGAACCAAGTCGGCATCCAGGGCAGCATTTACGGGCGCATCAAGCATATCTATTCCATCTACCGCAAAATGAAAGCCCAGAACAAAACCATCGACGAGCTCTATGACCTCTACGCCTTCCGGGTCATTGTCGATTCCATCCCCGATTGCTACAACGTCCTGGGGCATATCCACGACCTGTTCAACCCCGTCCCCGGGCGGTTCAAGGATTATATCTCCACGCCGAAGCCCAATATGTATCAGTCGCTGCACACGACAGTCATCGGCACCCAGGGTATCCCCTTCGAGGTGCAGATCCGCACGTGGGACATGCACCAGACGGCAGAGTACGGTGTCGCCGCCCACTGGAAATACAAGCAGGGCGTCTCCGGCAACGAGGAAAAGGAATTTGAATGGATCCGCCGTCTGCTGGAAAACCAGCAGGAAGCCGACGCTGAGGATTATATCCACTCCCTCAAGGTCGATATGTTCGACGACGAGGTCTTCGTCTTCACCCCCAAGGGCAAGGTCATCTCCCTGCCCGCCGGGTCGACTCCCATCGACTTTGCCTATGCCATCCACTCCGCCGTAGGCAACTCCATGGTCGGGGCCAAGGTCAATAACCGCATCGCAGGCTATGACCTGCCGCTGAAAAACGGCGATATCGTTGAGGTTCTGACCTCAAAGACCGCCAAGGGCCCCAGCCGCGACTGGCTGCAGATCTGCAAGAGCAACCAGGCCCGCAGCAAGATCAAGCAGTGGTTTAAAAAAGAACGCCGGGAGGACAATATTCTCCACGGCCGCACCAGCTTCGAGGGCGAGCTGCGCCGGATGAACCTGCAGCCGTCGATCCTGCAGAATCCAGATATCCTGCGGGCCGTTTTGAAAAAAAACAGCTTCGACTGCCTGGACGATATGTACGCTGCCATCGGCTATGGCGGCCTGACCGCCGTCAAGGCGGCAAACCGTGTGCGGGACGACCTGCAGCATGCCACCCGGGCTGCCCGGGAGCAGGCCGCACTGGAATCCCGCCAGACGGACGGCAAGCCGTCCCACCGCAACACCAGCGGCGTCGTCGTGGAGGGCATCGACTCTTGTATGCTGAAATTCTCCCGCTGCTGCACCCCAGTTCCCGGCGATGAGATCATCGGCTTTGTCACGAAGGGCTACGGTGTCTCCATCCATCGGAAGGACTGCCCCAATGCCCAGGGCTCTTTGGACCCGGCCCAGCAGGGCCGCTGGGTCAAGGTCTCCTGGGCCAATGATGAAAACGAAAGCTTCTATACCACGCTGGAAATCGAATCAACCGACCGCGACGGTTTGTGGCTGGATGTTACGACTGTTATGACCCAGGCACGGGTAAAAATCTCCGAGCTCTCCGGCAAGGACCTGCCTGGGAACCGTGCCATTACAACCCTGACCATTGAGGTCCAGAATGTGGAAGAATTAAACCGCGTCCGCGCCAAGCTGCGGAGCCTGCCCGGCGTGATGAACATCCGCCGCGGCCAGCCGTAAGAACAGGAGGGTACCCCGTATGCGAGCAGTTGTCACAAGAGTCACTGAGGCCAGCGTCAAAATTAACGAAGCCATCTGCGGCAGCATCGGTCAGGGTCTTTTGATCCTGCTGGGCGTTGGCCCTGAGGATACACCCGCCCACTGCCAAAAGCTAGCGGATAAGATTCTCGGCCTGCGCATCTTTGAAGATGACAATGGCAAAATGAACCGGAGCCTTGCCGATGTCGGTGGCCAGGTCCTGGTCGTCAGCCAATTTACCCTCTACGGCAACTGCCGCAAGGGCCGCCGCCCCAGCTTTGTCGGCGCAGCCGGGCCTGATTTGGGAGCGCAAATGTATGAGCTGTTCCTGCGCACCTGCGCAGAGCTCGGTTTTCCGCCGCAGCACGGGCAGTTTGGCGCGGATATGGCCGTCGCCTCCATCAATGACGGGCCAGTCACGCTCATTCTCGACACGGCGGAACTGATGTAAGCGATTTGCAGGGGGAAAACAATATGAAGATCAAACAGCTGACACTTGGCTTATACGCCACCAATTGTTATATCGTCTATGACGAGGCGACGCGCGACAGCGTCGTCATCGACCCCGGCTATACGCCGGAGGTCATCTTGCAGGAGCTGGAGCAGCTGCAGCTGCAGCCCCAGGCCATCCTGCTGACCCACGGCCATTTTGACCATGTCGGCGGCGTCGCGCCGCTGTACGCGGAGCTGGACTGCAGGGTCTATCTGTGCCAGAAGGATACCCAGCTGCCGCCGTATATCACCGCCGGGCAGCTGTGCTACACGGATTTTTACGCCGAGGGCGACGATTTGACCTTCGGCGCACTGCGATTCCACGTCATCGAGACGCCGGGCCATACCCCGGGCTCCGTTTGCTTGCTCTGCGAGGATGTCATTTTCTCCGGCGACACGCTCTTTAAAGGTAGCTGCGGCCGAACCGACGGCCCCGGCGGCAGCTGGAAGGACATGTGCCGCTCCCTGCAGCGCCTTGCGGAGATTCAGCGGGACTACCAAGTCCTGCCCGGCCACGGCGAGGCAACGACGCTCCGCCGGGAGCAGCTCTATAACGCGTTTATGCAGGAGGCCCGCGGCCAATGAAGCTATATCTGCAGGGCCACGACTGCCGTTACGCCGTGGAGCAACTGCAGTTGGCCCTCTTCGGCCAGCCGCTGGAGTATGTCGAAGCGCTCTTCCCGGCGGGGGAGGACGGCGCCGTCTCCGCGTTGCACACCGGCCCCCAATGGCTGACGGCAACATGCACGATCACCCGCGGCGGCAAAACAGTCCGCGCCAGCCGCCGC
>OMNT01003245.1_pt1 | contig 12001 bp, 11 predicted proteins | sample 1672551 | NCBI WGS metagenome assembly OMNT01 (sample SAMEA3136698, study PRJEB25190) | human gut metagenome
ACGTCACCAACGACGTGCTGTACAAGAACGGCATCAACTGCCTGGTCATGCCGTCCGCGGAGCTTAGCCGCGGCCGTGGCGGCCCGCGCTGCATGTCCATGCCGGCCTGGCGCGAGGCCATCTAGGCTCTCTTCCCATCCATTGCGGCGGCCGATCTCCCTTATCGGCCGCCTCTCCCTTAAGGAGAAACTCCCATGGCTGATACTAAAAAGAAGAAGCGCGCGAGCCTCTCTTCGTTCACCATCTTGCTGATCATCCTCGTGGTTCTCGCCGTCGTGACCGTCATCATGGCCGCTTGCGGCGTGGAGGGCATCGAGGGCGCCACGCTCTCCGGCGTACTCACCGCGCCGGTGTTCGGCTTCCAAGACGCCATCGGCGTGTGCCTGTTCGTCATGATCTTGGGCGGCTTCCTCGGCATCATTACCGAGACCGGCGCGCTTGACGCCGGCATCGCCGCGCTGGTTCACAAGCTCAAGGGCAACGAGCTCGTGCTCATTCCTATTTTGATGTTCATCTTCTCCATCGGCGGCACCACCTACGGCATGTGCGAGGAAACGGTGCCCTTCTACCTGCTGCTCGCCGCCACCATGGTGGCCGCCGGCTTCGACAGCCTGACCGGCGCGGCGGTCGTCCTTTTGGGCGCCGGCTGCGGCGTTTTGGGCTCGACTGTGAACCCGTTCGCCGTGGGCGTGGCCGTCGATGCGCTCTCCGGTATCGGCATTGCCGTCAACCAGGGCATCATCATCGCGCTCGGCGCTATTCTCTGGCTCACGACGACGATCATCTCCATCATCTTCGTGATGCGCTACGCCAAGAAGGTGAAGGCCGACAAGGGCTCCACCTTCCTGTCGTTGCAGGAGCAGCAGGACATGATGAACGAGTGGGGCATGAAGGAGTCCGAGGTCGAGGCCGGCGACGGCCAGGCCGCCGCCCCCGCCAAGATGACCGGCCGCCAGAAGTGGTCGCTCATCGTCTTCGGCCTGACCTTCGTCATCATGATCGTCTCGTTCATCCCCTGGACCGATCTCGGCGTGGACATCTTCGAGGCCGGTCAGGTGACCGAAGAGGTCACGACCACAATCAGCGGCGATGAACTCATTACGGCCTACGACGAGGCTAACGGCACCACCACCGAGCTGGCCGCTCCTGTGGAGGCCACCTCGGTTTCCGAGGAGACCGTGCAGCCCGCTTGGTCCTCGTTCCTGACCGGCGTGCCCCTGGGCGGCTGGTACTTCGACGAGGCCTCCACCTGGTTCCTGCTCATGGCGCTTGTCATCGGCCTTATCGGCGGGGTGTCCGAGGCTCGCTTCGTGAAGGCGTTCATCAACGGCGCCGCCGACATGATGTCGGTCGTGCTCATCATCGCGCTGGCCCGCTCCATCACCGTGCTCATGGCCAAGACGGGCCTTGACATGTGGATCCTGAACAACGCCGCCGCGGCGCTGACGGGCATGTCGGCGATCATCTTCGCGCCGCTGTCCTTCCTGCTCTACATCGTCCTGTCCTTCCTGATCCCGTCCTCCTCCGGCATGGCCACGGTGTCCATCCCGATTCTGGGCGGCCTGGCCCACCAGCTGAACTTCTCGGTCGAGACCATGGTCATGATCTACTCCGCTGGCAACGGTCTTGTGAACCTGTTCACGCCGACCTCCGGCGCCATCATGGGCGGTTTGGCCCTTGCCAAGGTGGAGTACTCCACGTGGCTCAAATTCGGCGCCAAGCTGTTCGTGGCTCTCGGCGTGGTCTGCATCGTGATCCTCACGGCGGCCATGGTGATCCTGTCGTAGCATCCAAGGCGAGCGACTGGTTTTGTGCGGTTGCGCAGTTCTGACCTGCGGAACCGTTAGCGGGAGCGCCCGGGCACAGTGCTCGGGCGCTCCTGTTTTTCTCGGGCCATTCATGCTATTATGGCCGCTTATAGGCGCGATTGGGTACGGCACAGCCCGCGCGCGTGGTAACGCCGACGTACTGAAGACGTACAGAAGAGGAAGTTAGATCAATGGAAATTCGCGAATCCCTCGAAGCGATCATCGACGCCGCGATCGACGCGGCCCGTGCCGACGGCTCACTTGAGCTGGCGGAGGCCCCGCAGGCAGCTCTTGAGCGACCCCGCGACGAGGCCAACGGCGATTGGGCGAGCACGGTGGCCCTGCGCGTGTCCAAGCTGGCTCACAAGAGCCCCCGCGAGATCGCCCAGATCATCGTGGATCACATTCCCGAAAACGACATGATCGCCTCCGTGGAGATAGCCGGCCCGGGCTTCATTAACATCCGCCTGTCGGATGCGGTGCTGCAGGGTGTGGTACGCGAGGTGCGCGAGGAGGGCGACAATTTCGGTCGCGGTACCATCCCCGAGGGCGAGCGCTACGTGAACCTCGAGTACGTGTCCGCCAACCCCACTGGCCCCTTCCACGTGGGCCATGGCCGCTGGGCGTCGCTCGGCGATGCCATGGCGCGCGTCATGCGCCACGGCGGCTATGATGTGTACGAGGAGTACTACATCAACGACCACGGCAACCAGATGGACGTGTTCGGCAACTCCGTGAACGTGCGCTACCAGCAGCTGCTCGGCCGCGACGTGGAGATGCCCGAGGCCTGCTACGGCGGCGCCTATGTGAAGGACATCGCCCAGGACATCATCGACCGCGACGGCGACAAGTGGCTTTCCGTCTCCGACGAGGAGCGCGTGGAGGCCTTCCGCGAGATGGCCTACGACATGACGCTTAAGAACCAGCGCGAGGTGCTAGCCAACTTCGGCACCACCTTCGACAAGTGGTTCTCCGAGCGCTCGCTGTACGTGGAGGACGAGAACGGCGAGAGCGCCGTGTCCCGCTCGCTGGACGCCATGCGCGAGAAGGGCTACCTCTACGAGAAGGACGGCGCGCTGTGGTTCCGCTCGACGGATTTGGGCGACGACAAGGACCGCGTGCTCATCAAGGGCGACGGCGAGGCCACCTATTTCATGAGCGACGTGGCCTACCACTACGACAAGATGATGCGCGGCTTCGACCACCTTATCGATCTGTGGGGCGCCGACCACCACGGCTACATCAAGCGCTGCGAGTGCATGCTCGAGGCCTGGGGCTGGCCTGGGGCGCTGGAGGTGCAGCTGGGGCAGCTCGTGAACCTGTTCCGCGATGGCAAGGCCGTGCGCATGTCCAAGCGCACCGGCGAGATGGTCACCTTCGAGGAGCTCATCGACGAGGTGGGCGTGGATGCCACCCGCTACCTCATGCTCTCCCGCTCGGCTGACCAGCCCATCGACTTCGATATCGAGGTGGCGAAGAAGAAGGACGCCTCCAACCCGGTGTACTACGTGCAGTACGCCCACGCGCGCATCTGCTCCATCCTGCGCAAGGCGGCCGATGAGGCCGACGCCGCCGCCGTCGAGGCGGGGGAGATGACGATGGGCGAGCTCGCCGAGAAGATCATTCCCGAGGATTGCGACCTGACGCCGCTCACCCATCCCTCCGAGCTGGCGCTCATGCGCAAGATGGCCGACTTCGGCAACCTCATCGCCCTGGCGGCCCGCGACCGCGCGCCGTTCCGCCTGACCCACTACGCGCAGGATCTGGCGTCGCTGTTCCACCAGTTCTACACCAACTGCCACGTGCTCACCGACGACGCCGACGTGCAGACGGCGCGTTTGGCCCTGTGCGACGCCACCCGCATCGTGCTGGCCTTGACGCTGAACCTGCTGGGCGTGTCGGCTCCGGTGAAGATGTAGGTTTGGCGAGCCTGGCCGACTTGCGCTAGAATAGCCAACGCATCTGGGGCTGTAGCTCAACGGTGGAGCAGGGGACTCATAATCCCTTGGTTCTCGGTTCGAATCCGGGCGGCCCTACCAAGAAACACCAGGTCGGAAGCTTATTGCTTCCGACCTTTTCTTTACTTATGGGGGTTAAATCGGGCAAAAACCCAGAATTGGTCCAGACCTTCCCGCTGAGCTCTTTGGCATACGGCGGGATCACCGCTTCCCGATGTCGATGCCTACGGGTTGCAGCGCTTGCAGGGGTCGTAGCCCTTCGCGATGAGGTTTTCGCGGGTGTCCTCGACGTCCTCGCGGTTCTTGGGGCTCATCTGATCCACGGACGAGCAGCTCGGCAGGTGGAACTTCTTCGAGTTCGTGTTCAGCACGTACTCGGTCGTACCTTTGCCCTCGGCGGAGCCCGTCGCGCCCTTCTCGGACGCTTCGCCGGCGCCGGCGCCTTCGCTTGCGGTGTCGGGCGCGCTTTCGGCTCCCGACACGTCGGGGAGGGGGGTGGCATCCTCCTCGAGCATCGATTCACCCGTGCCGTAGTCGATGACCACGCCCGGCTGCACGTTGTAGCAGAAGACGTTGAAGGCCACGCCCTCGCCGCCATCTTCCACGGACTCCGCCATCATGTGCACGCCGCGGGCCACCAGCTCGCTTCCCTCGAAGACGGGCATCACGGCCATGAGTACGTGGTTGCCTGTGGCATCCACATAGTCGGCCACGGCATTCTCGAAGGGCAGCATGCCCTGGACGTTTAAATAGCGTGTACCGGTGATGAGGTTTCGCTCGTTGGCATTCTCGCCCGTGAGCTGGTAGCCCAGAAGATGGCACCGGTTGAACAGGTACTTGCCCTCCACGAAATCGTACTTGGCCATCTGCCAGCCGGAGGGGCGCACCTCGCCGATGGAGCCTCGCTTCTCCGTTGGCTGGGTCTCGGGTCCTACCACGGCGAAGGCGGCGGTGCAACGGCCCAACTCATCCAGCTCGCCGTAATGCTCGTGCCCGGGTTCGGCGGCGCGCTGCTCATCGGTGAATGTCGGCTCGCCGTCGTTCACGTAGACGTAGGGATTGCCCTCGAAGGCGGGGACATCGCGATAGCTGAGGACGCCATCGTCGGTCACAGGTCGATTTTCGCCAACAGCCTCAGTTTCCTGCTGGTTTGTATCCTCTGCGGGAGCACTCTGGGGTTCTTGCGGGCCGTCGGGCGTCCCCGTGCTCGCAAGCTCGGGGGTCGGTTCGCCGGGCGGTGCCTCATTGCCTGCCGTCGAGGCGCTGCATCCGGTCGCAAGGGCAATCGAAAGCAAGAGCGTCAGAGCGATGCCGATGACGGGGGTATGGTTTTCTTGCTGCGGGGATCGTTGGGGCATGATCTTCTCCTAATCGGGGTCGCAAGCGCCCTCCCGACAAAAAATTGCGATAAAATGGTCAAAAAACCGAGTTGTGAGTCCTGATCGTAAGATTTCGACGTTACTTTGCCTAGTTTAACGCCTTTCTTCCGCAGTTTGCTGGCAAAAATGGGCAGTTTGGTTCCCCCGAAAGACTCAAAACTCGGTTTTTTGACCAATTTTTGCGAAACTTTATGCAAGAGCGCACGCATCCGGCATCCGACGCTCTTTAGGGAAGGTGGGAGTGCGCCGTGGACGACCTCTTCGCGCGGACGCGATTGCTGCTGGGGCAGGACGGCCTCGACCGCTTGGCAGCGGCGCGGGTGGCCGTGTTCGGTGTTGGCGGCGTGGGCGGCTACGTGGTGGAGGCGCTGGCCCGCAGCGGCGTGGGCGCGCTCGATCTGATCGACTCCGACACGGTGGATGCCACCAACCTAAACCGACAGATCATCGCCACGGTAGACGCCATCGGGCGTTCGAAAGTGGAAGTGGCAGCTGAGCGCGTGGCTTCCATCAACCCGTCGTGCGTCGTGCGGGCGCACCAATGCTTCTTCCTTCCCGAAACGGCCGGCCAGTTCGATTTCGCGGCCTTCGACTACGTGGTGGACGCCGTAGATACGGTAAGTGCGAAGATCGCCCTGGTGGAGGCGGCCTTTGCGGCGCGAGTGCCCATCGTGTCTTCTATGGGCGCCGGCAACAAGCTCGATCCGACGGCGTTTCGAGTGGCGGACGTCTACGAGACCTCGGTCGATCCGCTCGCCCGCGTCATGCGCCGCGAACTGCGTCGTCGTGGCATTCCGTCGTTGAAGGTGGTTTACTCCACCGAGCCGCCGCTCGCTCCCCTTGGCGACGATGGGGCGGTGAAGAACGGTACGCGCCCGGCACCCGGCTCGGTCGCTTTCGTTCCCTCGGTGGCCGGCCTCATCCTCGGCGGCGAAGTGGTGAAGGATTTGGCGACACGCTAGAGAGTGACGTCGCCCGTTCTTCGGCGTTGGCGTTTTGCGGATCAGCTGCGGGGTAGTGAGGGCGGGAGCGGCGCCCACGGCGCGGGGAGTGGCACGGGAAAAATAATCCTTGCGTCCCGACGCTCCGTTGCCTATAATTCTGCCTTGCGCGAAATGGTGGGTGTGGCCTAGTTGGCTAAGGCGCCAGATTGTGGCTCTGGAGATCGTGGGTTCGAGTCCCATCATCCACCCCAGCGCGTTTGAAAATTTAGGGCTTGCAATTCTGAAAAGCTTCGCCTAGAATATTCAAGCGCTTTGCGCAGGAACCAAGTGCACCATTAGCTTAGTTGGTAGAGCAGGGGACTCTTAATCCCAAGGTCGAAGGTTCGAGTCCTTCATGGTGCACCACCGAAATGCTAGGTCGGGAGCTTGTGGCTCCCGACCTTTTTCGTTCATCTGGGTCAAATCTGCTGAAAAACCCAGAAGCATCCCAGATCTTTTCCGTCTTGCGGCCCAGATCGCACTTTCGCGGCGTATGTTGCCCCTGGTACTTGATGGCGAACCACCCGTCCGAGGTCTTGCCCGACAAGCACCATCCGACATGGAACGCGATCACCGCGAACGACGCCAGGAGGCACAGCTCGCGGGGCTTGCCGTCCAGCGAGAAGCTGGCGATTACGAACGTCCACGAGATAAGCGAGGCGGCCAGCGATACGGCCAGGTTCAAGGCTCCTCCTTTCTTTACGGGTTCTCGTCGGGAGCGAATATGCGCGGGCGCGGCGGCCTGGTAGAATACGGGCGTAAATCTGAGAGACGGGAGGCACCGTGGTAAGGCTTAGCAGGACCCAGAGGAAGGTGCTTGCGGCCGTCATCCCTATAGATGGCAAGATGGGCTTCCGCAAGGCGATCGACGACGGAGCCATCGACCTGGGCTCTCTCGGCCTCAACCGCGATCAGTTTAGGCGGTACCTGAACGAGCGCGTCAAGCTCGACCTCGTCAAACCGGAGAGAACCGAGGACGGGGACAAGCTGTACTGCTCTCAAGTCTCGGCGCCTGCTACTTCCAGGAGTCGAAGATCGAGGTGGCCAAGACCGTCGGGAAGTACGCGTTCCAATTCCTGATTGGCAGATCCGGCGGCCTCGTCGCCCTCCTCGTCCAGAGGATGCTAGGCCAGTAGCGCGCTGCCCGCTTTGTAGGCCAGTGCCCCGCCGAGTCCGCATAGGAACGCCATCACCAGGTCGTCCCTTCCAAGCCTCTTCACGTCTCTCCACCTCCTCTCGTCGCGCGGCCTCCTTTCCGGCTGCCGCGCCTGCGCATATTCGACTCTCAAGGTTCGGGGGAACCTTCATGGGTCTTCTTGCAACCAACAATTAGATTGTTGGTGTTTATGAAGTTACACCAATTAAATTGCTGTATCAACCCAAATAAGAACAATTTGGTTGAAGATTCAACAATTTCGTTGTAATATTTTGAACGCGATGAGTGGAGGTCGTCATGAACCTACAATTGCAGCGTTTAAGAAAACTGGCTGGGTTCAAAACTCAAAAAGAGGCTGCGGACGCTTTAGGTGTACCGGAACGTAGATATGCGTCTTGGGAAAGAGAGGAGGCTATGATAAACCTCGAACAAGCCTATAACTGCGCGCGCTTGTTCGGCTGTTCCATCGACGCCATAGCTGGGTACGACCCTCCCGTGTCTTACTCCGACCCGGCTCAGGCGGCTCTCAACGGCTACTGGGAGTCCATGAACGACGACGGGAGGAGGCGGCTTCTGGACATAGCGGAGGTCGCGGCCGACGCCAACATGGTCAGAGTTCACAAAAATGCCGGGGGTCTACGAGCGCCGGCCGAGGTGGGAAGGAGCGCGTAGGTGAGCGAGAAGGGGACGGGCCGTCCCAAGGCGACCGCCATCCTCGCGGGATGCGCGTCGCTGGTTACGATATTCACGTGGATCGGGATAACTCCCGCGGCCGTGGGGCAGTCCGTCTACGACGCCCTCTGCATCGCATGGCCGTTCCTCGTGGCCGGCCTCGCGTTCCTGGCGGGGTGGAACCTGAAGAAGATATGGGTATCGAGGGAGCTTGACAAGAGGGCTGCCCGCATCGCCAAGCTGGAGAAATCGGCGACCGACGCCGCCGGGCGCATCGCGGAGCTGGAGAATCAGGCCAGAGACCGCGACTCGGCGCTAGAGAGCGCGACGAGGAAGAACGGCGCCATCGAGCGCGAGCTGGATGATCTGAGGAAGACGGCACATCGGATAATCGCCGAGAAGGACAAGGCTTTGCACCGGATGGTGGAAGCCGAGGCCGAGCGAGAGGAGCTTAAGGCGAGGCTGGCGGAGTACGAGGACATCGAGGCCAGGGAGGCCGAGCGTCGCAGGCGACACCTGGACGGCATCGCGGCGGAGATAAAGGACCTCCACGCAAACGTCAAGCTGGTGATCCTCGCGCTCTACGATGAAGGGCCTATCCGCGACCTGCACTTCCACGACTTCGGCGGAGCGGCAAGCTTCCTGTCCGACTACGCGGACGGCGAGGAGATTCCGCCCGGCAACGTCATATTCACGTTGAAGCCCGAGACGCGAGAGGCGCTGGACGCGCACCCGGAGGCGCTGGCGCGCGTGCGCGAGAGGATCGAGGACGATCCCAGGCTCCGTCTGCCGCTGGAGCCGGACGACTCGCCGGGGATGGAGGGGGTGCTAAAGGTGTCCGACGGCTACGCAGCGAGCCGACCGGATACGTCAACGGCCGCCGTTCCGGAGAACGGAGCCATAAGGCCGGCAAGGAAATGAGATAGGAAGGATGAGCAGTGGCATTCAAGGACATGATCAAGGACGCGGCGAGCACCGCCATGAGCACCGCGCAGGATGCCGCCCAGGCGGCCATGGAGCACGACCGCCAGCAGGCGAAGGCCCAAGGGGGCGGCGGCATCATGCAGGGCCTCATGGGCAACTACTCCGAACTGCCCGTCGAGGCCATCGAGCAGCAGTACGGCATGTACCTGATGCAGGGGGAGCGGTTCGCCACCGGCTTCGCCCTGCTGCGCGACAAGATACTGTTCACCGACCGGCGCATCGTGTTCATCGACCACCAGGGGGCCACGGGAAAGAAGACCGCCGTCGAGTCCATCTACCTATCCAGCATCATCGGGGTGGAGCTTGAGACGGGCGGCGCCGGCTTCGACCACGCCGAGCTGACGTTCACCTACATCACGTCGCACTACTACAAGGCCTACGACGTGAAGACCGCATCGAAGCGCCTGGACTTCCCCGGCGGCTTCAACGTCCAGCCTCTCTACGCCCTCCTCGAGGGCTACGCCTACGCGAACGTCCAGCGCATCAACGCCTAGGCGCGGCGAAAAACGGAGAGGGAGATGGAGTAGGGAGGTTTGGTGGCGGCAAAAAGCGCGAGTTCCAGGAGAAACGGAGCGGAAAGGGGTAGTCATGGATACTGCAATTGTTGTCGCAATACTGGCTGCGGTGGCAACTGTTGCCGCGGCAGTCATATCGGCGGTTGCCGCTTTCGACAGTCGTTCCCGGCTGCTGAAGAGCATAGAGGCGTACTCTGAGTGGAATTCAGTTACGAGGGGAAGCGCGATGAGCATTGATGAGGAATGTCTTAAAAAGCTTCGTTTAGATATCGATTGGCAGATAGAGAAGCTGAGCGATCCACGATGGTCGACTCTTTCCCAGATGGTTGCGATATGTGCGGCGATGTTTATTGTCTTTGGTGGAATATGGTTTATTCTCGAACCGCCTGGAATAAGCGATTCTGCAGTCCATCTTTTTAGCTTCATGTCTGTCTTTTTCGTATTGTATCTAATTGTATTAATGTTGTTTGTTCGACAGACTGCCAGGCGAAAGTTCTTTAGGAAGGCTAGGGAAATGGAGTAGGGAGGTTTTATGGCAGAACGAGTAGATCCGTCTTGGCAGCTTTGGTGCGACATATATTACCTGGTCAATGATGATGACGAGATCGCGCAGGAGGAAATTGACTGCATAATGGATCAGGCGGAGGGCTATCGCTTTCAGATGCGGTGCTGCGGATGCGAATACATACTGCAGGAGCGCAACGAATCAGGCTTGAGGAAGCTCATGGGCTGGATAGGGAGCTTTGTCACCACGTCGAACGCCAGCAGCGTGGACATCTCCACCGTCAGTATGTCTTCCGCCGAGGCATCGAGCAGCCTCTCCCTGAGCCAGACCATCGCAGCCGTATGGTCTCTTCCCGACGCGGCTATCTCCGACGAGCAAAGAGCGGAATTGTCGAAATTGCTATCGGAACTTGAGAAGAGCGAGGGCAAGGGCAAGCAGAAGGTGCTGGAAGCCGCAAAGCGCATAGGCAACTTTCTGTTTGACAAGTGCATCGAGGCTGTGCCGTCCGTCATGCCTGCGTTGATCCAGGCCATTCAGCAGGCGTCGTGATGGGGCTCGGAGGGATTTGCGAATGAGAATGGTTCCAGTGGCATCGAGCGACCTTGCCGCCGTGGGCTACGAGCACGGGACGCTCTACGTCGAGTTCCACTCAGGCGGCATGTACCGCTACACGGGGGTGTCGGAGTACGTTCACCGCGAGCTGATGGCCGCGCCGTCGCACGGGAGGTACTTCCACCGGTTCATCAGGAACTCGTTCCCGTACCAGAAGGTGGGCTAGTCGGTCACGACGAGCACCACCGCCGGCCCCTCGGCGGGCACGGTCGCCTCGGTGTAGGGCGACAGCGAGACGGACTCCACGCCCTCGCGGCGCTTAAGCTCATCGACAAGCTCGCAGGTGGGAACTTCGGAAAGGCTGCCCATGGTCTCCTCCTGTCTACTGCGGTCATGGTAGGGGAGGAGTCGCCGGCAACAAAAAATGTTGCCAAGGGCGCTTGGCGACAAAACATGTAGATAAGGCGAGCCCCGCGTCAGTTTGGCGACGGAGGCGGGGCCCGCAACAATAACCATCCGATGAACGGAAGGCGGGTGCATTGTACCATGGCGAAGTCGACGTGGGGAAGCAAGCGCCAGAAGAGGCGCGGGGTGTGGGAGCTGCGCTACACCGTCGCGGGGAAGCCCAAGTCCGAGATGTTCCGGGGAACGGCCAAGGAGGCAGACCGGCGCCTCATGGCGCTCCGGCTCAAGTACGAGAGGGCCGCAGAGGATCCTCGCACGGCGCTGGAGGACATAAGGGCCAGGGACGTGCAGGAGTGGCTGTCTGGCATGACGTTCGGCACCGCCAAACACGCCAAGGCCATCTTCAGGATCGTGTTGAACCGCGCCGGGGATCTGGAGTACATCGACCACCACCCCCTGGGCAAGCGGTACATCATGCCCACCGCCAAGAGCGCGCGGCAGCGCAGCTCCGACACCTACGACCCCGACGAGCTGGACGCCATCTTCCGGGAGTGCGAGGGGGAGATTTGGGAGCCGTACTACATCCTGGCGGCGTTCGGCGGTGCCCAGAGGGCCGAGGCGATAGACGTCCGGGCGCCCGAGATCGAGTGGCGCGAGAACGAGTCGGGCCTGTGGGCCGTGTGCCCCGTGCTGCGCGGCGTGCACCTCCTGGACGGCGAGGTAACGGTGCTCGATCGGGCGAAGAGCGACTACCGCACCGAGCCGCTGATCGTGCCGCCGCCGTACTCCTTGCGCTTGAAGGAGATAACCGACGCGGTCCTCGCGGAGGGCGGGCTCGTAGACCACCACCTCCACACCCTTGGCCTTGATGCGCTTCATGACGCCCTGAATGGAGGACTGGCGGAAGTTGTCGCTGCCGGCCTTCATGGTCAGGCGGTAGATGCCCACGATCCGGGGGTGTCTGGCCAGGATCTGCTCCGCGATGAAGTCCTTGCGGGTGCTGTTGGCCGCCACGATGGCGGAGATGATGTTCTGGGGCACATCACGGTAGTTAGCCAGCAGCTGCTTGGTGTCCTTGGGCAGG
>OMNT01003250.1_pt1 | contig 11990 bp, 9 predicted proteins | sample 1672551 | NCBI WGS metagenome assembly OMNT01 (sample SAMEA3136698, study PRJEB25190) | human gut metagenome
CTCGACAAGATGCCAACTTCGGTGTATACTGGTAGGGTGCTTGCGGCAGGAACCGCAAAAACGAACACAATATCTTGTGGTTACGCATAAATATTCAATATAAATAAGGAAAATTATGGAAACTGATTATGAAAACCAAAGGGGCTGGAAACATGCAGCTCCCGCGGGCGGTATGAAGGAGCGGTAAGGAACATGAAGATCATTAAGAGAAACGGCTCGGAAGCAGTGTTCGATATCACTAAGATTATCGTCGCTGTCTCCAAGGCAAATAAAGAGATCGACGAGCGTCAGAGACTTACGAACGAACAAATTCGTACAATCGCTGCAAATGTCGAAGGAGCGTGCGTCGCCATGGGGCGTGCAGCGTCCGTGGAAGAAATACAGGACCTCGTAGAAAAGCAGATCATGGGGCAGGGTGCGTTCGATGTCGCTAAGGAGTATATCTGTTACCGCTATACGCGTTCGCTTGCGCGCCGCGCCAATACCACCGATAACCAGATTCTCAGCCTTATCGAGTGCAACAACGAGGAAGTCAAGCAGGAAAACGCGAATAAAAATCCAACCGTAAACAGCGTCCAGCGCGATTACATGGCCGGCGAGGTCTCCAAAGACATCGCGCGCCGCATTTTGCTTCCGCGCGAAATCGTCGAAGCACACGAGCAGGGCATCATTCATTTCCATGATATGGACTATTTCGCGCAGCACATGCACAACTGTGACCTCGTAAACCTCGAAGACATGCTGCAAAACGGCACGGTCATCACCGGCACGCTCATTGAAAAGCCGCACAGCTTCTCCACCGCCTGCAACATCGCCACGCAAATCGTCGCGCAGGTTGCAAGTAACCAGTACGGCGGTCAGAGCATCAGCCTCGCGCACCTCGCGCCGTTCGTGCAGATTTCCCGCGAGAAAATCCGCCGTGAGGTCGAAGTCGAGATCGGCGAGCTTGGCGTTTCCCCGGATGAGGCCCAAATCTCCAAAATGGTGGAGCGCCGTCTGCGTGAGGAGATCAAGCGCGGCGTGCAGACCATCCAGTATCAGGTCGTGACTTTGATGACGACGAACGGTCAGGCGCCGTTCATCACCGTGTTTATGTATCTGAACGAGGCGAAAAACGAGCGCGAAAAGCGCGACCTCGCCATGATTATCGAGGAAGTGCTGCTCCAGCGCTATGAGGGTGTCAAAAACGAAAAGGGCGTGTGGGTTACCCCGGCATTCCCAAAGCTCATTTATGTTTTGCAGGAGGATAACATTACCCCCGGCAGCGAATACTATTACCTCACCGAGCTTGCCGCAAAGTGCACCGCAAAGCGCATGGTGCCGGACTACATCTCCGAAAAGAAGATGAAAGAGCTCAAAGAGGGAAACTGCTTCCCGGTCATGGGTTGCCGCAGCGCGTTAAGCCCGTGGAAGGATGAAAACGGCAACTATAAGTTCTACGGCCGCTTCAATCAGGGCGTCGTCACACTGAATCTTGTCGATGTTGCGCTCAGCTCCGGCGGCGATATGGAAAAATTCTGGAAGGTCTTCGATGAGCGCCTCGACCTGTGCTACCGCGCACTCATGTGCCGCCACAACCGCTTGAAGGGCACATTGTCCGACGCCGCGCCAATCCTCTGGCAGTACGGCGCAATCTCCCGCCTCAAAAAAGGCGAGCCCATCGATGCGCTTCTCTATGGCGGCTATTCCACCATTTCGCTCGGCTATGCCGGTCTGTGCGAGTGCGTGCGCTACATGACGGGCAAGTCCCACACGGACCCCAGCGCAACGCCGTTTGCGCTCGCTGTCATGAAGTACATGAACGCTGCGTGCGAAAAATGGAAGGCAGAGACCACCATCGGCTTCGGTCTGTACGGCACGCCGCTCGAGAGCACTACGTACAAGTTCGCAAAGTGCCTCCAGCGCCGCTTCGGCATCATCCCGGGCGTCACGGATAAGCCGTATATCACAAACAGCTACCACGTCCACGTTACCGAGCATATCGATGCGTTTGAAAAGCTCCGCTTCGAGTCGCAGTTCCAGGCGCTTTCCACCGGCGGTGCGATCAGCTATGTCGAGGTCCCGAACATGCAGAATAACCTCGAGGCCGTCCTGCAGATCATCCGCTATATCTACGATAACATCATGTACGCCGAGCTCAACACCAAGAGCGATTATTGCCAAAAGTGCGGCTACGACGGTGAGATTCAGATCGTCGAGGATGACGGCAAGCTCGTCTGGGAGTGCCCGAACTGCGGCAACCGTGACCAGGATACCATGAACGTCGCCCGCCGCACCTGCGGTTACATCGGCACCCAGTTCTGGAACCAGGGCCGTACCGCCGAAATCAAAGAGCGCGTGCTGCACTTGTAATTAAGTCAAAATCAAGAATAAACAGTACCGCACAGGGCAGGCGCTTTGTGCGGTATTTCATGAATAGAGGAAACCATCATGAATTACGGTGAGATCAAAAAAACCGACATCGCAAACGGCATCGGCGTGCGCGTCACGCTGTTCGTCTCCGGCTGCACGCGCCACTGCAAAAACTGCTTCAACGCCGAAACGTGGGATTTCAACTACGGCAAGCCGTTTACAAAAGAAACGGAAGACGAGGTGCTCGCAGCCCTTGCACCCGGTTTCATCAACGGTTTAACTTTGCTCGGCGGCGAGCCCATGGAGCCGCAGAATCAACGCGCTTTGGTGCCGTTTCTGCATCGCGTGCGCGAAATATACCCCGAAAAGGACATCTGGTGCTATTCCGGTTCCACCCTGGAGACCGATATGCTGAAAGACGGCGGCCGCAACTGCTGCGAAGTCACGGACGAATTCCTGTCCCTGCTCGACGTGCTCGTCGACGGCGCATTCGTCGATGAACTCAAAGACATTTCCCTGCGCTTTCGCGGCTCGTCGAACCAGCGCATCATCGATATGAACAAGACCCGCGAAACAGGGAGAGTTACCCTCTGGAACGCGAAACCTTAAAAATAAATCAAAACGCCGCCCGGCAGCTGTGTTTCAAACAGTGCCGAGCGGCATTTTTTATTTTTCCACACACGCAGCAACGCAGGAATTCAAAATAAGTTAGAAATCGCTAACTTTTCTCTTGACATTTTATATTGTCGAGGTATATAATCGAGATACCCCCAAAGGGTATATGAGAGTCTTCTCTCACAAGAACTATTTTCACAAAAGGAAGCGGTTTAAATGCGTACATATATTTTGAATGCGACCGGCACGGACATCAGCCCTGCTACGATCATCATCTGTGTGGTGATTGCGGCTATTTGTATTTTTGCGGTCATCAGCTATCGCAAAAAGCTCAAAAACGGCTGCTGTGGCGGTGGCGGCGATGAAGTGAAGCACGTCAAGCCGCAGGATACGAACGTGAACGACTACGACCACGTTTACCGCATGGATATCGAGGGCATGCACTGCAAAAACTGCGCCATGCGCATTGAAAACGCATTCAACGAGCAGCCGGGCTGCATGGCAAAGGTCGACCTCGCCGGCAAATTCGTGCGAATCTACACAAAGAAGCCTGTCGAAGAAGTCGTTTTGAAGCAGACCGTCTGGCACGCCGGCTACGAGCCGAAAACCGTCACCGTCGAAAGATAAGACGGAATTGAAATTCAAAGAAAAGCGTGGTATACTCTAAGAAATTCCCGAAATTATAGAAGAAAGTGATGATAGAGTATGAAAAAAATCGCCAGCTTTTCCGTCAATCATGATAAGCTCAAAAAAGGCATGTACGTTTCCCGCATCGACGGCGACGTTGTAACCTACGACTTGCGCATGAAGGTGCCGAACGCCGGAGATTACCTTTCAAACGGCGCGCTCCACACGTTCGAGCATCTTTTCGCCACGTATGCGCGCAACTCCGCGTTGTCCGATTCCGTCATCTACGTCGGCCCCATGGGCTGCCGCACGGGCTTCTATTTCCTCCTGCGCGACAACGTGAGCCGCCTAGATGCCCTGCATCTCGTGCAGGAATCCTTCGCGTTCATCCGCGATTTTGAGGGCGAGATCCCCGGCAGCCGCCGCGAAGAGTGCGGCAACTACAAAGAGCACGACCTCAAGGGCGCCAAAGAGACTGCCGTCGATATGCTCGAGGTCCTCAAGGACTGGACGCCGGAGAAAATGGAATACGAAGCGTAAGTCAAGCCAAGATTAACACCCAAAGCACCGTTTTGAGCCAAAAGCCAAGCGGTGCTTTTTACTTTAAACGCAGGTCAAAAATCCGGGCAGAATATTTTTGAAAAAAAGCTAAAATAAGAGTTGACAATATACCCTGTGTGGGTATATAATCAAGATACCCCAAGAGGGTATATAAAGCGAAATCGGAAAGGAGAATTCCGTTGGAACATACAGAAGAAAAAGAGCTGCACGCTTGCTGCAAAAGCAATGCAACCGATACGGAAGCGTGCACAGACTGCACCGAAGAAAAAACCGAAGAGAAGTGCTGCGGCTGTCATAAAACAAAGCACCGCTCCGATGAGGAGTACAAAAAACTCATCCACAGATTAAACCGCATCGAAGGGCAGATCCGCGGCATTCGCGGCATGGTGGAGAAAAGTGCCTACTGCCCGGATATCCTCGTACAGGTCGCGGCAGCCAACGCGGCGCTCAACGCATTTACGAAAGAGCTGCTCGCAAACCACATCAAGACTTGTGTAGCGGACGACATCCGCGCAGGAAACGATGAAGTCATCGATGAGCTTGTCACCACACTGCAAAAGCTGATGCGATAATTTTCGGCGCATTTTTATGAAAGGAAGGGAAGAAAATGGAACAGTATAACGTCACGGGTATGAGCTGCGCGGCGTGCAGCACCCGTGTGGAAAAAGCGGTCAGCAAGGTGCCGGGCGTTACGTCCTGCTCAGTCAGCCTGCTCACGAACTCCATGGGCATTGAGGGCACGGCTTCGCCGGAAAGCATCATCAAGGCCGTGGAAGATGCCGGTTACGGCGCGTCCAAAAAAGGTGCGGCGCAGAATAGCACAAGCCCCAACGTTGCTGCAGAAGATGCCCTGAAAGACCGCGAAACTCCAAAACTCAAAAAGCGCCTCATTGCGTCCGTCGGCTTTTTGGCTGTCCTCATGTACATCTCCATGGGGCATATGATGTGGGGCTGGCCACTGCCGAATTTTCTCAAAGACAACCACGTCGCGATGGGCCTCATCCAGTTGCTCCTCACCGTCATCATCATGGTTATCAACCAGAAGTTCTTCATCAGCGGCTTTAAAGGGCTCATCCACCGCGTACCGAATATGGATACCCTCGTGGCGCTCGGCTCGGGCGCGTCGTTCCTGTACAGCACCTACGCGCTGTTCGCCATGACAGATGCCCAGATGCGCGGCGATATGACCGCCGTCATGGGCTACATGCACGAGTTCTACTTCGAGTCTGCCGCCATGATCTTAACGCTCATCACGGTCGGCAAAATGCTGGAAGCGCGCTCCAAAGGCCGCACGACCGATGCCTTAAAGAGTCTCATGAATCTCGCGCCGAAAACCGCCGTGCTCGTGCGGGACGGTCAAGAGGTCACCGTGCCCGTTTCCGAGGTTCGCCGCGGCGATGTGTTTGTCGTGCGCCCCGGTGAGAATATCCCCGTAGACGGCGCCGTCCTGGAAGGCGTCAGCGCCGTCAATGAATCCGCCCTCACCGGCGAGAGCATTCCGGTCGATAAGGCCGTGGGCGATGCTGTTTCCGCCGCGACCGTGAACCAGTCCGGCTTCCTGCGCTGCGAAGCAACGCGCGTCGGCGAAGATACCACGCTTTCCCAGATCATCCGCATGGTCAGCGATGCCGCCGCCACGAAAGCGCCAATCGCGAAGATCGCCGATAAGGTTTCCGGCGTGTTCGTCCCGACCGTCATCTGCATCGCTGTTGTTACGTTCATCGTCTGGATGCTCGTTGGGCAGACGTTCGGCTACGCGCTCGCGCGCGGCATCTCCGTGCTCGTCATCAGCTGCCCGTGCGCACTTGGCCTCGCGACGCCGGTCGCCATCATGGTCGGCAGCGGCATGGGCGCGAAAAACGGCATCCTGTTCAAAACTGCCGTTTCACTCGAAAAAACCGGCAAGGTGCAGATCGTCGCGCTCGATAAAACCGGCACCATCACAAGCGGCGAGCCCCGCGTCACGGATATTTTACCCGCCCCGGGCATCACCGAAAAAAATCTTCTGGAAGCCGCAAGTGCGCTCGAGAAAAAGAGCGAGCACCCGCTCGCCAAAGCCATTATGGCGCGCGCTGAGGAGATCGGCGTGCAGGCAAAAGAAGTCACAGACTTCATGGCAAAGCCCGGCAATGGCCTCACCGCTGCCCTGAACGGCGAAGTTCTCGCAGGCGGCAACCTGAAGTTCATCTCCACGCAGGCAGATGTCCCCGCAGATTTTAAAGAAAAGGCCGAAGTCCTCGCGCAGTCCGGCAAAACCCCGCTGTATTTCAGCAGGGGCGGTAAGCTTATCGGCGTTATCGCCGTGGCGGATGTCATCAAGGAAGACAGCCCGCAGGCCATCCGCGAATTGCAGAACATGGGCATTCACGTCGTCATGCTCACCGGCGATAACGCCCGCACCGCAGAGGCCATAGGCCGACAGGCAGGCGTTAATGAAGTCATCGCAGGCGTCCTGCCAGACGGCAAGGAAAACGTCATCCGCAAGCTCAGAGAGCAGGGCGAAGTCATGATGGTCGGCGACGGCATCAACGATGCGCCCGCCCTTACCAGAGCCGACATCGGTGTCGCCATCGGCGCCGGTACGGATATCGCCATCGACGCCGCAGATGTCGTGCTCATGAAGAGCCGCCTGTCCGATGTTCCTGCGGGCATCCGTTTAAGCCGCGCCACACTGCGCAATATCCACGAAAACCTGTTCTGGGCGTTCATTTATAACATCATCGGCATCCCGCTCGCGGCAGGCATATTCATTAACCTGCTCGGCTGGCAGCTGAACCCCATGTTCGGCGCGGCAGCCATGAGCCTTTCGAGCTTCTGTGTCGTCACAAACGCGCTTCGTCTGAATTTATTGAACATCCGCAGCACGAAGCACGATAAAAAAATAAAATCGGCAAAACCCGCCGAAATGAAAACCATCGAGGTAAAGGAGACAAAAACCATGGAAAAAACAATTAAGATTAACGGCATGATGTGCCCGCATTGCGAAGCCACTGTTAAAAAGTGTCTGGAGGCGTTCCCGCAGGTCACATCTGCAGAAGTCAGCCACGAAAAGGGTACGGCGGTCATTCAGCTCAATGCTGAAATTTCCGATGCCGAGCTCAAGAAAGCCATCGAAGATAAGGGCTACGAGGTCGTAGGCTGAGCTCGATAAAGCTTGACACAAATTTAATCTGTGTTACAATAAAAGCACTGCCTGTGTTTGCGGGCAGTGCTTTTACAATTTGTTCACAGCAAATTGGCTTTTTAGAAAGAATAACGGCGTAAAATTAACATAAAGCTAACGTAAAGCAAACGGATAAAGTTTCGCCCGCCTTTTTCAAAGGCGGCGGATTTCAAAGGCAGCGCCTTTGGTCGTCGTTCGCAAACGACGAAACCTTTTTGCCTCCCCAAAAACTAGGAAGGTAGGCTCAACAGTCCGGTGGACTGTTGAGCCGTAGGGAACCCAGTTGCATGGGTTCCCTGAAAGAGCGGCTTTGCGCCGCTCTTTTTATATACACAGTTTTTTCTAAGTAAAAGGTACCGTGAAGTTCATTAGCACGCTGTATCACTTCCTTTCCCTCTGTCAGAGGGAGCCGACATAAAAAGAGCCACTGTGATTACTCGCAGTGGCTCTTAAACACCTTAAATTTAAATTTAGAAACGATCGCGCTTGACGTAAGACGTATGCAGCAGCTCGTGTGCCTTATGGCAGCCGGGCTCGCCGCCCATCCATTCGTAGCACTCCTTGACGACGGGGTTCAGGTGGCTCTTTCTGAGCGTCTTGGCCGCGTCCTCATCGTAGAGGGCTTTTGCACGCAGGGCCTTAATGTCCGTGAAGCTGCGAACCGTAGACGGCTGAATCGGCTGGCCGCCGCCGTTTACGCAACCGCCCGGGCAGCACATGACTTCCACGATGTGGTAGTCGGCTTCGCCGCTTTCGATCTTCTTGAGCAGTTCGTTTGCGTTATTCAGACCGCTGACGACAGCGACCTTGACATCCATGCCGGCAACCTTGTAAACAGCTTCCTTGAAGCCCTTTGTGCCGCGAATCTCTTTGTACTCAATGTTATCGTGGTCGACGCCCTCAAGCACGTCGGCTGCGGTACGGAGCGCTGCTTCCAGAACGCCGCCCGTCGCGCCGAAGATCGTAGCTGCGCCGGTGGAAACGCCCATAACCGGGTCAAAATCCTCTTCCGGCAATCTTGCAAAGTTGAGCTGTGCCATCTTGATCATGCGGGCAAGCTCGCGGGTGGTAATGGAGATATCAACGTCCGGCACACCGGCTGCGTCTTCGTCGTCACGGTTGATCTCGAATTTCTTCGCAACGCACGGCATGACGGAAACAGAAACGATGTTGTTCGGATCGATGCCTTCTCTTTCCGCAAACCACGTTTTGATGAGCGCACCGGTCATCTGCTGCGGGGACTTGCAGGTAGAGAGGTTTTCTGTGAGGCTCGGGAAGTAGTGCTCGCAGAACTTGACCCAGCCCGGAGAGCAGGAGGTGATGATCGGCAGCTTGCCGCCGTTCTTCACGCGGTCAATGAACTCGTTAGCTTCTTCCATGATGGTCATATCGGCACCGAAATCGGTATCGTAGACCTTATCGAAGCCAAGGCGGCGCAGGGCTGCGACCATCTTGCCTTCTACGTTCGTGCCGATCGGCATACCGAACTCTTCGCCGAGCGCTGCGCGCACAGCCGGAGCCGTCTGCACGACAACGACCTTTTCCGGATCGTTGATGGCATCGATGACCTGCTGGGTATTGTCCTTTTCGGTGAGGGCGCCTGTCGGGCAGGCTACGATACACTGACCGCAGGAAACGCAGGCCACTTCGCTGAGCGGCATCTCAAATGCGCAGCCGATCTCGGTATCGAAACCGCGGTTGTTCGCGCCGATGACGGCGACGTGCTGCTGCTGGCAGGCTGCCACGCAGCGGCGGCACAGGATGCACTTTGCATTATCTCTTTCGAGGTGCAGGGTGCTGTAATCCTTTTTGCCGGCGGGAACGGCGCCTTCGTAGCGGTTCTCGCTGTCGATGCCCATATCGTTGCAGAGCTTCTGCAGCTCGCAGGTGCCGCTTCTCTTGCAGGAGAGACATTTGCGGTCATGCACGGAGAGCAAGAGCTCCAGTGTCATTTTTCTGGATTTCTGAACCTTCGGCGTATTGGTGAAGACCTCCATGCCCTCGTTTACCGGGTACACGCAGGCGGCAACAAGCGATTTTGCGCCCTTAACTTCGACCATGCACATACGGCATGCGCCGATCTGGTTGACGTCCTTCAAGAAGCAAAGGGTGGGAATGTCGATTCCGGCTTCTCTTGCGGCTTCGAGGATCGTGCTGCCGGCAGCGACCTCGTAGGACATGCCGTTGATCTTAATATTTACCATATCCATGCTATTCTCAACTTCCTTCCTTACTTCTTTTCGATGGCGCCGAACTTGCACTTTTCACGGCAGACGCCGCACTTGATGCACTTCTGCGTATCGATGACATGCGGCTCGCGGACAGTGCCGGAGATGGCGCCGACCGGGCAGTTGCGTGCGCAGAGCGTGCAGCCCTTGCACTTGTCCGCATCGATGACGTAATTCGTGAGGGCCTTGCAGGCGCCTGCCGGGCAACGATGCTCGGTGACGTGCGCAATGTACTCATCACGGTAATACTTGAGTGTGGAAAGAACCGGGTTCGGCGCTGTCTGGCCGAGACCGCAGAGGGAGTTTTCCTTAATGTAGTAGCAGAGCTCTTCGAGCTTATCGATGTCTTCGAGTGTGCCCTTGCCGCTTGTAATCTTGTTGAGGATCTCAAGCAGGCGCTTCGTGCCGACACGGCACGGGGTGCACTTGCCGCAGGATTCATCGACCGTGAACTCAAGGAAGAACTTTGCGATATCGACCATGCAGGTCGTTTCATCCATAACGATGAGGCCGCCGGAGCCCATCATGGAGCCGATGGCGATGAGGCTGTCGTAATCGATAGGCGTATCGATGAGGGACGCCGGGATGCAGCCGCCGGAAGGACCGCCGGTCTGTGCAGCCTTGAACTTGTGGCCGCCCGGGATGCCGCCGCCGATTTCTTCGACGACTTCACGCAGGGTGGTACCCATCGGAACCTCAACAAGGCCGGTATTGTTAATCTTGCCGCCGAGTGCGAACACCTTGGTGCCCGCGCTCTTCTCTGTGCCGATGCTGCGGAACCACTGCGGCCCCTTGAGGAAGATCTGCGGGATGTTGGCATACGTCTCAACGTTATTCAGAACGGTCGGCTTCTGGAACAGACCTCTGAGTGCCGGGAACGGCGGGCGGCATCTCGGCTCACCGCGCTTACCTTCGATGGAGGTCATAAGCGCAGTCTCTTCGCCGCACACGAATGCGCCGGCGCCGAGGCGGATCTCAAGGTCGAAATCAAAACCGGAATCGAAGATATTCTTGCCGAGCAGGCCATATTCTCTCGCCTGGTTGATGGCAATCTGGAGACGGTGAACCGCGATGGGGTACTCTGCACGGATGTAGATGTAGCCCTGCGTTGCGCCGATGGCGTAACCGGCGATGGTCATGGCTTCGATGACGCTGTGCGGGTCGCCTTCCAGAATGGAACGGTCCATGAATGCGCCCGGATCGCCCTCGTCGGCGTTACAACATACATATTTCTGATCGGCATCGTTTGCCGCTGCGAATTTCCACTTAAGACCGGTGGGGAAGCCTGCACCGCCACGACCGCGGAGGCCGGAATCGAGCATGGTCTGAATGACCTGCTGGGGCGGGATCTTCTCTGTGAGAATCTTGCCGACTGCCTGATAGCCGTCGAGCGCGATGTACTCGTCGATCTGCTCCGGGTTGATCACGCCGCAGTTGCGCAGTGCGACACGCATCTGCTTTGCGTAGAACGTGGTCTCGTTGAGGGATTTTGTAGTGCTTTCGTCGACGACCGTCTCTTTGTAGAGCAGGCGGCGAACGATACGTCCCTTGAGCAGATGCTCCGAAACGATTTCAGCAATATCCTCTTCCTTTACCATCGAGTAGAATGTACCCTCAGGATAAACGATCATAATAGGACCGAGCGCACACAGACCGAAACATCCTGTGCGGACTACCATAACTTCATCGGTAAGACCGTTCTTGTCGATTTCTTCCTGTAATCTTTTGGCAATTTTAACACTGCCTGAAGAAGTACAACCGGTACCACCGCATATCAATACTTGTGAACGATACATATATTAGTTTCCTTTCAGATTTTACATAGCGGAGTTTATCGTGTACTTCGTTACAACGTTGCCGCCGATAATGTGCTGTTCGATTACTTCTACAGCCTTTTCAGATGTCATATTGACGTAGGTTACCTTTTCCTTGCCGGGTGTGATGACTTCAACAACAGGCTCATACTGGCAAAGACCGATACAGCCTTCCTGTATTACCATTACGTCTTTTATGCCCTTTTCCTGTATCCCGTCGGAAAATGCTTTGAGAACAGGTCTTGCCCCTGCCGCAATTCCGCAGGTCGCCATTCCGACAACAATTCTTGTGCAGTCCGATGCTTCGCTTCTCAGGTTCACAACGTTCTGCATCTTGTCACGGATAGCAGCTAATTCTTCAAGAGATTTCATATCTTAAATTATCCTTTCGTGGTCGTTAATATTTGATGCCGCCGTTTACCTCGGCTGTACTGTCCTCAAGATAACGGGTGATATATCCCGTGACCTCGGGTATATTTAACGGAACACTGCCGAGTATGGCTCTGAGCTGCCTTGTATCAAGCGAAAACCGCTTTTCGTCAACCGAATAGTTATAGCTGAAATCTATACGGCAGTTCGCATTTATAAGCGATATAAGCGTACCCGTCATATCGCCCAGCGGCATTCTGT
>OMNT01003258.1_pt1 | contig 11958 bp, 14 predicted proteins | sample 1672551 | NCBI WGS metagenome assembly OMNT01 (sample SAMEA3136698, study PRJEB25190) | human gut metagenome
TACAGATATTGTATTTCTGCATGATGGGAACATAGGGAGTCCATATAAAAAGTATGTTGAATGGTCACAGTGGTTCAATGTCAACGGGACATGCCAATAATCCAACAGATATGTTACACAGACTGGAAACAATGATGCTGATGGGGATTGATCTTCCGTTACAGGCAATTCAAAGACAAGTTGCATCGGCACTTGATATTATCATTCATCTTGGAAGACTTCGAGATAAGACAAGAAAGGTTTTGCAGATTGTAGAAGTGGAAGGTTATGAAGATGGAAAGATCCAGACAAAGGTTCTTTATGAATTTAAGGAGGAGGGGATGAAGAATGGAAAGATACAGGGATGCCTTATGAAGAAAAATGAAATCACGAATAAAGAAAAACTCCTGGCTGCAGGATATCACACCAACTGAATATACTGTCGGAATCATAAAATGTACGGTGAGATTTCTTCTGATTTTGTATTTGTTTTATGAATCGATACTTCCGGCAATTCTCCTGTTCCCGTTATGGTTCTTATACATGAAGGAGTGGATGGAAGAGAAAGCAATCGGAAAAGAACAGGAATTCAGGAGGCAGTTCAGAGATAGTATCCAGACAATGGCAGGGGCACTTAAGGCAGGATATTCTGTAGAGAATGCAATCAGGGAAACAAATCATGATCTGATTGGAATGTATGATGCGAATACAAGGATTCGAAAAGAATATGGTCAGATGGTAAGGAAGCTGGAGCTGAATCTGTCAGTTGTAACCGTATTGAATGAATTTGCGGCTGAAGTAAAGCAGGAGGATGTGACGAATTTTATTACAGTTTATGCAGCAGCTAAGGTCAGTGGTGGGGATTCAATTGCGATTATCAGAGATGCGGCCAGAACAATCGGAGAGAAGATCGATACAGAACGTGAGATACAGACCATGCTGGCTGCGAAAAAGCTGGAATTTGAAATCATGAGCGTAATCCCATTTATAATGATTCTCTACATGAAGATGACATTTGGTGAATTCTTAAGTGTCCTGTATGGTACATGGACCGGATGTATCGTAATGAGCATTTGTCTTGTGCTTTATCTTGGAGCATACAGGTTTGGAAGGAGGATTCTACAGATTGAGATTTAAAAAGAAGTGGAAAAAAGTACTTCAGCCTGACAAAGGAAAATATGGAATCTATAAAAAGGCCGGAATCGTTCTTTTATTGTCAATCGTAATGTTTAGTGCAGTGTATGTCACAGATAATCATCGTCAATTAGCACAGGATGAAAATGGAAACCGGATTTTGGAAAGAAAAGGACAGGGAGAAGGAAAAAAGACAGAAAAAATCCAGATGGAGACAGGCGAGTGGAAAGAGAAGATGAAGGTTCAGATTTCGGAAAAGAAGTATGCAAAAGAAGAGATTGGAGAACAGCTTTCTAAGGCGGCAGAAGAACTTCCGGCTCAGATCCTTGGTGAAAACAAAAGTCTGGATGAGGTCAGGTCAGACCTGAATCTTATTATGGAAATTCCACATACGGGAATCAGCGTGTCATGGGAACTTGATAACTACGAGGTTATGAACAGCAGAGGTGTTTTAAAGCAGGAGAAGCTGACGGAAGAAGGAACACTCGTCAAATTAACCGCTGTCCTTCGATATGATGAGGAAAAAATGTCCTGTGAATTTTATGCACACCTGTTTTCCACACCGTTGTCAAAGAAGGAAGGTGTTCTGAAAAAGATATCCCAGGAAGTAGAAAAAGCAGATCAGGAACAGCGGGAAAAGGATTACCTGATATTGCCAGATCAGGTAGATGGAAGAAAATTATCCTGGAAGCCTGTGAAGGAAATGAGAGCATTTGGAATTCTTTTACTTGGCGGAGTGATGATTGTATTCCAGTTTACAGCAGAGAAACAAAAGCAGAAAGAACAACGAAAGAAAGAAATCAGGCAGATGCAGTTTGATTATCCGCAGCTGATCAATAAATTCAGTCTGTATATAGGGGCAGGAATGACAGTGAGAAGAGCCTGGATCCAAATTGTAAAAGAATATGACAAAGAGAAACACTATCTTGGAGAAAGAACAGTGTATGAAGAGATGAGATATACAATGAATGAACTGAAGAATGGAAGACCGGAAAGTGAATGCTACGAGGCATTTGGAAGGAGGTGCGAGAGTCCGGTTTACCGAAAGTTCGGAATGCTTTTAAGTCAGAATTTAAGAAAAGGAACCAAGGGACTGACGAATCTGTTACAAAGAGAGGCGCAGGAAGCTTTTGAGGAACGAAAAAATATGGCAAAGAAACTTGGTGAAGAGGCAGGAACAAAGTTGATGATACCGTTGTTTCTTATGTTGGCAGTCGTGTTCGTGATCGTGACTGTCCCAGCGTTTTTGACGATTCAGATTTGAGAAAAAAGAGGGAAAAGAAGGAGAGATACAAGATGAGAAAATTATTGATAAGAAAAAATAAAGATAAGAAATATGTTGCCGCGATCACAACAATTGAACTGGTTTTAATTTTGGTTATATTAATTGCGCTTCTGCTGATTTTTAAAGAACAGTTGATTAGTTTGATCACTACGATTTTTGAGAAAGTGACATCAGAAAGCTCCGGCATATAGCATGCGGTCCGTAAAAGGCGAAATTACTGTATTTTTAAGTTTATCATTTACTTTGTTACTTTCATTTATCTTTGGAATTCTAGAGTCTGCTGTGATTCAAGGATCAAAAAATCTCAGCAGAATTGACACAGATCGGGCAATCTACTCCGTTTTCGGAGAATATCATCAGGAACTTATGGAACAATATCATGTTTTGGGAATTGATCTTGGTTACAGGACAGGAAATTATGAAGAAGAAAATCTGATTCAGCGTTTGCATTATTACAATTCTGGTTCTACAGATCATCAAATCAAGGGAATTCAGTATTTGACAGATCAATCCGGACAGGCATTTCGAGAACAAGTGCTGGCTTATATGGAACAAAGGTATGGAATGGATCTGGTTAAAAAGTTTACCGGAATAACAGAGAAATGGGAACAGACAGAGACAGAAGAATCTGATATGGAAAAGAAAACAGATGAAATGACAGATGCAATGGAACGGGTGAATGACAGTCTTGACGCATCCGGCAGTCAAACGGAAGGAGAAGACATGGAAGAAGGTCCAAGTCTGCCAGATGAGGAGAATCCGTTTCGTATTATGCAAAAAATAAAAAAAGAAGGAATTCTTTCTGTTGTGATTCCGAAAGGAAAAAAAGTATCTGAAAAGAGTGTTGATTTGTCGGGGCAGGCATCAAAGAGAACTTTGAAAAAAGGATATGGGACATTCCCAACAAGAAAAGGACTTGATCAGACAACGGAGAAACTTCTGTACAATGAATATCTTCTCAAAACATTCGGCTATGCATTTCGGCAGGATTCAGAACAATCAGAAGGAACGGATGAAAGTGGAGAGAAGGAATGGCAGTCTGATCGTTCGGATGCTTTAGCATACGAACTGGAATATATTCTACAAGGAAAAGGATCAGATAAAGAAAATCTGGAATCCGTGTTATTTCGTCTTTTTCTTCTGAGAATATCAGGAAATTATGGTTGTCTGGCAAAGGATATGGGACGAGTGGCAGAGGCAGAAGCGCTGGCTGTGACAATATCTGCACTACTACTGATGCCTGAAGCGGTAGAAGCTTTGAAACAGATGATACTTGTTGCGTGGGCAGGAGGAGAAAGTGTTATGGATCTTCGTTGTCTTTTGGATGGAAGAAAAGTTCCCCTGGTAAAAAGTGCAGATAAATGGGTTGTTTCTCTGTCACAGCTGCCACTTCTTCTGACAGATGGTGGAAGTGTAAGGGGAAATGATTCCGGAGAAGGAGTCGGATATTCCGATTATATCAGGATGTTTCTCTTTTTGAAATCGGTGCCGGAAATTACAATGCGGACTTTAGATTGTGTAGAAGAGGCACTCCATTCCAAACATATTTTGTTTCAGGCAGATCAATGTGTGACTAAATTAGAAATACAGAATAAGATAATCGTTTATAAAAATCTAAATTACCAATATCCGGTTTATTTCGGATATGAATGAAGCCAGAATTACCCCCGGTGCAGATGCCCTTTCAGACCTTCTTTTGTACACCCCAAAACGTACACTCAGAATCCTGCAATCCCTCTTGCAGGAAACCCACACACTTTAGAAAGGAAAAGCTGCGATGTCAAATAAACAGGTAAAAAATACCAGTCCAACAAGAGAAAGGGCATCTGCACCGGGGGTAAGAGCAAGTGTAACAATAGAAGCTGCATTTGCAGTTCCCCTCTTTATGTTTGCAGTATTAAGTTTGATTTTTTTAATTGAAATCCAGAGTATACGAGGCTGCATCCATGCAGCAGGAAGTGATGCAGCCAAACAGGCAGCAGAGTCAACGGCTGTCCTTCCTGTATTGAATACAATTCAATTAAAATCAGATTTGGTGAATCTGATTGGAGAAGAAAGAATTGAGAGAAGTATTCTGAATGGTGGTACATCAGCTATCAGTTGCTGGAAGTCTTATTGGATTCCGGGAACAGAAGAGATAAATGTTGTTATCGAGTACAAGATAAAGATTCCGGTTCCATTAATGAAAAGTCCTTCGGTGAAGTTGAAAGATGAGTTTAAAGTCAGTGCATGGAATGGTTATCAAAAAGATAGAAAGGGAAATGAAGACGGACAGATTGTCTATATCACAGAAAAAGGAACAGTATGGCATTCAGATTATCAGTGCAGCTATCTTCAATTATCTATTCAATATGTTCAATACTCAGAATTACAAAATATGAGAAATGAAGGTGGAGGAAAATACCATAAATGTGAGCAATGTGTTTATGGACAGGCAATGAATGGTGTATATATTACCAGTTATGGAAACCGGTATCACAACTCATTGAATTGCAGTTCTCTGAAGAGAACAATACGTGCAGTTCATAAAAGCGAAGTAGCAGGAAGAGGAGGATGTTCTAAATGTGCAAAATAATGAATGTATTCGGGCAAAATGGAAGGGAAAATCTATGGATGTTTTTTCAAGCTATTATAGCAGTGTATCTGTTGATTTTGTCTGTGATAGATATTCGTTGGAAGAAAGTAAGTGTAAGAAGTCTTTTGATTTTGCTTGTGATTGCAGTTTTATGTCAGGTACTATGCAGCAAAGGAGAACTCAGGATGATGGTAGCCGGTGGATTGTGTGGAGGAGTATTTCTTTTTTTTAGTTGGTTCACACAAGAGTCATTTGGTTACGGAGATAGCATATTGATTCTGATCCTTGGAATTTTATCTGGTGGATGGAATCTTCTTTGGATTCTGTTTGCTGCATTTCTGATCGCATCTGTTTACGGAGGAATTATGATCGCACGAAAGAAGTATACAAGAAAAAATTCATTTCCATTTATTCCATTTCTGACAGTTGCTTATCTGGGAGGCATGATTGGTGGAGCTTACTGAAAAATATACGAAAAAATACGTGAAAGGAAGTACAGTGGTAGAGATGTCTTACCTTATTCCTTTTTGTTTAATTCTATTTTTTCTGCTCATCACGATCATTTTTTACTTTCATGATAAGGCAATTTTAAACGCAGCGGCAGCGGAAACGGCTGTGACAGGAGTTGAAATGGACAGAAAAAAGATAGAAGACGCAGATCTGGATGCTTTTTTCCGAGAAAGGACGAGTGGAAAATTGATTTTTCTGGAAAATATAACAACCAGAGTTGATCTATCAGGGAAGAAAATAGAGGTAGAAGTTTTTGCATCAAAAGGACGAATGAAGATTCATCTGATACAACGTGCAACGAAGGTGAAACCAGAAGAAAAAGTCAGATGGAAAAAATAGATTTCTGTAAAGCTGAAAAAGTGAAGGGAGAAGAAAATCAGATGGAAGAAAAAAAGACAAATCAGCAGAGCAGAGTGGCAGAATCTGAAATCATAATAGACAGCGTACAACCGTATCGGGAGAATTATCAGATGCGGATGCTTAAGAATAATCGGATTCCCGGATTATTGAGAGTAAGTGGGTGTGGAATGGAAGGTGCAAGTAGATATTATTATCATACAGGGCATGCAAAGTCGTTGGAAACGTATTATAAAAATAAAGATATCAGAGCAGAAGAGATATTAACACTGACAAGACAATTTCTCAGTGTTATGGAAAAAATGAAAGATTATATGTTAGAACCAAATTATCTGATTCTTTCAGAAAAATATATTTTTGAAAAGAATGAAAACTATTTTTTCTGTTTTTTCCCAGAGAACGAAAAGACCTGGCAGGTGTCTTATCATGAGCTGACGGAGTATTTTGTAAGGAAAGTTGATTATCAGGATTTGGAGAGTATTCAACTTGCCTGCATGCTTCACAAAGAAACGCTAAAAGAAACGTATGATTTGGAAAGCATACTGCAGCAGTATGAGGAAGAAGCAAAAAACAGGGAAGAAAAGTTCAAAGAAGAGAAGATCAGAGAAGAAAGTAAGAGAGAAAAAGACAGAAGAGAAATGGAAGAAAATCAAAACATTGAGGTACAGAAAAACAGCTATTATAACAAGGTGAGAGAGAATTATGCAGTGATGGAAGAAAAGAGATATGGTCCGATCAAGAAATTTGCAAAACGCTTTAAGTCTGGAAAATGGGGAGAATGGGAAGATCTGATAACGGAAGCTGATGACTATGAATGATACATAGGATGTGGTATAGTATACGCAGATTCAAAAACATATCATAGAAGTCAAAAGGGAGTCAGAAAGAATGAAAGAGAGACCAAAAGAAATAATGACGATCACGTTGATAGGAATCAATATTCTGGTGTTTATTGTTCTTACTATGATCGGACGGACTGAGGATGGTTATTTTATGTTGCAGCATGGAGCAATGTATGAACCATATATTATAGAAAATCAGGAATACTATCGGCTGTTTACCAGTCTTTTTCTGCATTTTGGAATCTCACATTTATTAAATAACATGGTGCTTTTGTGGGCACTTGGATCGATTTTTGAAAAAGAGGCCGGTAAAATTCGGTTTCTGCTCTGTTATTTTATCAGTGGAATAGGTGGTAATCTGCTGTCTTTGTACTGGAATACCATGCACGACAGACAGATTGTATCTGCCGGGGCATCGGGAGCAATTTTCGGTCTAATGGGAGGGTTGCTTTGGATTGTATTTGCGAACAGGGGAAGGCTGGGAACACTGTCAGGAAGAGGCATGCTGATTATGGTTGTACTGAGTCTCTATTTTGGATTTACCAGTACAGGTGTAGATAATCTGGCTCACGTAGGCGGATTGATTTGCGGTTTCCTGACAGCGCTGCTAACCTATCGAAGAAAAGATCAAAAGATCCTAACGGTATCTGATATTAACGATATCTGATATTTTACGCAGGAAGTGTGATCGATACGATTGTTCCATTGGTATGGTCAGATGTAATGTCGATCGTTCCATTATGTGCTTCAATGATTCTTTTGGAAACTGCGAGACCAAGACCGGTACCGTTTTCTTTGGTCGTAAAGAATGGTTCATAAAGCTTATCAACAATTTCAGTCGGAATACCACAGCCGTTATCCTGACATTGAATCAGAATTTTGTCGTCAAGCTTCTTTGCGCGAAACTGCAGACGTGGGGCATACTTACAATCGGCAAGAGCGTCTTTGGCATTTGTAAGTATGTTTAAGAAGACTTCCTCTAATTTGGTGCGATCACCATTGAACCTTTTTATATTCTTATCAATACTGGAAGTCATCTCAATCTTTGATTTTTCAAAGTTGAGAGACATGGCGAACAGAACAGCAGAGTTGCGAAGAACATGTCCAAGAGGAAAGGAAGCACGGTTTAATTGTTTTCCGTTGTTGAGTTCTGTCAGATCATCCAGCAAATCACACATATGTCTGGCGCCATCCATGCATTCTTCCCAGACACAGGAACCTTTAGCAGTTTCAGCATAAAGAGAGCTCATTAATTGCATGGAAGAATAAAGAACCGTCATAGGATTGCGGATCTCATGCGCAATTGTAGCAACAGCAGCATCATGGTTCTTCAGAAGCTGTGTGATAATCTCTTTTGCATCTTTGTTTGTTTCCATCAGGTGGTTCATTTTTTCAAGATCGATATTTGTTAACATAATACTTACTCCTAATAGTTAGATTTTCTTGAGTTTGGTAAGAGTGTAGCACCACCGAAAACAGCATTCAATAAAAATCATTCGACTATTTTCGACCTTTTTCGACCTGTTGTCTAAAAAATGTATTCTCTTTTTCTGAAAAATGGTCTATACTACAGATAAAATAAAATGGAAAGAGGAAAGATCATGAGAGATGATAATTGTATTTTCTGTAAAATAGCAAATGGAGAGATTCCATCAGCAACATTATATGAGGATGAGGAGTTCAGAGTAATTCTGGATCTTGGACCGGCATCAAAAGGACATGCGCTGATCCTTCCGAAGAATCATTACCGCAATCTGTATGATATTGACGAGGCAACAGCTTCAAAAGCAATCTGTCTGGCAAAAAAGATGATTACAAAGATGACGGATGTACTTGGATGTGATGGTTATAATATCGTTCAGAACAACGAAGAGGCAGCTGGACAGACGGTATTCCATTTCCATATGCACTTAATCCCAAGATATAAGAATGACAATGTAGGTCTCGGATGGCATATGGGAGAACTTACAGAAGAAGATAAGAAAGAGATACTTGAAAAATTAAAATAGTACTGGAGAAGATATGTTAACGGAAAATCGCGAATTCAATGAGATTTATGAACAATATAAAAATCTCATTCTAAAAGCGGCATATACTTATTCAGGCAGTTATAATGCAGCGGAAGATATTACTCAAGACACTTTTCTGAAACTGTATATGGGATATGACAGCATGAAGAAGAAAAATATTTCTTCATGGCTGTTTACAACGGCAAAAAATGCGGCATTAAATTACAGGAAAAAGCATAGCCGGGAGATTTTCGAGATTGATGAGAATTGGGACAGTGAAGAGGATACCGAGAAAAATGAAGCACAGGTAAACAGTGCTGAGGAACAGTTTCTGGAAGATGAGCTTCAGAAACAAAGGTTAGAGCTTCATGAAAAGATTTTCACCAATTTGATGGAAAAGAATGAAAGATGGTACGATGCTATTGTTCTTGTATATTACATGGAGATGCCTCAGGCAAAAGCAGCAGAATTAATGGGCATTCGACTCGAAGTGCTTCATAGTCTTCTGCACAGAGCAAAGAAATGGATTAAGAAAAAGTACGGAACGGAGTACGAAGAAATGAACCGGGAAGACTAAGAGCAAAACCAAATGTTTACTGTTCAATGTACAAAGAAAAAGTGTATAAGGAACAGTGGTGCCGATAGTTTCCCGGTATCTTTTTGAATACTGTAGTTTTATGAAGAGTGTTGCCGGTAGATGAACTACATTATTTTGTGGCAGCTTCTTCAATGAGGCCGATAATAGTAGCAATCGGATCCTGCTGCCCAGAATTGTGCATTGCATTTATGAACTGCTCACGGTTTTCGTACAGGTTATGAACTGCGTCCAAAAGCGTTGCATTCGTAAGCTGTTCTTCCTCGATTACAAGACTGAATCCCTGACGTTCGAAAGAATGTGCGTTAAGAATCTGATCGCCACGACTTGCACGGGCAGAAAGCGGAATCAGAAGATTCGGTTTTCTAAGAGCAAGCAGTTCACAGATTGCATTCGCACCGGCACGTGAGATAACAACATCTGCAAGAGCAAAGAGATCACGCAGTTCGTTTTTGATATATTCAAACTGACAGTAGCCTTTGATTTCTTTCAGAGAATGATCAACCTTTCCTTTTCCGCAGAGATGGATGATCTGGAACTGTTTCAGCAGTTCAGGAAGAGCAGCACGTACCGCCTCATTGACAGCTACAGCACCAAGACTTCCGCCGATTACGAGAATGACAGGTTTTTCATCTGTAAAGCCACACATCTTTCTGGCGGCATCCTTATCACCAGTAAGAAGTTCCTGACGAATCGGAGAACCGGTAAGAACTGCTTTTCCCTCCGGAAGAGCATCTAATGTCTCCGGGAAGTTACAGCAGACTTTGACAGCAGATGGAATTGCCAGTTTATTTGCCAGGCCAGGTGTCATATCAGACTCATGAATAATGACCGGAACTTTGCATCGCTTTCCAGCAAGAACAACTGGAACCGAAACAAATCCGCCTTTAGAAAAAATAACATCAGGCTTTAAGCCTTTGATTAACTTACGGGCTTCACCGAAGCCTTTGATCACACGGAATGGATCTGTGAAATTCTGCAGACTGAAATAACGGCGCAGCTTTCCAGAAGAAATTCCATGATATGGAATTCCAAAAGGTTCAATCAGTTCCTTTTCAATTCCATTGTAAGAACCTATGTATTGAATATCATAGCCTAATTCTCTAAGCTTTGGAATCAGGGCTATATTCGGAGTGACATGTCCGGCAGTACCGCCGCCGGTCAATATAATTCGCTTCATAAATTAACCTCCAGATTTAGTGTAGAGTGCTACTGTTCGAAGTAAATTGAGAACACTAGCCTTATAGCATCATATTACCCTTATTTGAAAAAATGTCAAGAAAAACGGGACACACAAACTGGAGAGAATAAGGTAAAGAAAATGAAAAAACTGAAAAAATTATCATTGGAAAATGAAATGAAAAAAGAAGCTGAACAGATTGAAAAGAAAGTCCGAGAGGACAGATCTCTGGATGACATTAAAGTGTCTGATGAGATGGAAAAAGAGCTTTTCAATAAGATTCAGGATTACGAATACGACAATAGGCATAAAAAAGTCGTCCGCAAAAAGAAGAAAAGCAAGCTTGTAATCGGAGCACTGGCAGCAGTGCTGATTCTGGTGTGCGGAAGTGTGATGACCAGCGTGGGGAGTAAGTCGTATTGGAAAGTTCTGTGGGAACGAGATAATGGGGATGAGAACTCTAATATTATCAATGTAGAAGATATGGAGACGAAGGAATCAGAGGATATTGATGAAGTTGGAGTTTATAAAGAAATTGCCAAGGTGATGGGAAATTATTTGGTTCGTATGGAATATAAGCCAAGAGGTATGGTATTAAAAAGATATACAATAGATAAAGAACAAAGGATGGCTGTATTATTTTATAAATATGGAGATGAAACAATCAGATATTATATGTATATGAATTCTAAAGATTCTTCTTTGGGCGAAAAATCAGTAGATGACTTAATAGATAAATACGAGATTACAACGAATGGTCATAATATTTCTGTGAAAGAGTATGCGATTAAGAATTCGGAACAAAAAAGATATACAGCCGATTTTGAAAATAAGGATATTCAATATCAAATTAAAGGCAAACTAAAAAGAGAAGAATTGGATGAAATTATAAAAAATTTATTTTTTATGTAAAAATGCGTAAGTTTTTTAACTCTCAGTTGTTTACTTATCAGAAGGCAATAATAAAAGGGGGAAGATAGTCTTATGATAAGTAAAAAAATCAGATCAGTTATTACAAGTGTTATGTTTTTCTGCTGTATAGCAGGAGTATCTTTGACAAATGTTAAAGCAGATGACAGTGCTCCAAAGTCAGTTGATGGATCATATTTGACATCAGCAGATTCATCTACAGGTTATACACCTAATGATGAACGTGGACAGCATTTGATGGATGGTCAGTGTTCAATAACAAAAAGCGGAACAAAACGTATTTATACATATGGTGCTACAACAGCGGATCATACAGTAGATGCAATTGCAGTGATTGTATATGTAGATCAGTATAATGAGAAAGATGATGAATGGTATCAAATTGATGCTTTTTCTAAGAAAGTAGAGAATGACTATTATGTTGCTGCATCTAAGTCAATTCAAGTTGACCGGGGTTATTATTACCGAGTTCATGCAGATCATTTTGTAAGAATGGGAGAAGAACCAATTGAGGAAACATTTTCCTACACCGATGGCATCCTAGTCCCATAAGCATCCTCAT
>OMNT01003259.1_pt1 | contig 11958 bp, 12 predicted proteins | sample 1672551 | NCBI WGS metagenome assembly OMNT01 (sample SAMEA3136698, study PRJEB25190) | human gut metagenome
TCAGTATTGTGTTTAGATCATTGTGTATGCTTACCGTAATGTATATCAGCATTATTATGATAAGTCTTATGTCCGGTTCTGAAAACAACGTCATTGCAGCAGATTATGTCAGGTTGTTTTTATTTTCACTATGTTTAATTTTTACGGCTATAACAGCTGCAGTTACTCTGGAAAACATAATAAATACCACAATATTATGTATTGTGCTTGGAATTGCTTTGCAAATCGTTGGAACATTTTTATCAAATACTTGGGCGCAGGACATTTATATTTTTGGAAAAAGTCAATTGATTTTTAGAGGAAATATTGATACAGCAGAGAATAGAAATTTCATTTTGTGTGCTATAATTACGCTGATGGTATTGATCATTTGTTCGTTGATCAAATTCAAAATTTCTGAATTTAGAACATCTGGCTATGAAAAAGAATAAAATAAACAATTGCAAAAGCCTTGACTATCTTCTTAATTCTGTATAAACGGAATTAAGAAGATAGTCAAGGTCTTTTATCGTTTCCGTTGCCACCAATGACGCTTAGTTTCTTGCTTATCTTCAATCATTTCAGACGTGCTCATTTGAGCAAGCTGGAGTTTCTGAGATTGGTCGGCAATAACAGCAAGCTTGTCCGACTGCTCTCGTGAGTGCTGCCGCTCCTCCGCAAGCTCCGCTCTAAGCTGAGCTATCTGCTTGTCCTTAACTTCAAGCTGTGCTTGCAGCGTTTCAAGAGCTATCTTCTGAGTTTCAATCTGTGATTTCAGCAAATCAACGACCATATCAACCGCATTTTTGTCTATAGGTACATCGTTTTTATCTATAGACAAGCTGTCTACACTTGGTTGTCGGTTGTTTTTAGCAAATGCCGATTTTACGAGTCTTTCACCGACAACCTCTATATACTTAGCACCGCCAACTGTCGATATATACGGCTGTACACTTGTACACAGTGGTTCTCTTGACAGCCTTTTCTGAACTGCCTGCTTTGATACGCCGATTTCGTCAGCTATCTGCTTTATCGTTTTACTCACTTTTTTAGCCCCCTAAAAAATTCTTCTGCCATAGCAATCTCATATTCATCATCGGGCACTATACGAGGTTTCAAGCCCATAGCAAAAACCTTGGATTTAAACTCATAAGGCAATGCTGCATACTCGCTTTCTGAAAAAATAAGCTTATCCAGTTCTTCTTGAAGTTGTTCACGCTTACTCATAGGCTTAACAAGCTGTACGTTACGGTTATCCTGCTTGTAAAGTTCATATGCTTCCTCTTCCGATATGTTCTGCTCCGCAGCTATTCGTTGACACTCAGACACAATATCCATACTAATCTGCTGTACGTCCGAAAAAGGAGCTACCAATACGTTTACTTTCTTTGGCGGAACATAGTCCCACCATTTCAAAACTGTATGCCTGCTCATACCGGTTTCACGCTCACACTCGATTTTCTTGCCATCTGGGTGCTGCTGCCGCCATTCATACACCTTATTCGCTGCAGTTCCGCTGCCTTTGGGTCTGCCGTTTCCCTCTCGCCAATTAACATTGTGATTTAATTCGTCACGAACAAAATTCATAAGCTTAACGTGGTCTGCCTGTTTACGACCATTCCGCTTATTTTTCTGAATAGGTATGCCTGTTCTGTACACAATAGTATCGATAGGATAATGCACATAGCTGTCTGTATACGCAGCCAAAGCGTGAATAACATCGTCCTCGGTAAAGGCATCACCCTTTGTATTCATCAAAGGAATAAGATCAAAAGCATCTTTTTCAAGGGTTTCACGAGGAACACCACACTTAACGGCATAGGCGGCAAGTGCGAGAATACACCAATAGCGGTGACCTTGCTCAGCTCCTGCCGACAAGGTTCTTATCCACCAGTCATATACAGCCTTGTTACACGTCCATGAACGGCGTGGGCTGTTTTCGATAATGCGGCTTTGATACCACTCAGGATAAAGCTCCGCAGCCTTTTTCAAGGGCAATTCAGACTTGTATGCGAAGCTCTTGACTTGATATTCAGCAGGAACAAAGCCGTTAAGATATTCAACAGTGACCTTGTTTCCGACCTTGAAAGCCCTGCACCGTTCGCCTGTTTTCGTGATAGTGCCGACCATTCGGAACCCCTGAAACAAACTCTCATACTGAACATTATCGTGCAAAGAAGAAGCTCCTTGAGTCCACGCTTGCCAAGTAAGCCGCTTTTTAAGGACTTCAAGCTGTTTCACAATGTTCTTAAACAAGGGGATAGCATTCTCAAAAACATAGTATATGTGAATACCTGTACCCGAAGATACAAGGTAAGTAGGACGTGGCAAGCCCCATACGAAAGACAGCATTTCATCGCCTCGTTCAATTTGAGTCATAAAAAACTGCCATTGCTCAATAGTTTCAATGCCGTCAAGATCAATAGCGAGAGCGTACAAAAACCGAGCATACTCAGACTTACGAGTCTTTCCTGCATAGCTGATAGGCGACATCAAGCAGAAATCATCAGAATCAGCCAATTCGGAAATGACATCAAGATCATCAGTCACAGTATAACGCTTGATATGATTACCCCCAAGAGCAATAGATATAGCAATGCCGTTATACTTGCCTTTTTCCCACACGCCTTTTTCTTCAAAAGAGCCAACAGGGAACAAGTCACGATAGAAAGAATAATATGAAACTTCCTCAAACGTATTATCAAGAGCCTCGGCTAAATCCATACATACACCAACTTTCAACAAAGAAAAGAACCAAAAGAAAAGGGATTTCGCCCTCTGCGGAGGGCGAGCAGGGGGAAAACCGCAACCATAAGGGGCATAAAAACCCTACGGGCAAAAAGTCACCCCCTTAAGTGTTTCAGTTTTCCCCCTGCACCCCCTTTCCGGCTTCCTTATCCCCCGACTTTTTGGATAGACAAAAAAATCTATCGCCTTTAAAAGGGGCGTTATATTATCAATGAATTTTTTTGCACATTTTCATAAAAAAATACTTGACAAATCTCTGCAAATGTAGTACAATGTATTACAGAGAGGAGCGTGTTATTATGACTATCTCATTAAGACTAAGTAGCGAAGACACAATGCTATTCAAAAAATATGCTGAATTAAACGGCATGTCCGTATCAGAGCTTGTACGTCAATCCGTTTTGGAACGTATTGAAGACGAGTATGACCTTGCTGCCTATGAAAGAGCTATGAAAGAATATGAAAATAATCCAGTGACTTATACACTCGAAGAAGTAAAAAAGGAGCTAGGATTGTGAAGTACAATGTAGTTTTTACCACAGAAGCTAAAAAGAACTTGAAGAAGCTAGACAAACATACAAGCTCTCTTATCATCGGTTGGATAGAAAAAAACCTACAAGGTTGCGAAAATCCAAGGGCTAAAGGCAAAGGACTTACCGCAAATCGAAGTGGTGAATGGCGTTACCGTATCGGTGATTATCGACTTATTTGCGAGATCAAAGACAATGAGCTTATAATTCTCGCCCTTTCAGTAGGTCATAGAAGAGACGTATATGTTTAAGAATGATTGATAAAGCCCCTAGAGAATCTAGGGGCTTTATTCTGTCTTATATCAAGGATTGTCAAGAACTACCCGAAGCACGAAATATCCCACAACTATGCTTAGATATATCACAAAAAGGTTATACGAAATTACGCCACCTATCAAGTCACCGAACCATACGAACACAATAAGTGATACATATAGTACAAATACAGTCAAGCTGTCTGCCATATGTTCTTTAAAAAACGAAGCAAAAGCACTTATACCAAAGATAAGACCGACTATGGCAGAAATAAGAATAACGCTGCTGACAATCTCCCATACAAGTCCCTTATGGACTACAAAACCAACTAACTTAGATATGCCATGAAATGCAGATTTGAATGTTTTCACAAAATCGTCTCTGAAACGCACTGTACGAGCCGCTGTGGCTATTGTAGCACCTACTCCGTATAGAATTGAGAGTGTGAATGCCGTTGAATACAGAGCCGTTTTTCGAGCATACAGAGCCTTTGAGCGTTCCTCTATACGTTCCTTAGTCTGCTCTTGCAGTCTAACAGCCTCTTTCAGCTCATTCTCAGCCTGCTCTGCCTTCCTCTGATAAGTTCGCTTACATTCTTCTGCCGAAGCCTCTGCCTTGCGTATGGCTTGTTCTGAGAGCCTGCTCTGCCGCTCTGCGTTCCATTTCAGCTCTCTGGCACTCCTCAGCTGCTCGTCGCTGCTCTGCAAGATCTCGTTCTTGGCGGTTAGCTGCTGCACGTTCTGTTCTTGCTCGGCTATCATTGAGGACAGCTTTCGCATTTCTGATGACTGTTTCCACATCAACTTCTTCTGATTGACTATGACCTGTTTCTGCTGCTCTGTTAAAGCTTTCAGTTCTTGGTTCTCCGCCTGCAACTCCTCTACTATTGATATCAACTGCTCTATTTCTTCTAGCGAATAGTTCGGCAAGTCGCTGCTTTCCTGCATTTATTCTCTCCCCTTTCTCTTGTATAAGCTCGTTGAGCTGCTCCTGCACTTTCTCTAGCTCCTGCTTGATACGCTGCATATAGGCATTATTCCTCTCGATTTGCATATTAATAGCCATTCGATCAAGTGCAAGACCGCACTTTGCCATTTTTCTGACTACATAGCCCTCATGTATTGTTGGTTCTTTATCAATGCCCTGCCGCTTATAGCTCCTGTGGTCTATCCTGTTTTCTTCGGATAGTCTCTTGTTGCAGCACATCGCCCACGCAGCTCTCCACTCCTCGACACGCTCCGCTGCGTTCCAGTTGTTATAATCCTCCTTGTGGCTCTTGTACTGCTTGCGTCCGTTCTTATCGACTTTTTGAAAAATCCTCTCGCCGTTCTTGTCAAGGTCATAGACCTTGCGGCACTTTACCGCCCACTCTCCGCTCTCGGTTATGCTCCGCATTGTTGCCATTATGTGTGCGTGAGGGTTTCCGTCACCCTTATCGTGCAAGCTCCAGTCGCAGCACATTCCTTGCTTTGTCAATCCCTTAACATACTCTCTGATTGTATCAATCTGTTTCGTTCGGTCAAGCTCCTGTGGCAAAGCCACTTCAAACTCTCTCCACAGTTGTGCGTTACTTGACTTCTCAACAGAATGAACAGCGTTCCACAATACTTCTCTGTTCTTATACTCCATAGGTGCATTTTCACATAATGTCACTTCACTATATACCACTCCGATTTTACGAGTATAATCAGACACAATACCTGTTTCAATATCTTCAAGTTTCTGCCCCGAACGATATGCCGCAGCAGCTACTGCACTTTGTCCTTTTCCTCTACTGCCTACTTTGATACTGCAATGATATATTGACATATATGTCACCTTCATTTCGTTACTTTCTTTTTTCAGATATTGGGATTAAGGGGCTTGCCCCTTACGCACGGCACTATCGACAGGTAGTGTATAAGTGCGCCCTTTACAGCTATTTAGGTTTGCTTTGCAAATAAATTATACCACGCAACTTTTACATTTGTCAACGAGAATTATTTGACTTGCGTTTCTGAATATTGTATAATATAATTAAGAATATCTTTGAAAGGAGCTATCCCCTAAAATGGCCGAACAAAGAACTATTGATGAAAGAATATCAGAACTAAAAGAAAAACAAAAGCAACTTAAAGCACAAGAGAAAAAACTCAGAGCACAAAAGTCAGCCGAGCAAAGAAAAATCCGTACTAAGCATTTGATTGAATTGGGAGGTGCGGTGCTTTCTGTACTTGATCGAGAATATCAAGATGGAGATGTTGACAGACTCATCGCTTTTTTAAAACAACAGGATAACCGCGGTAACTACTTCTCTAAGGCGATGAATGTAGAAAACAAAATAATCTAAAAAAATATTTTTTTGAAAAAGATGTACTCAGAATGTTGTTTCTGAGTACATCTTTTTCACTGCATCAACCATTTTGTGTTAAAGAATGTCACTTTTTTTTAATTTATTCACTTGACAAATCAACGAAAATGCTATATACTTAATAAATGTTTAAATTTTGTGGTTGAGTTTAAATATTAAACATAACAAAAATAATAATTTTAGTACAAAAAAAGGAGTGACTATTATGTGGAATAAACCCGTAATTAATGAAAATGAATTTGAACTTGGTGGCTTCAACGATGTTGAATTGAGTAAAGTTGCTGAAATTGAAGGTGCAGCAGGTGGAGGAGTTGGCACATGCGTATTTGCTGGTTACTGCTGTTGGTCAAGCGGTGAATTTGTTGGATTTGGCGTTTGTGCTATATTTGGAGGATATTTAGCTCACTAATTTTTAGCTAATGAATACCATCCACAAAATTTAATAAAAAATATTTTATTTCGCAAAATCCAAACTGTTTTAAGTAGATAAATACAGAATATCATTCCGTTTATCAATATGGATTTTGCGAAATAAGAAAATTAGCAGTAATGTAATTATTCAAATTATAGTATAAGGAAATTTATATGAGTATATTAAATGCTGAAATATATAAAATAAAAAAGGATAAACTTTTCTGGGGAATAATTATATATACATTTCTAGCTCTGCTTACAATGGCAGACAAGGAGGTAGATCTTGGCGGTAACGTAGAAAAAGTTGGGTTAAGCAACATCTTCCGTATTTTAAATTCTAAGGAAATGTTTATATACATTAGCTATTTGACTATGATTTATGCAGCTAAAATAATTTCTGATTTCAACGCAGGTTATTTTATGGATGCTATTGCAATTGGAACTGACCGAGTAAAGTTGTGGCTCAGTAAATTGACAATACACTCTTTTTTCTCTTCATGTCTTTGCCTAATACCGTTTATTTCTCTTACAGTTGGTGGAATAACTCTTGGAGGAGGTATCACTAACGATTTTGAGTTAGGTAAATTTATGGCATTGATATTGCTGACATTTTGTGTCAGCTTTTCAGAATCTTTTTTGTTTTCCTCTTTAGTAATGTGTATACCTAAAGTTAAGATCCTGATTATTGTAATTATTTCAATAAATCTGTTGATACAGATTCCTATATTTTTTAATATATTTACTGATTTTTATAAGTGGACTATTTTTGCTTCACTTGTTGATCTATCTGAAGTAAATCTGTGTTTCTCAGATATTTTTAGAATTATTATTGTTTCTGCATACACTCTTTTTATAGCTTTTGTTATAGCTAAATTTAAATTTTTAAAAAAGGAACTTTGATTAGGAATAAAAAAATGGTAGTAAATACAAACTTTTTATTTGAGAATAATAAAAACTATATATATAAAATAAACGATGAGAATTTTATTTTATTTAATCCTGTAATTCAATCATGGATAGCTTTAGATTATATCGGAAAAGAAATCGTCGAAGCAATTCAGAAAAATAAAAATATAGAAGATAGTGTGCAAGCACTTTCAAAAAAATTCCATATTGCAGATGATGAAATATATAATGACGTTAAACCATTTGTTGATGAATTGATTGCAAAAAGGTTCTTTTTGAACGAGAGACCCGAATATGAAAAAACGTGGATGGAAAAGGAATTCAGCGTATCAGATATAAGAAAAATTTACCCTCTTAATGATATTTACATTGGCATAACAGACGCTTGCAATTTAAATTGCATTTATTGCTTCAATCATGAAAATAGATATACCAGATTAAAAAGCAATTTGTCTAATATGGGCGATGCAGAGGTTTTTAATATAATAAAGCAGTATAAAGAATTAGGCGGAAAAGGCGTTGTTTTTACCGGAGGTGAGCCTACTCTTAATCCTCATCTTGTTAATTATGCACGGTATGCCATTGAATCCGGGCTTGTTCCAAGAATGATAACAAATGGAACTAATCTGTTAAATATAGATCTTAAAGAACTGTTAAGATATATGAATGATATTTCAATCAGTCTTGATAGCGTTATTATTGAAGAACTAACTAAGCTTTGGAATGTAGATTGTCGTAATAAGCTTAACGATTTATTTGAAGCTTTAGAAATCATTGACAATATTTCAAAAGATAGCAATAAGCCTGTTAATATTGTTATTTCACCTATTGTATCAAGGGTCAATATCGGATCAATATGTAAGGTTATCAAATATTCAAAAGAAAAATTATCAAATTGTAATGTACGTTGGAATTTTACTCCATACGGGAAAATAGGAAAAAATGAAATAGATGAAGCGTTATCTGTTACTCCAGATGAGTACTACATAAATTATCTTGAAGCATGGCGTAAATCAGTTCCTGCTGCAAATGATATGATGCTAAAATATTTTGCAAGCACAGAGGGAGGAAAGCGAGAGTTAAAAAAACGCCCGAATTTTGTAGCTTGTACACCTGCTTTTTTTGTCAATAACAAAGGATTTATCTATCCATGTCAAGGACTTGAAAATGAAGAACATTTATTAGGGAATATAAACAATGTAACCCTCAAAGAAGCCTATGAATCTGCTATAATGGACAACGTGATTAAAAGTGCAATGATTAGCAATTATAATAAATGCTCTGAATGTGAACTAAGATTTTTATGCACATTAAAAAATGGAGCTTGTTCCAAGAATGACGAGGTTTATAAGTGTAAGGAAAGAATGCACACTATTATGTTTTATAAATCGAAATTCAATGGATCAATATGTGGTAATAAAAGTATATGAGCTTTAAATTTATTAGACAAATAAATACTTTTGATTGTGGTGCAAGCTGTCTTTCAATGCTTTTAAATTATTACGGAAGCAGTGTTTCAATTGCAAGTTGCCGCAAGTTTTCTGGAACAAACAAAAATGGAACTACTGTACATGGTATGGTAAGTGCATTGGAATCACAGAATATGATTGTGAAGACGGTAATATCCGACAGTAAAGATAAAATGTTTTCGTCAAAAATAACTATGCCTGCCATTCTTAATGTTACAAATCATAATAATGTAGCACATTACGTTGTATTGTACAATATGAAAAATGATATGGCATGGATAGCAGATCCAGATAAAGGATTAATAGTGTATAAGCTTGATGAGCTAAGAAAAATATGTACAGGAATTGCGATTTTGGCAAAGCCAAAAAAAAATTTTATTAGGCACAATGAAAAGGAAGTCTCACCTGCGAGAGAATTTATGCAGCTACTTATTAATGATAAAAAATCATTGTTTTTATTATTTGTATTATCCGTCCTTTTATCATTGACAGGTATTTCTTTCGTTTATTTCATACAAATAATTCTAAATAATATTTTCTCTGATACTCTTTACAAAAATTTTTTCCCCATAATGGGCGTAATTTTAGTAATAGTGATTGCTCAAGGCTTATTTACATATATTAAAGGAAAGCTTCTGGTAAAACTTTCATCAATGCTCAGTGCAAACCTTATGACAAATTACTTTTCACACATAATTCGTCTTCCACTTGATTTCTTTAATAATATGGACAATGGAGAAATAATTACAAGATTTGGAGATATCAATTTTATTCAGACTTCTGTTACACAAATCGCTTCTGGCTCTATACTGGATATTTTATCTGTATTATGTGTATCAGTTATACTGTTTATAATTAATCGAAATATGCTTTTTATCTGTATTATTTCGGTGCTTTTATATATGCCAATAGCCATATATTTTCAGAAAAGATATTTTCTTTTAAGCAAAGATGTTCTTGAAAAAGACTCCGATCTTAATTCGCATCTCTTTCAAATGATAAATAACGTAGAGACAATTAAAAGCTTATCAATGGAAAAAAATGTGACAAAAAAAGTGAATAGCATAATTGATGAACTTGTTAGCAGCAATAAAGTTTTGAATGATTCTCAGTATAAGCATAATTCACTTCAAATTATAATACACGGCTTAACACTAATGGCAGCACAATCAATTGGTGCATTTGGTGTTCTGTCACATACAATGACGTTCTCAGTATTTATTGTAGGCTATATGCTGATGTCATATTTTACAGATCCAATAGACAGACTTATAAATTTACTGCCTGCATATCAGAAATCACGAAATTCCTTGATTCGTTTAAAAGACGTACTAGACGTTGCTGTTGAAAATATTGACGAAAAAAATGAAGTATCATTAAAAAAAGAATTGATATTAAATAATATTGGTTTTCAGTATAACATAGGGAAAAATATATTAGAAAATATTAATATCACGATTCCTAAAAGTGAACGTTCAATGATAATAGGCGACAGTGGTTCAGGAAAAACAACTCTCGCTTTTATAATTGCAGGACTGCATTCTGCAACATCAGGAAATTGCATGATAGACGACAAAGACTATTGTGCATATTCGATAAATGCAATAAGGGAAAAAATAGTTTACGTCTCACAAAATACATCTCTATTTTCTGATTCAATAATAAATAATTTACTTATGTCAAATCCTTCGGCAACAGAGGAACAAGTAATAAATGCGTGTAAGGCAACCTGCATTTTTGATTATATCGTATCATTGCCCGGACAATTTGAAATGATCTTATCTGAATCAGGCAAAAATCTTTCACAAGGACAGCGTCAACGTCTTTGTATTGCAAGAGCATTATTGAAAGATCCTGAAGTAATAATAATTGACGAAGCTACCAATTGCCTTGATTCGGTTACTGAACAGGAGTTATTTAAAGGTATTCGAGCAACTTATCCGTCAATAACAATTATAGTAATATCTCACAAAATAGACCTTATCAATGATGATGATAATATATTTTTAATTGAAAATGGGAATATTTCAGTCAAAGGAAAACATTGTAAACTGATGAAATATAATAAACGATATATTGATTATTATATGCATAAAAATAATTTTTAAGGTGAATATGATGAATGCAATTGATTTTAAAAACGTAAATAAAATATATAATCATGCAAAGGCCTTGGATGATTTCAATCTTGAAGTTGCCGAGGGCGAAGTACTTGCAATTGCTGGACCGAACGGTGCCGGAAAAACCACAATGATTCGTATAATAACAGGTCTTACTCTACCTACATCTGGATATATCAGCATTTTTGGAAAAAGTTCAGCATTAGAATTAAATAATATGAGAAAAGAAATCGGAACATTGATTGAATATCCTACATTTTACAAATCAATGACTGGACTTGAAAACCTCATGGTAAACAGTAAATTAAAAAACGTTGGTGGAAAGGAAAGATGCTGTGAACTGCTTGATTTTGTAAAATTGCCTAATGACAACAAAAAAGTAAAAAATTATTCATTGGGCATGAAGCAAAGATTAGGGCTTGCAAAGGCACTTATATCAGATCCCAAAATACTTATTCTTGATGAGCCTACAAATGGTCTTGATCCATTGGGAATAATTGAATTCAGACAACTTATTCTTGATCTAAAAGGAAAAAATAAAACGATTATCATATGTAGTCATCTATTGTCTGAATTAGAGCATGTTGCAGATAGATTTGCATTTATAAAAAATGGCCACATTATAAAAAATGTTCATACAGACGAAATGAGAAATATGAATTCTGAAATAGCTTTAGAAATAAATGATTCAAGACATGCAGCGGATATTTTAAAATCAGCTTATCCATATGTCAACATAGAGATCAATTCAGGTTCTTCATTAAAAATCAAGTTTGCGGAAGAATGTATTGACATCAATGATATTATAAATTGCCTTAAATCAAAAGATTCAAGTATTAATATCTATAATATCAGTAAATCGGCAATGTCACTTGAAGAGCTATTCCGCAGTATTGTCTAATCAGGAGAATACATATGAGTGAATCAATACGAATGATAAAAATTGAGATTATGAAGTCATCAAAAAAATTTTTTATTCTGCTGCTTGCAATGATAATTTGTGGTGCGGCATTTGCATTACTGATAAACAGACAAGGCAAGCTTCCTATTAACATGGTATTAAGCTTTATAACAAGCACTTCACTGATAATATTTATAACACCTATAGTAATTGATTATTGCAATGATATATCGGTTGGTTATTTTCAGGATGCAATAAGTTTTGGAATTTCACGAAATAAATTATT
>OMNT01003266.1_pt1 | contig 11930 bp, 10 predicted proteins | sample 1672551 | NCBI WGS metagenome assembly OMNT01 (sample SAMEA3136698, study PRJEB25190) | human gut metagenome
GAAAACGAAAGCAAGTACGCAGAAAGTTCGTACATAGTATCAAACTACTGACCAACCCCTTAAAAGGCGCCTCAGACGAGACACCTTATTTTTTTTACTTGACACTCTCTTTTAATTCATTGTAAGTATCCCAGTCGATAACTTTTGCGGATAATATAACCTTATCATTCTTTGCTTCCAGTTTAACTACTCCTTGGGATACGAATGCTATAGTTTCCTCAGAGTTTGTTTCATCAACTTTAACGAGAGGACTGTCTAGGACCTCATCCAAAACTTTATCCACTTCGTTCTCATCATACTCATCAGAGTCAAGATTTATATAGTTTGGAAAACGTCCGGGAATAATAATTTCATCGATAATTCTCAGAGCTAATTTTGGGTTGCTGAATTTGTACATATTGTGTACCTCCTTATAATTACTATACAGTTATCTTAACAGAAAGTCGTGTATGTTTTGGTATGGACTTTTTGTATTTGATACACATTTTATCAAAAATAAAAGTGTTGTTCAGTAAGAAAAGGTGATAACTTTTCAAAGTTTTGATTTTTTTTAAGGAGGCGTTTTGAAGTAAAGGAAAAGACCCAGAAATCCGAGTCAGTTTCTTATTATTATAATGAGCTTCATGTTTTGACAAGATTTAAGAAGTTAGCCTGTCTACAAGTTCTTGTTGCTGTGCTGGTGGTAATGATAATCCATGTTTTTCCAACTGATTCAGAGAATCGTATCTTGAGTATATGTCACGAATTTGATATAAATCGCACAAAAGAATTCTCAGAAGTTCAACTGTAGATGTACCCCATATAGAATGGTTTGTATTGAGCGGATCTTTTTGAAAACCAAATCCGATTTTCTTTTTCTTCTCTTCGATGGACATTGTGGACCAATAATTTTCGGATTCTTTTAAGGTCTGAAAAACCGGTTGTTCCATAGGCACCTCCATTGTGTTTATTTAGCTGTTAATTTCTGATACATTTTCATAAGTTCTGCTACACATGTGGATTCAGAATTAAAGGCAGCATCTTCTTTTGTAAATCCGTAAGCCTCCATTACAGCCTTATCGTTCAGACGGTGAGCTCTGGATAATTCTTCCGGCATTGTGACGGGATCATACAGGTCGGCAAGACTGCTGTCCGGATACAAGGCTCTGGCATCAAGGATCATTTGGGCTGTCTGTTCGATACGTGATTTTTGTTTCTCTGTTGGAGATGGCCATGAAAAGGTGTTATATACAAGCAGTGTCGAATAACTGTAATTACTTTTCATTCGTTCGCAAACTGTTCGCATCCATGCAATATGAATACTCGATGTGATAACTCCAAACATATATATTGTAGCATCTGGAATAGTAAATAGTGTATCTCAGTTTTTCCTTTTTACGTTAAGCTAATGATTAAATATCATATCTAAATTTGGATAGAATATCTTTATCTATTCCGTAACGATGAATGAGATATTTAGTTGTGCGGGTGTGCATTTTTATGAGATTTTAGAGTTTGTCCATAATATCCAGCAGGTGCTGATAGCTGTTTACTTCATGATAAACGACATCAGCAGAAGAAAGATTACTGAATAGTTTTTTTGCACAAGCAATTTTTGACTGCTCAATAGGCTTTAGATTCAATGAATCCATTGTACCCTTGGTTTCAGCAATAAAGAAGATATGCTTGACCGTTCCTTTATTGAAAGCAATCGCCCAGTCAGGAGAGTAGTTGCCGACAGGGGTTGGAATGGAGAATCCCTTCGGCAGTTTAGCGTAGACGCAGACCTCATCGGCTAAATCCATACTCTCAGCGAATTGGCGCTCAATACTCTGGCCGTCCTTAGCGTAGCCGTCTGCAAAGACATAATCCTGCACATTTTTTTTTGCATGATATGCCTTGGAAAAATCCGTATTTTTTTCAGCTGTAAAGATGGAGCTGTCATATGTTCCATCGGTCTGATTGTAGGTGATTTGCTCTACGATCATGGTTGCTTTCTGTTCATTGATCAGCCGGATAGCCTTTGTGATAAATTCCTCCGGGTTGTTTTTAAACATGGCAAAGGTGTATGGTCGGATACCTGCTAGAATCTTTGTAGCAGAACGACGCGTTAATTTTGCACCTTCTGCAATTTTACCAACCAGATCATATTTTACAGCACTGCCTTCTGCACGCGCCAGGGTATACGTCTTGCTTTTTTCTGCTATGAAGCTGGCTCCGTTTTTCAGTGCATCGGAGTTCATATCGTCTTGTTGCTGGCCGGTGGTAACGGTATACTGCAGCTTTGCCACGAACATCTTATCATCAATATGCGCGATTGCTTTTCGAATCAGCTCATCACTGTCAAATTCTACGGTATAAGCATATTTGTGGTTAATATAATTCCAAAGCGTCTGGAACTCCTTCTTGTAGAAGTTGTCATTCAGTGCATTCTCCTGAATCTTTGTTTCATGGCCATCGGAGATCATATCATCAAGTGCATGCTCATCAAAGATGCTCTGAATGAGTGCATGTACGCCATCGGTGATTTCCTTACAGCTTTCAGGAACTAGCGCAAGAGCATCGTTTGCGAGGTCTGCACGATACTTATCGGTTACGTGATCATCTTCATCGATGTAATCGTTTTTGATCAGATAACGATAAATGTCGCGGCCTTGCTTATCAGATACCGTGACATTGCTGCCACCGATATTGAGCGTTTTACCAATGAAGTATTCTGCGGTAGCCTTGGTTGGACGATCGTAGAGATCTTCACGGATACCTTTCTGAAGGTCTGTAACAAAGTCTTTATACCCATCAGAGGCGATGACGGTCAGCTGATTGATTTTCTGTACCTGGCTGCCGAGGGTGTCGTAGTCCTGACGCTCACCGTTCTGATTTACGCAAAGACGAAGACCACGGCCTACTTCCTGACGCTTCTGTGTAGGAGAGCTACCACCATGCTTCAAGGTACAAATCTGGAACACGTTAGGGTTATCCCATCCTTCGCGAAGAGCGGAGTGAGAGAAGATGAAGCGTACTGGATTTTCAAAGGAAAGCAGACGCTCCTTGTCCTTCAAAATCAAATCGTAAGCGGAAATATCGTCACTTTCATCACTGCCGCGTTTCAGAGAGCTATCTACCTTATGGCCTTTCTTGTCGATGCTGAAGTAACCTGCATGCGTGCTATGGACATCGATGGAACGAAGATATTGCTCATATGGTGTGTTGAATACAGTCAGATACTCATTCAGAATATCTGTATATTCCTGCTCGAAGATATCGCCGTATTCAGAGTTGATTTCATTGCCATCTTCGTCGTATTTACGGTATTTAGAGACCTCATCAATAAAGAACAGGGACAAAGTCTTAATGCCCTTAGAATACAGTTCCTTTTCCTTCTCAAAGTGAGAGCGAATGGTTTCGCGAATCTGCACGCGTCTAAGATCTGCTTCCGAAACATCACCGATAACTTCACCAGCATGGATGATTTCTCCGTTGGTAAAAGTAACTGTGCCACGAATCGGATCAATCTCACTGATACGATAACCACGATATTGTTCCATGTTTTTGGAGAGGGAGAACAGGTCATCATCTACACCGAGAATTCTGGTTTCACGGTTGATGGATTTATTGTACCCAACTTCAAATTCAATACGTGCCATAGGTGGCTTCTTTGGGCTTATGACGATATTTTCCAAAAAGAGGTAGCTGTCGGTACCTCTAAGATTCTTGATATCAAATCCCTTTACTTCAATTTTCTTTACCAGCTTTTTATTGTACGCATCCAAGGCATCCAGTACATACACCAGATCGTGGTGCTGTTTGTGAGTGGCAGAGTAGTTCAAGCAGAACAGCGGGTTAAATTCCTTCAGGCTTTCCTGCGTGGCCGTGCCACCCATTTTCTGTGGCTCATCCAAGATAACAATAGGGCGGTTTGCTTTGATGACGTCGATCGGTCTGCGGCTGCCGAAATCATCCAGCTCTGTACGGATACGACGTGCATCTTTACCACGGGCATTGAATGCCTGAATATTGATGATCATGACGTTGATATCTGCGCTCTGGCTGTAATTATCGATATCCGGCAGATTCTTGGAGTTGTAAACGAAGAAACGAGCTTTCTTGCCATAATATTCCATGAAGTGCTCTTGCATGGTTTCAAAGCTCTTCTGGACACCTTCACGGATTGCAATACTTGGAACTACTACGATGAACTTGCTCCAACCATACAGCTTATTCAGCTCAAACATGGTCTTGATGTAAACATAGGTTTTACCGGTACCGGTTTCCATTTCAACATCAAGAGAGCATACACCCAGTCCTCCAGATTTCAGTGAATCAGAGATCTTGATATTGTTGCGTGTCTGAATACGACGGATATTTTCCAAAAGCTGGCCGGAATCGAGTTGTACTTTAGCGTTGGCAAAACCCATGTACAATTCTTCATCAGAAAGCCGCCAGTTTGTCACATCTCGCCGGATTTCAACATCGCGGCGGTAGGTGAAATGGTCGTTGAATGGCTGACCGGCAAACACACCTACAACGCTGTCTACAGCCCCCGTTTGATAGGGCTGTATGGTAAATTTGAATTTCATTTCAGCCATTACAGCACCTTCCTTTGCGTTCTCGGACTATAGGTTTCAAAAATCTGCTCAAAGTTTGTGGCTACGCTGTCGCTTGCCATACTGCTATCGCGGAATACGGCATATACTGGCTGCTTCTGTGCGATGACCTTAACTGTCTCTTCTGTGACATCCTTATCGAAACAGGCAATAAGATAGCCATCTGCCACAGAGAAGACTTTCTTGCCGCCAATTTCTGTTTTCTGAATGTCAGAAGAGAGCAGAATACCAAGGTCGAGCATTACCTGGAAGAGTAGATCCTCTGGTGTACGATCTGGCTTGATATTGTCTGCGAATAGTTCCATCTGTCCCTGATTGTAATCGGCAGGGCGGTAGTAGACATCTTCCATATTGGTGCTGTCTACTTTGAAAACGCGGAATCCGATATCAAGATCAGTAGTGGTAAGCGGACTCTCTTCCTTGATCTTCTTTCCAGCACGACGGATACGCTCTTCACCAATGTCACAGATAGTCTTGTAGCCTGCCTTATAGGCTTCACTCTTTGCATCGGTCTGTTCAGGTAATTGCACCAGAATGAATTTGCGGTGTCCACCATCTTCTGCATTTAACTGCATGGCAGCATGGGCTGTTGTAGCAGAACCGGAAAAAAAGTCGAGAACAAAATCTTCTTTTTCTGTCGATGTATAAATCAAGTATTTAATTAAAGAAGCAGGCTTTGGGAAGCTAAAAACTTTAGATCCTAACAGGCTAGTAATTTCTTTTGTTCCATCCTGCGACATTCCGATATTATCTGGCAACTTAGTACTTACCGCTACTTTACCAAATTTGTCGCCTGCTTTTTTCATGTCATCTTCTTTCCAGTAACGTAGGACAGGTTTTTGAATGTTCAAAAAAGAATAATCCCCAGGAAATACTATTCTGTTTTCAGCGTAATATGTTCTAAATGTGTCTTCGGTGATTGCCCAAGTTCGATTTGGATTTGCTGGATACTGTGCACCTGTTTTAGGATTAACGATTGTAAAATAGCTGTTTGGTCTTTCGCTTGCGGTTGTCTGTTTTGTTAAATCGTGAACGCGCCACGGCCTACCCACAAAATCTGGGGTTTCATAATATTTGCGTTCTTTTCCATCTATTCTTGCTTCAAAATTGCTTGATTTTGCAAAGCATAATATATATTCGTAGTCCTGTGATATACCAAAAGGTACGTCAGATTTTGCTGTTCGTTTTCTCCAGGGGATTTGCGCTACAAAATTACAAGCACCAAAAACTTCACTGATACATTTCAGCATGTTTTCTACTTCATTATCATCAATACTTACAAAAATCACCCCATCATCGCTCAATAAATCTTTAGCAAATCTTAATCTTGGATAAATCATATTCAGCCAGTCTGTATGGAATCGGCCGTTGCTTTCTGTATTCTGAACCAGACGATTTCCTTCCTCATCAAACTGACCACTGTTTCCAAGATACGCTTCAGCATCCTGCGAAAAATCATCTTCATAAATGAAGTCATTACCTGTGTTATAAGGCGGGTCGATATAGATCATCTTTACCTTACCGAGATAGGTCTCCTGCAGCAGTTTCAGTGCATCCAAATTATCGCCCTCAATATAGATGTTTTCTGTATCAATATTTCCTGGAGTTCCATCTTCACCGACCGACTTTTCACGGTCAAGGCGCAGTGTTTTTGCAATAGGCTGATTTGCCAACACAACCGACTTTTTCTTATCCGGCCATGTAAACTGATAACGTTCCTGCGGGCCTTCTACCACAGCGGCAGAAATCTCCTGACGCAGTACATCTGCATCAATAGCACGCACGACATTGCCATTTTCATCTTTTGTTTCTGTTACTGCATTCGGAAACAGTGCAGCGAGCTTCTTAAAGTTTTCGTCCGCCAAATCTGGCGTATGCATTTTAAGATTTTCCATGTTTCAAATCCTCCAGCTTCTTTTGATATTCACGAAGGCGAGTGTGTAGTTCAAATTTTTTCTTTGGCTGTTGTTCCTTCCACATCGCGTTTTCTGTCTTATCGATCTGTTTTTCTAATTTTAGTATCTGGTCTTGTATTGCAAGACGATCCTCTATGGAAAGATCCTCCGTTTGTTTGGCACGTTCTTCGTACAGAGCAATCTGCTCTATGAAAGAATCCCATATTTCATCTAAAGAATAGCCTTGTAATTTTAATTCTATCTCATCATGAGTCATCCATAAGGTACGATAAAGCTTATTATGATAAATGGCCAGCTGTTGTTGATTTTCAAAGCTCAGTAGAAATACCAGCTTATGTGGATTTTGCCGGGCGATTGCTTCAATGACTTTACCATCAAATTCCTGATTTTTTAGGGAAATGGACAGTAGCATGATCTCTTTTATTTCTGCATCCGATGCCAGATTCAGGTTTTCTTTGGTAAAACTGTTTTCAACCACGATGCGGTCTACGTCGGATACAAATTTCTTTTTCGGTATTTTTGTTAGCGGTAAGTGCTTATAAAATGCCTCCTTTGGCAAATGTCTGTGTACTGTCGTAGCAGCAGGGAACTCAATCATTTTATCACCACCATAAAACATATTAGTTCGAAGTCATCCAGGCCAGAAAATCCGCCGGACAGGAAAGTGGTCTGCCCTCCACCAAAGAAGCTATCAATATCACTTTCATCTTTTGCATCGATGATGGTCATGATGGCATCTTCCAGTAGCTGAGAGATTTTTCCCATATCCTTGCCGTTGTCTGTGGCCTTATTGAACTGTTCGCATAGATTCATATCTGGATCCGTTTTTCCTTGTGCCAGGTGCCGCATCATATCCAGTGTATCTTTTGGCTGCAGATGATTGGTAATCACTTCGCCATCCATACCGACATAGACCAGATAGAATGGGTGAAGACGATTCTGGTTTTCAATATTGATGTGCTCATTTACATTCTTTAAGACAAAGATAACGCCAGGTTTGTCTCCTTTGACGACCGCATGAATGCCAAAAGGCGTGTGGTCAATATCTTTATGCGTTTTCATGTAGGAGAGCAGATCCATACGGAACTCATTTAATCCCAAGTCCATGATGGAAATCCCATTTGTCATATCTTCCAGATCCACGACTTCTTCTTGCAGCTTTTTGAGCTGGCTGCGACGATATTCTAGGTCGCCTTTTTCTTCCTGGTTGATGAGATCATCATCACCGGTAGAAGTCATGACGGAAATACGCATTCGCGTTTCCACTCTGGATTTCAAATTGATGTATTCGTCGAGATCCAAATCTGGCCAGAAATTCACAAGCTGTATCACGGCATTTCTACTGCCAATACGATCAATTCGTCCGAAGCGCTGAATAATACGCACTGGATTCCAGTGGATATCGTAGTTTACGCAATAATCGCAGTCCTGCAGGTTCTGCCCTTCTGAAATACAGTCTGTAGCAATGAGAATATCAATATCTGTTTTGTCTTTAGGATACAGCACATCTCTGTCTTTTGACTTCGGAGAGAAGCATGCAAGCACATGGTTCATGTCGGGTTTGAATTTCGGGATGGTTGTTTTACCGTCCACTGATCCAGTGACAAGGGCAGTGTGCAGTCCTAACTCCTTCAGCACCATACCACTGATATTTTCGTAGAGATATTCAGCGGTGTCTGAGAAGGCAGTAAAAATCAATATCTTTTTATTACCCGGATTGATCGGAGCTACAACCTTTTCACGGATAATGCGAATCAGCTCATTTAGTTTGAAGTCATACTCTGGGGTGATATCTTCAATCATCAGAATCAGTAGTTGCAGATTATCAATATCCTCATCCATTTCGCGTTTCCACGAAATATAGTCCATATCACGCAGGTCAATCTTGACTTTTTTGCCAACATTGAAGAAATCTGTGTTTTGATCATCGTAGTCGAATTCGTCTGCTTCACTGGACAGGTCAGGCATTTCGTTCAGGTTGTTAGCACCGGTAGCGATGAAATTATCAATTGCATGTGAGGTATCATACAGATAATCGTAGATACGCTTTACAGTCAGCAGAAAAGAATGTACAGAGCTTTCCATACGTTTTAACAGATTGATGCTCATCAACCGCTGAATACCAAGTTCACGACCGCTGCGGAACTTTTCGGTTTCATCCTCGCTCAGGTATTTCTGCAGCTTGCTTGGCTGAATGAATGCGGTTGGCGTATAAATAGTCAGGTGTAGCTTCGACAGCAGTTCATATACTTCTTTATAGTTGATAGCATTTGGACGTGTTGTCAGTTTCGGACGAAGAGAGATTGGCTTGTTTCTCTTTGGAAAGTTTCCAATGTCCGCTACATCATAATAGGTTTGTATATGCTTTCTGGAACGCGCAATGGTTACGCTATCCAGTATTTCAAAGAAATCAAAATCAAGCTGAGAGAGAAGAGTAGCTGTGGTACGCTCTTTCTCAGGCAGTTTGCACCATGCGTTATATACTTTCTGCGCTTGCCGGAAAATCGTATCGATATCCGATTTGATGTTCAGCTTTTCGTTAAATTCAGATGGATCACCTTCGTAGACAAGAGCCAGCTGATTGCGAAGATCGTAGAAGCGGTTATTTACTGGGGTTGCGGAAAGCATGAGCACCTTTGTCTTGACACCTGGCTTGATGACTCTGTTCATCAAACGTATGTAACGATTTTCTTTTTCGCCGCCTTTGCTGTTGGTGCCCTTGCCATTTCGGAAGTTATGGCTTTCATCTATGACGACAAGGTCATAATTTCCCCAGTTGATTCGATCGATTGGAAGTCCAATGACCGTGTTTCCGCTGTCACGAGAAAGGTCTGTATGGTACAGAATGTCATAGCGAAGCCGATCTTCTGCGAGTGGGTTATTAATCAGATTTCCACGGTAGGTCATCCAGTTCTCAGACAGCTTTTTCGGACAAAGTACGAGAACATTTTTGTTGCGGCCTTCGTAATACTTGATGACGGCAAGTGCCGTAAAAGTTTTACCGAGACCAACACTGTCTGCAAGAATGCAGCCGTTGTATTGCTCCAATTTATTGATAATTGCAAGAACAGCATCTTTCTGGAAGTTGAACAGCTTATTCCAGATTACGCTGTCCTTAAAACCGGTAGCTTCGTTTGGTAGTACATCCTCTGAAATATCTTCTAAGAATTCACTGAAGATATTGTACAGAGACATGAAATAAATCAGCTCCGGTGAGTTTTCCTGGTATGCAGAAGAAATCATATCGATGACTTCTCCTGTAACATCTGTGAGCTTTTCTTCATCGTTCCAGACGGAATCAAACATATGGAGAAATTCTTTACTTGCAGGATTCTCCATACGTGTAATCATGTTTGTCAGATTATTGCCACGCTCACACCCCAGGTCAACGGTTGTGAATGTATTCATTGGCATATAGGTATAGGTATCTTCATCGCCATCTAACAGAAGAAAGTTATTCATGCCTTCACGGGTAGTGTTGGTTTTAAAGCACACCTTACGACGCATCCAATCTGCACATTCTTTTGCTACAGCCTTCTGCTTTAGTTCGTTTCGCAAACGCACTTCAAATTCAGTGCCATATAAACTTTTTTCTCGCTGAAGACGCGGGATATAAAACTCTCTGCGCTCTTTTGGCGTTTTTTCTGCCACGAAGGTAGGAGAGGTGAATATGAAGCGTAGTTCTTCGCAGGATTCCAGCTGCTTTTTTAGCTCCTGATAGACATAGATGGAAAAACAGGCTGCTGCAATAGAAATACGATCACCGCGTTTTATTGTTTTCACAAGGTCATCTTTTACGACCTTCGTGGTGTTATTAAATATTTCCACAGGTAAATCTCCCTTGAGTTTCATTTTTTGAATGACATCCAACTCGCTCTTGAGGCAGATGAAATTCGGCTTATGTTCCAGTTTCGCTTCGAAAGAAGACAGGTTTTCTTGCAACTCAGAAATATGCATATCGACAGTAGCCTTCTTTTGCTCCAGTTTTTGGATGCTTCTGCGAAATTTTTCTTGATGAATGTTTATATCATGTTGCGTTAGGCTTAATTCAGCCATATATTTTTAGCTCAGCGGCAGAAGTGCTAATAAAAAAGATATCATGTACACGCACAGTTCCTTAGCTACATATAGGACATCTTACTTTCTTCCTCACAGGGTTGGATTGTCGAAAAAAATATAAGCCACAGTTTCTGCTTCGAACAATTTTTTACTCCATTCATAAATCTCGGACATTAATTGCTGAATTTCCTTACCGAACACCATAATCTAATACCATTATACATTAGGTATTGAGTAATGAGAAGATATGTATTCAACAAAAATTGCCTATGACATCGTGATGGATGTAAAGAGGAGTTTATATGCGAGAAGATATGATCAATTAGACAATACTTGCCTTTTCAGCATTTCCGAAAATTCTTATGGATGTTTTGTTTTAGTACCATAAAAATATGATATAATTAGAGAAATGATAATACATAAGAAAAGAGATGATATGCTATGGGAAATTTTTTATCTTTCTTAAGGAGAATCATATTTATAATCTTGGTAATCTTATCAATTACGATGTGGACAAAAGGAGGCGTTCTTTTGCCGTTAGCCATTGCAATAGCAGCATATATTTTACTATTGCTGATAACAGGAATATACACAAAACTATTGTTTCATAAATATCCAAACAAAAGAGGGGCTTTTATTGAGTATTTATGGACAACAGATGTTTGCAATTTTTTCATCGTTCATGGAATTGGAAATTATGGGGAAAGACTATGGAATCTTTGGCATTTTAGAAACTATAAAGATGATGATGTTTCGTTTGGAGAAAAAGTTAAACGTATTTTAGTACGAATTGTGATTTATACGATTATCGTGCTTATTGTATTACAATTGTTATATGTATTAGTTACGATGATGGTAAAATAAATGAAGAACAAATGTTTGCATTATGATATAATCAGAAAAAAACAATAGGAGCTGATTATATGAAACGAGGAGACAATGCGTACATTATAGAGAGTAGCATAATAATAAGACCGGTGCGGGTTCTGAACTGTTCTGGCGGTCTCTATCTGATTAAATTCCTTGATTCTGATGGGGCAATCCGCGTCCATCCAGACAGATTGTATAACACCAGAGAGGCAGCAGAAGAACAGGTAAAGCAACGTCCGATTAAGGCTCCAGACTGGCACTAAATGTCGAAAAACGTCAAATGAAATCATTTGCAAAAAATCTCATCTGAACGTATAGTATAATTAAAAATATGTGGTGATGGGTATACAAATGATGATGAATGAAATTGAGGTTAGCATTGGCGGAATTGTGGAAGAGCGGAGGATTAATACCATGAATCGGATTAATACCGAGGTGGAGTATGTAGTTCAGGACAACAATGATTTGGAGAACATGAAATTATTGTATGAGAAATTGCCAT
>OMNT01003272.1_pt1 | contig 11921 bp, 8 predicted proteins | sample 1672551 | NCBI WGS metagenome assembly OMNT01 (sample SAMEA3136698, study PRJEB25190) | human gut metagenome
CCGTCTGCGTGTCGCCGACCTCCACGGCCTCGCCCAGAAGGAAGAACGCCGTGCGGTCGGAAATGCGCACCGCCTGCTGCATGTTGTGGGTGACGATGACGATGGTGTACTTGTCCTTGAGTTCCAGCGCCAGTTCCTCGATCTTCGAGGTGGAGATGGGGTCAAGGGCAGACGTCGGCTCGTCCATCAGAAGCACCGGTCCGTCCAGACACAGTGCGCGCGCCAGCGCCGTCCTCTGCCGCATACCGCCGCTGATTTCATGAATGCGGTAATTCCGGAAATCCCATAGCTGCACCATTTTCAGATAATGCTCTGCTCTCCGGCTCTGCTCTTCCTTCGGAATCCCGATCATCCGCATCCCGAATTTCACATTTTCCAGCACATTCAGCCAGGGAAAAAGTGCATGCTCCTGAAACATGACCACCCGGTCCGCTCCCGGCCCCGTGATCTTCTCTCCATCCAGGTATAATTCTCCGCCTGTGGGATGATCCAGTCCCGCAACAATGTTCAGGATCGTGGATTTCCCGCATCCGGAAGGCCCTACGATACAGACAAACTCCCCTTCTTCAATATGCAGGGAAATGTCTTTTAATGTTTCTTTTTCAGACCCCTCAAACGTTCTGTTTACATTTTTGATCTCTAATGCCATGCCGTGCGTCCTCCGCATTTATCTATTCTTTGTCACCGCCGGATAACCCTTCCAGGATAGAAGTGTCTACAAATCCCTCTTTCGGCAGCGCCGTGATGAAGCCCTGCTCATAGGATGTCTGTGCAAAAGCGTTTAATGCCTCTTCGTTTAATTTTGTCGTAACATTTGTTCTGGAAAAAGCGCCAAGCACTGTGTCTTTTTCATACTCATTTCCTGTCAGAGATTGTATTTCATCGATCATCGCGTCTACCGACCCCTCCAGATTCTGGTTGATCTCATCGGTAACCTCCTGATGCAGCTCCAGGAACTTTTTCACCACCTCAGGATTCTCTTCCATAAATTCATTTCGGACAATCACGACAGCGACCGGATAGTTTCCACCGAGATAAATATCCTGATAGTCTAAAAGCAGATCGACTTCGTCCGTCGCCGTCAGAATCGTTCCCCACGGCTCCGGCACAAGAGCGGCGTCCACGGTTCCCTGATCGAACATGTTCTGGAGATTGGAATTATCGACCGCCACGATCTCTACGGTTCCTCCCTCGGAAACCGGCGCAAGCCCGTTTTCTGAAAGAAGATTTAACAGACAGAGATGCTGTGTGTTTCCGATCTGCGGAATCGCTACCGTTTTCCCTGACAGCTCGGAAACAGAGCTGATGTCCAGAGACGCGCTTTTTACCAGAACAGCGCCCGCGTCGGCGGCATTCGCAATCACGGTAATATCACCGTCTGATTTTACATTTCCGTTTACCGCAGGAACCGGCCCGATATATCCCATGTCGATCTCTCCTGCAAAAAATGCTTCTACTTCAGAAGATCCCGCCGTAAAAGTCGTCCAGGACACCTCATAATCCTCTCCAAGCTTCTCTTCTAACATACCCTGATTTTTCATCACCAATGCCTGTGCATGTGTAATATTCGGAAAACATGCCATACGAACCTTGCTGCTCGCTTCTTTTTGTGCGCCGCATCCCGTCGCCAGAACGAGTGCTCCAATCATCATGCAAACGCTTGCAATACATTTTTTCATAAAACCCTCCGATTTACCTTGCATTTCTGCTTTATTTTTTTTATATTGTAGATAATAACGTCAAATCAGGGTAGGGTCAACTGATTTTTAAGCAAACGATTTCACAAGAAAAATCACAACAGGAGGTTCTGATATGTCATTAAAGAAAATTGCAGAGATGACAGGGGTGTCCGTCTCCACTGTCTCCAGAGTTCTGAATAATAAAAACTATAACTGTGCATCCGCTGATCTGAAAAACAAAATCTGGGCGGCAGCAGAAGAAATTCACTATGTCCCAAACGAAAATGCCAGAAACCTCCAGCGGGGAAAACAAAAAGCCCCTGCACACCCCGCCCGGAAACTGGCCGTAGTACTTGGAAGATTTGATTCTCTGACAAAAGACCCGTTTTTTGCCGAGCTTTTCCGAAGCGTGGAACAGGAAGTCTTTGCAAACGGATGTATCCTTTCCGATTTTTTTACTGCCGGAGAATTTAGAAAAAGAGAAATCCCCCATGCGGACGGATTTATCATCCTGGGAAGAAGTTCAGAAAGTCTCTTAAGCGGCATTCAGAAGATCACCAGAAATATTGTCGCCATCGACCGGAACCCCACCGATTTCGAAATCGACGAAGTCATCTGCGACGGTCAGGAAGCGGCGTCCCTGGCCATGAATTACCTGATTGGCAAAGGCCATGAAAAAATTGGCTACATCGGGGACTGTTCCTATGAGGTTCGGTATGTGGGATACTGCGATTCCCTGATCAGACGCCGTCTGCCCCTGGACTACTCCTCCATATATCCTACCGACCAGACCGAAGAGGCCGGGTATCAGGCCATGAAACAAATTCTGGAACGTGGGGAACTGCAAGCCGTTTTCTGCGCAAATGACGCCACGGCGCTTGGAGCCGTCCGTGCTTTTGCGGAAGAGAAACTCAAACCTCGTATGGATCTCATCTCGATCGATAATATCCAGTCCGCCCAGGAGGTTTCCCCTCTTCTTACCACGGTCAATATTCCCAAAGAGGACATGGGAAAAATGGCGGTCAAGATTCTGCTCGACCGGATAAACCACGGGCATACGGAGATGATGCGGGTGGAATTTCCGCCCAGACTGATTCGCCGGGAGAGCTGCTGAGCCTTATGGCTCAGGCATCCCTCCCGGCGTTTTCTTCACACAAACCGGTTTTGCCTCTCATCGTACTGATAATCAATCTTTTTCATCTGCTCCACCAGCTCTTCCTGATTGATTTCCAGCTCCGCACAGAGCATTGCCAGCGAAGCATAATGATCCCGGAACTGGGTGTTGACATAGCTCAAGAGTATCATCGGATCTTTGGGTATCATGTTTACCTCCTCACAGCCGTCAGTTTTCCATCCAGGACATCGATCCGAATGGTATCTTCCGCCTGAATGTCACCGGAAAGAATCATCCTGGCGGCCAGTGTTTCCACATTCTTCTGAAGGAAACGCTTCAGCGGTCTCGCTCCGTAGGTCGGATCATATCCTCCCTCTATAATATAGCTCTTCGCCTCTTCCGTCAACTCCAGAGAAATCTCCTGCCCCGCCAGACGTTTATTCAGATCGTCCATCATCAGATCTACGATTCTTCCGATATTTTCTTTCGTCAGGGGCTTAAACATAATAATCTCATCCAGACGGTTCAGAAATTCCGGCCGGAAATGATTTCTCAAATCATTCATCACCATCTTTTCGGCTGCCGGTTCGATCTCGCCATTCTCCTGAATTCCATCCAGCAGATAGGAGGAGCCGAGATTGGAAGTCATAATCAGGATGGTATTTTTAAAGTCTACGGTTCGTCCCTGGGAATCGGTAATACGGCCGTCATCCAAAACCTGCAAAAGAACGTTAAACACATCCGGATGCGCCTTTTCGATCTCGTCAAACAATACGACCGAGTACGGCTTTCTGCGAACTGCTTCCGTGAGCTGTCCTCCTTCCTCATACCCCACATATCCTGGAGGCGCTCCGATCAGTCGTGACACAGAGTATTTCTCCATATATTCACTCATGTCAATGCGCACCATATTCTGTTCATCGTCAAACAGGCTGGCAGCGAGCGCTTTCGCCAGCTCTGTCTTACCGACTCCCGTAGGCCCTAAGAACAGGAAGGAACCAATCGGCTTCGTCGGGTCTTTGATTCCTGCTTTCGACCGGAGAATCGCCTCCGTCACCTTCTGCACGCCGTCATCCTGCCCGATCACTCTCTGGTGCAGCTCGTCGTCCAGATGCAGAATCTTACTTCTCTCCCCCTCCGTCAGTTTCGCCACCGGAATCCCTGTCCATCTGGAAATGATTCTGGCGATCTCCTCGTCTGTCACGCTTTCATGCACCAGAGACAGATCCTGGCTCTTAATCTTTGCTTCTTCCACCGCAAGCTGCTGCTGGAGCTTCGGCAGCTCGCCGTATTGCAGCTCCGCCGCCCGGTTCAGATCATAATTTCTCTGCGCCTTTTCGATTTCCTTATTCATATTTTCAATCTGCTCACGCAGCTTCGACAGATTTTCCACTGAATGCTTTTCATTATCCCACTGTGCCTTTTTCGCATTAAAGGCGTCACGCTGTTCCGCAAGCTCCCTCTGGAGAGCCGCCAGACGATCCTGACTGAGCTTATCGGTCTCCTTCTTCAAAGCCGCTTCCTCAATCTCCATCTGCATAATGCGCCTGCGCAGCTCATCTAACTCTGTCGGCATGGAATCCAGCTCCGTCTTAATCAGCGCGCACGCCTCGTCCACCAGATCAATCGCTTTGTCCGGAAGGAAACGGTCGGAAATATAGCGATGGGAAAGGGTCGCCGCCGCCACCAGCGCGCCATCCGTGATCTTTACTCCGTGGTAAACCTCATAACGCTCTTTCAGCCCCCGGAGAATGGAAATCGTATCTTCTACAGACGGCTCATCTACCAGGACCGGCTGGAAACGCCGTTCCAGGGCGGCGTCTTTTTCAATATACTGCCGGTACTCGTCCAGGGTCGTGGCTCCGATGCAATGCAGCTCTCCCCGCGCCAGCATGGGCTTTAACATGTTCCCCGCATCCATGGCGCCGTCTGTCTTTCCTGCGCCGACGATCAAATGAAGCTCGTCAATAAAGAGGATAATCTCGCCCTCGCTCTTTCTGACCTCCTCCAAAACGGCTTTTAAACGTTCCTCAAATTCACCCCGGTATTTCGCCCCCGCTACCAGAGCCCCCATGTCCAGAGCAAAAATTTTCTTATTTTTCAGTCCTTCCGGCACGTCCCCCCGGACGATACGCTGTGCCAGACCTTCTACCGCCGCCGTTTTTCCGACGCCAGGCTCTCCAATAAGCACCGGATTATTCTTCGTCTTTCTGGACAGAATGCGGATGACATTCCGTATCTCCGCATCACGCCCGATGACCGGGTCCAGCTTCTGATTTCTCGCTTTCTCCACCAGCTCCTGCCCATATTTGTTCAGGGTGTCATAGGTCGCTTCCGGGTTGTCGCTGGTCACCCTCTGGTTTCCTCTGACGGTGGACAGCGCCTGCAAAAAGCGTTCCCGTGTGATGCCATATTCTTTCAAAAGCTCCTTAACCGCCGGATTCGGATAACGGAGCAGCGCCAGGAACAGGTGCTCTACGGAAACGTATTCGTCTCCCATTGCCTTTGCCTCATCCTCTGCACTCACCAGTACCTTATTCAAATGCTGCCCGATATAAATCTGACCGCCGGATACTTTCGGACGTTTGTTCAGGGCATTGTCCAGATTTCTTGCGAAATGCTCTGCATTGATTTCCATTTTTTCCAGCAATTTTAAAATCAGGCTGTCACTCTGATTCAACAGGTTATACAACAGATGTTCCTGCTCCACTTCCTGATTCCCATATTCATATGCCACTTTTTCCAGGTCATTTACCGCCTGTAAAGATTTCTGTGTAAATTTATTAATATTCATAGAGCGCCTCCTCTCAGAAGAAAACATTCTTTATTTGTTCTATAACTACTATAACATATATTTTTGAAATTGCAAGCCTTTTTTCTTTTGTAATTTCTTTTTTATCATGCGTATGTGACCTTCAAAAATAAAATGTAATTTATTCTTTTGTTTTTCAGCCATCTGTTATATCATCTTTTAAGATGATATGCTTAACTGGACAGCCAGTAGAGCGGCTGCGGCTTCCCGTCCTGAGTCTTGACAAGGAGGGATGCTCATGAGTACATATGAGGAATTCATGATTATTCTTGCGACTGCAAGCTTGATTATTGCAATTCTTAATTATACACATAGAAAATAGCCGCCCTGCTCCTGACAAAAGTAGACGGCTATTTCAATAGTTAATACAAATTTTCGCCAGGACGGGGGAGCTTCAACCTCCCTTACTGGCTATCTTGTTAAGCATATTATAGAGCAATCTGTCTGACCTGTCAAACCAGAATTGTAAAATTATTCTTATTCCTTCTTGTTCCTCTTATCGTGAAAAGAATCCCCGGCGAATTTCTAAAAAATATTTCTTGCACCCATTTTTCCATTATGCTATAGTAAATATAAGAAAGCACCCACTCCAATTGTGGATGCTCCTGGAAAGACATGAAATGCCCTTACGGACGCCGCCTATCCTGTGTGCTGGACAGGATAGGCATTTTTATTGGTACAAAACTACTTCCCTTCCCAGATATTTCACTGGAAACATCGTATGGTAAATCGTATCCAGCGCCCCCGGCACTTCCTCTTTCCCCATCTCCCCAAAGGGAACATACATGATTTTATATTCTACGGAAAACAGGCAGGAGCGTGTATCTGTCAACGTAAACCCGTTTTTCTCATAGAAGCGGATTCTTCTCTCCTGCACCGCCTTTTCCTCCGCCGATCCTGCGTAATCCGGGTTTTCCACCTCCGCCAGCATGGCATGAATCCCCTGCCTTTTCAATTCCCCGCACAAAAGCTTCATGCACCTGCTCCCGACGCCCGTGCCCCGCATCTGTTTACACACCGCATAATAATCCAATAAAACAAGATCTCCTTTTACCACAAAAAACGCATAGGCCATGACTTCGGACTGTTCATACAGCCCATAGGCAAAATAAACGCCCTCATCCAGCATCTCCGCAATCCGTTTCCAGGGCTTTAATTCATCCGGCGGAAAATCCTGTACCATCCGTGTATCAAAAATTTCCTTCATCTCTCCTCTGTCAAGTCTTTTCAGCATAGCTCCTCCTTTTCCTGTACAATAAATGGCTGCCGCACAAAGATGCTTTTGTACGACAGCCTGTTTATTTTTCACTTCCTGATTTCTTAAGACCTGAAATTTTATAATCCTGCTAAAATCTCGTCTCTTCTGTCTGCGACGCTGGTCTCCCGAATCTTCTTTCTCAGCGGAAGGACACAGGCCGGAGATACGGAAAGCTCATCAATGCCCATCGCAAGGAAGGTCTCGGTCAACTCCATATCTGCTCCCAGCTCACCGCAGATACCAATCCAGATGCCATTCTTATGCGCATTGTCAGCCGCCAGCTTAATCAGGCGCAGGAGCGCTTTGTGGTGCGGATGATAAAATTTCTCAAGGCTTGCGTTCTGTCTGTCCACAGCCGTCGTGTACTGTGTCAGGTCATTCGTTCCCACACTGAAGAAGTCCACCTCTTTTGCCAGATCATCACTGATCATCGCCGCCGCCGGCGTCTCGATCATGATGCCAAGCTGAATATCTTTCTTATACGGAATGCCTTCAAAATCCAGTTCCTTTCTCACCTGTGCTACAATCTCTTTGATCTCCAGTACTTCCTCCAGCGCAATAATCATCGGGAACATAATCGCGATATTTCCATAAGCAGAAGCACGGAACAGCGCACGAAGCTGTGTCTTGAAAATTTCCTGCTGGGTCAGGCAGATGCGGATTGCACGGTACCCCATCGCCGGATTCTCTTCTTTCGGCAGGTTGAAATAATCAATCTGCTTGTCCGCGCCGATATCCAGAGTACGGATGATCACCTGCTTGCCCGCCATCGTCTCCGCTACGTATTTATAGACCTTAAACTGCTCTTCCTCTGTCGGGAAATCCTCGCTGTCCAGATATAAGAACTCGCTGCGGAACAGGCCGATTCCTGCTGCATCGTTCTGGAGAACGGCGCCAATATCCGAAGCGTTTCCAATATTTGCATAAAGCTTCACCTTCTGTCCGTCCAGGCTGATGTTTTCCTCACCCTTCAACTGCTGCAAAAGCTCCTGTTTTTCTTTGTATTCTCTCTGTTTCTCCTGATAGATTTTCAAAGTTTCCTCGTCCGGGTCGATAAACAGATTTCCTGTCGCTCCATCGACAATACCCATTCTTCCTTCATATTCCTCCGTCAGGCTTTCCCCCATTCCGATAATCGCCGGAATGTTCATGGTACGTGCCAGAATAGCCGTATGAGAATTGGTGGAACCTCCCTGCGTCACGAAGGACAGTACCATATCCTTGTCAAGCTGTACGGTCTCACTTGGCGCCAGGTCATCCGCTGCCAGAATCACCGGCGTGTCCGTCACCAGTCCGCCGCCCTGATTTCCCGAAAGAATCGATACCACGCGCTCTGAAATATCTTTTACATCCGCTGCCCGCTCTCTCATATAATCATCATCCATAGAAGCGAACATCTGTGAGAAATTGTCTCCCGTCGTTCCCACCGCATACTCCGCATTGATTTCCTGGGTGGTAATCATATTGGTAATGGCCTCTACATAATCCAGATCGTCCAGCATCATCTGATGAACCTGGAAAATCATGGCATTTCCTTCGCCCACTTCCTGAACCGCTTTGTCATACAGTTCCCCAAGCTGCTCGATCGCCTTTGCCTTCGCTTCTTCGAAACGTGCGATCTCCGCTTCGGGATTGTCAATCTTCCGACGCTGAATCTGTCCGCCTGTTCTTTTATAAAAAGAAATTTTTCCGATGGCTACGCCGCCAAAAACTCCTTTTCCCTGTAATGTAATCATGTGTCTCTCCTTTCCACAATTTCCGTTTAATAATATTCCTATTTTACCATATATTCGAAAATCCTGCTACTGTCAGACCGATTTTTTTGAAAAAAATGCCGCAGGATGATCCTTTCACCTGCGGCACCCTATGTTTCTATTCTTCCTTTTTTACGTCGGATTATTACCTTTATTCAGCGCTTGTTTCAGATGCTGTTTCAGACTCTGTCTGAGCCTCTGTCTGAGCCTCTGCTGCATCCGGATCTGTCACAACTGCGCTGTCCTCTACCAGTTCAAGCGCTTTATCCAGAAGCAGGTTCGTCTCTACCAGCTTCTTTCCATACTGCTCCTCCAGAGCCGCTACATCCGCCAGCCCCATCTGCTCCACATAAGCCTTTGCTCTTGTTTCATATTCCTCTTCGGAAAGAGTCAGCTCCTCCACCTCTGCGATCGCTTTTAAAAGCATCTCCTGGCGAAGGCTCTGCTTTGCCATTTCTTCCATCTGGGTATTAAATTCCTCTTCGGTTGTCTGAAGATTCTGCTGGATGAAATCGGATAAGCTCATCTCAGATGACTCCGCATACTGTGTATAATAATCCACGTACTGCTGAACAATAAACGCTACCAGCTCCTCCGGATAGCTGTTTATGGTCGCATTATTGTATACCTGCGTCATCAGGTCATTGGTTTTCCCGGATTCCCGCGTGGACTCCTTCTGTTCTTTTAAAGTCTTTTCCACGTCTGCACGGTATTCTTCGACCGTCTTAAACTCAGAATCGGAAATCTCTGCTGCCAGTTCATCCGTAAGTTCCGGCGTGCGCTTGATGGAATTGATCGTTACATGGAACACCACGTCCTGGCCTGCCAGCTCCTCGCTTCCGTAATTTTCCGGAAAGGTAAGGTTCAGGTCTACCGTTTCCCCGACTTTCTTTCCGACCAGTCCATCTTCAAACCCCTCAATGAAGGTTCCTGAACCGATGGAAAGATCATAGCCTTTATCCGTTCCGCCGTCAAAAGCCACGCCGTCTTTCATTCCTTCATAGTCAATGTTGGCAATGTCTCCATTTTCCACTGTCCCCTCTTCCAGCGTTTCCACTTTGTCATTCTGGGTCAGTCTGCTGGAAATCTCTGAATCAATCTCCTCATCTGTCACCGCGGTGGAAGCCAGCGTCACTTTCAGCCCCTTGTACTCTCCAAGCGTTACATAATCCAGCGCTTTGTAATCCGGTCTGTCCGCATCGGAGACCCCTGCCTGGCTTTCCGTTTCACTGCCGGTTTCATTTGCCGTCTCTGTTTCTGCGGCTGTTTCTGTCGTTGTTTCCTTCGTGTTCGATGTGTTATTGGAGCATCCGGCTGCCATCAGGGCAAGTCCCAGGACTGCTGCCATTACAAACTTTCTTTTCATGATGTTATCCTCTCTATTCTTTTTGTTTCTTTTTCATCTACTTTGCCTCCTTTTTCTTTGGTTGTGATTTTTTCTGTTCATCTAACCAAGCACCTGCTTTCCTGTCCGGTCGAGCCGCTCAAGAATCTCTTTCCCTTCCTTCTTCTGAAGCATCTCTCTGCCCGCCTCAAGATTCGGCCTTCGCCTGCCTGTATCATGACAGTCGCTTCCGAGAACGACCGCATATCCTTTTTTCAAAAGTTTCCTGCCTGTGCGCCGCTTTTTCCAGACGAGAAAGGTCTCTGCATTCATCTGTGCATAAAGCGGAAGCTCAAACACCCGGTTCCAGACCTCCCGGTTCTTCTGATACCCGTAATAGCGCTCGATATGCGCCAGAATCAGGGTCAGTTTCCGCTTTTCAACCATCTTCTTTACCTCCTGGTACACATCCTTGTCCCACTGGGAAAAAGGCATTTCCAGAAGCAGCGCGGACGTCCCCTCGATACACAGTCCCGAAAGTCCGGGGGCTTCCGAAATCCCGGTAAAATATGCCACCTCAGCGCCGCCGAGAATCTGCATCTCCTTCCCCCAGCTTTCCTGTAAAAGCGCCTCCCTCACCTGTTGCAGCTTTCCGGCCCGTCTTTTTAAAAAGCGCTCCGGAAATTCTTCCCCCGCATAAAAGTGAGAAGTCGCCAAAACCTTATGGACGCCCTGGCTGTACTCCATCCGGAGCATTTCCATCGTCTGTGCAAGGCTGCTGCTTCCATCGTCCATCTCAGGTAAAATATGGGTATGAAAATCTATCATCTGTATGAAGCCTCCTTTCCCATTTTATCTCTTCTCCCACTCCTTTGCAACACCTTTCACCCCGTTTCAGCACGTTTTACGCAAAGCTCCTATCTGTTTCTCACGGTCAGATCGGGAAATTTTACATTGCCCCATTTCCTTGCGTTCCATCCGCCATGATACAGCCGCTCTCTTTTTTCAATCCGGAACGCGACCGCCCGCTCCAGATACGCATGACGGAGCTGTTTCTCTCCCTGCGGCTCAACGACCGCCAAATCCACAGCATACGCTCCCTCCACGAGCCCCCCGGTATCAAAGGTAAACTCCAGCGTCTGCTCTGCCGCCTCTGCGGCAAAGCACGCAGAGACTCCTGTCCCTGCCACAGTATCTTCTGCGTCATGTACCGTAAACCGCAGATGAAGCCCGGAAATCCTTCTCCCTGCCTGAAAAAACATCCGCATGACAAAGAACCTCTCTTTCCCGCCCAGCACCGGATGGTCTGTCTCGATTCTTGTAATCTGTATATTCCCCGTCGCCTGCCTGCATCCCGTCGTCTCCGGAAACGTATAGACCTTTTTTACCTCCAGAATGTCCTGCATATACAGACGAATCCCTTCATCCACATCACCGTCATGAAGAATCTTTCCCTCATCCAGCACGATGCTCCGGCCGCACAGCTCCCGGATGGTCTGCATATTATGGCTGACATACAGAATCGTTTTCTGTCCGTCCTCCGAAATCTCTTTCATTTTCCGCAGACATTTTTTCTGAAACATCATATCCCCTACCGCCAGCACCTCGTCCATCAGAAAAATATCTGCCTCCAGATAGGCTGCCACGGCAAACGCCAGTTTCACGTACATTCCCGAAGAATAGCGCTTTACAGGGGTATCGATAAATGTTTCACACTCTGAAAAAGCGATGATATCCTCCATCTTTTCTTCCACCTCGCACCGTCCCATCCCCAGAATCGCGCCGTTCAGATAGATATTCTCCCTTCCGGTCAGTTCGCCGTGAAATCCGGTTCCCACCTCCAGCATACTGGAGATTCTTCCCCGGATACAGATTTTCCCCTTCGTAGGGGCCGTAACCCTGGACAGCAATTTCAGCATCGTGGACTTCCCTGCGCCGTTTCTTCCGATGATTCCCACGCGCTCTCCCTGATAAATCTCA
>OMNT01003274.1_pt1 | contig 11917 bp, 9 predicted proteins | sample 1672551 | NCBI WGS metagenome assembly OMNT01 (sample SAMEA3136698, study PRJEB25190) | human gut metagenome
AATGGATGGAAACGGATGTTCTATCGGGACACACATTTTGTCCTATAAGCCTAATTTGCCCATCACGTCGCGGCATGATTGCTCAAGCGAAAACGGCCCGCCTCACGTTTGTGGGGCGGGCCGAGATGTTTTGCTAGTGTTTCTTTCCGCGGAAGAAAAATCCGTGCAGTGACGGCTTGAGGCCGCGGTTGGCGCGACGCTCCTCGATGTGATCGTGGATCGAGGCGACGCGTTCGATGACTTCGTCGGGAATCGGCACGTCGGGATTCATGTTCTCGACCTGGCTGACCTCGGCGGCGGCGACCTGGTCGATAATGGGCACATCGTCGTGCGAGATGACGGGCGTGGCGTCTTCCTTCATCTTACGGTAGCGCTGCATCATGTCGGTCTGCAGCTGCTGGGCCGAAGGCGGCGTCCAAATGATGGCGTTGGCACCGGCGGCGATGGTCTCGCGGATGCTCTCGGGCGTCTTGCCGCCCGGCGCGATGAGCGGCAGGTTGGGATAGTGCTCGCGCAGTTCACGCAGGACCTGCGGCGTGTTCTTGCCGGCCGCGATGTTGAGGATCTTGGCCCCGGCGCGCACTTTGGCATGCGCATCATCGTCGCAACGTACGACCGTGGCGATGACGGGGATATCGGCGATGTTGGTGATGTGCTCGACCATCTCGGCAGTGGCGGGGGAGTTGACCACGCAGCCCGCCGCGCCCTGCATCTCGGAGACGGCCGCCATCTGTACGGAGCGCTTACCGGTGGTGGTGCCGCCGCCAACGCCCACAAAGACTGGGCACTCGGCAACGGTCAGCAGCGCCTGCGTAATGGCGGGCTGCGGCGTGAAGGGGTAGACGGCAAACACGGCGTCGGCATTGGAGTTGCGGATGACCGCCACGTCGGTGGTGTAGATGAGCGACTTGATGCGGCGGCCAAAGAGCGTAAAGCCGCTTGCCTCCTCGATCTCATCGGGCATGCGGAGGGCCGCCTTGCGCAGACGCCCGTCGATGGGCAGCGGCTCCATGGGCAAAAGGCCGTTGGGAGTTACGGCCACCTGGGGCTCGGTAAATTCGTCTGCAAGCTCTACCTCGGAGAAGTCGACCGATGCGACGATGTCCTCGTGAACCTCGGCGGGAACATCGATGGGGTCTTGGTCGTTCGTCGCGGCAGGCGTATCGAAGGAGCTGGTGGCGACAAAGGCGTCGACGCGCTCGTTCAAATCGTTGAGAGTATCCATGGTGGTCCGTTTCTATGTTGTGCGGCCGGCAGTGCACAACCGGCGCTACGTTGCTAAATCGTTTGATGAGTTGATTTTTCCCCGCTGCGCCATCCGTTAGACCGAACGCCCGTCGAACGTGAAGGAGCTGTGGTGGCGGGTTTTGAGGTGCTATCTTAAATGTCCCGTTTAAAAGAGAGGTGGCGCGGTATGGAAATCTCGACATTATTGGGCTCGATTGGCCTATGCGTGGGCGCAATCGTAGCCGCCGCGGTCATCTACTTTGTGGTCACGGCCATTAAGGGCAAAAGAGCCGAGCGCAAGGAACGCGAGGCGCTTAAGCAGGACCGTGACCAGCAGGACAAGCGCGCACGGGAATAGTTTGTTGAGTTTTGAATCCGTGCGCTAGCTGCGTTTTCGGATCAGAGCGATGTAGAAGCCCTCAAAGTCGCGGCTGGGCGGGATGGTGAGCGTGCCGGGCATGCCGTTGGTGATGGCCGAAACCTGACCCGCGGCGATTGCCTTGGTGAGAGCGTTGGACTCGATGCGTGGCTCCTCACCAGCTTCCTGGGCGCGGCGTGCTTCGCTTTCACTCGGCGTGCCGTCGAGGGGGATGAGTTCGCAGTCCATATGCTTGTCGAGGGCCTCTTGCAGGGCGTCCTCGTTTTCCTGCGGCATAATCGAACAGGTGGAATAGACGAGCGTGCCGCCCGGCTTGAGGGCGCCCATGGCTCGGTCCAGAAGCGCGCGCTGTGAGCGGGCGCACTTGCCAAGCAGCTGCTCGGTCAGGCCGCGCAGGCTTTTCTCGTTGCCGCTGATGACGGTGCCCGTGCCGGTGCAGGGGGCGTCGAGCAGGATGCGGTCAAAGCGGAAGAACTCGTCGAGTTCGCGTGCGTCGATGCGCATAACGGGCACGTTTTTGGCCCCCTGGCGGTGGAGGTTGGACTCAAGCTTTTCGGCGCGGGGAATGCTCATCTCGCAGGCCGTGAGGTGTGCCTGGCCCTGGGTGAGGGCGGCGATCTGCGTCGTCTTGCCACCGGGGGCAGCGCATATGTCCAGGATGTCCTCGCCGGCTTGAGCGCCCAACACCAAAGGCGGCATCATGGACGACAGACTCTGCAGATAGATTTTGCCGTCGCGGTAGATGTCGAGATCCCATAGATCGGATACCTGGGCCTCGGGCAGGATGAAAGCGTCCGGGTACCAGGCAACGGTTTGGTGGGCGATGCCGGCTGCGTCGAGCGCGGTGGCGATGTCCTCGGCGGTCGCCTTGAGCGTGTTGGCGCGCAGCGTGACTGGGCGCGTGGCAGCGGCGCCGAAGCCCTCGATCATGAGTTGGGCATCGGCGGGTGCATAGGCGCCGGCGACCGTGTCGACCATAAAGCGCGGCAGGTCGGCGGCGGAGTGTTGGGCGGCAAGCTGGTCGGAAAGCTCGGTGGCGGTAAACTGCCTGAGCTTGAGCTCGGGCTTAACCTGCTTTTTCTGCTTACGACGACGCGGCTTGGACATCCGTCTTTCCTTCCCGTCCCAAATTGACTACTTTCCGGGCACGCCGCTGCTGGCGTGCTTTAGTACTGGCTCTCGTGCTTGCTAAAGAAGTCGAAGCGCGGGGGCAGCGGCTTCACGCGGTGCTCGCCGGGCTTCTCACCCAGGCTCTCCACAAACTCATCCGTGGAGGCAAAGATGTTATCCCAGCTAAAGAAGGCGACCGGGTCGACGTCGAAGTACTCGCAGATGAGCTCGCAGCCGGCCGGGACGATGCCGTGCATGAGCACGGTCGCCACGCGCAGCTCGGTGAAGGCATCGACCAGGGCCTGCTTCATGGCGGCGTTGGCTGGCTCGCCCTCGAGCTTGTTGGCGGCCTTGGAGGCGTCGCTCCAGCGCTTGTTGGCGGCGCGCAGGTAGTCGTCGCACACGGCGAGCGCGCGGTGCGTCTCGAACTTGTACATGGCCTGCTCAAACGCGAGAGCGGCCTGCTCGGCAGCTTCGACCACGGCGGCAGAGGCGGCGCCGGCCGGAATGCAACCGTTGCGATAGGGGCTCTCGTCGCCCTCCTTGACGGCGACGCCGTAGAAGCAACTGCGGGCCAGGCGGTTGAAGACGCCGGTCAAAAGGGCGCTCTCCTTAAGGGCGGGGTCGATGACGCGCTTGTCGTCGCAGGCGTGTACCTCGTTGCCGTCCTTGTCCTTGCCGGTCACGCGGGTGTCGTATGCCTTGGGGCTAAAGCTCACCGGCTTCTCGGACAGGCCGAGCGACAGCCAGTGCGCGCGCATCTGCTCGCAGGTGTAGTGGTTGAGCAGGTCGTCTGCCGGCGGGGGAGGCGTTTGCGAGGACGAGCTTGCCTTTTTGCCCATGTAGAGCAGGTGGTAGCAGGCGCTGACGGTGCTCTGCGTAAGGTCCCAGCCCAGAGCCTCCCACATGGCGGTCTGCGCGATGCAGTAGAAGTAGATGTTGTCCTGACCGATGAACTGGTAGATCTGTGCGTCATCCGAGCACCACCAGTCGCGCCAGTCGAGCGAGCTGTGCTGGTAGGTGGGCGCGGGGACCTGCGTGGAATCGGCGGAGGGCTCGCCCATAAGGGCGGCATCCTGGGCGGCGACACCCTCGGTCACGCCGGCGGCCTTGGCATCACGTGCGAGCACGGTGCGCGTATAGCTGATGGGTGCCCACAGGCTCTCGGGCCAGCACCAGCAGGTGACGTCGGTCACGCCGTCAACCTCGGGCACCGGAACGCCCCAGTCGATGTTGCCGGTGATGCGGAAGGGCACGAGCGCCTTGCCGCTGCGGAAGCGCACGCCGCCGTTGGCGAGCACCGCGTGGGCGTCGTCGCGCTCCTTCCAGCTGGGGAAGGTGACGGTAAAGCTGCTCTTGTTGCCCTCGGGCTCCAGCACGGTGTGCTCGGGCAGCTGGTCCTCGACGGCGTCGAAAGCCTCACGGAACTTGTTCTGAATATAGAGTTGTGCCGGCAGCAGCCACTCTTCCATGGTCTTGGAGACCACGGAGCGAACCTGCGGGTTCTGGGCGAGCTTGGCGGTGTAGGTCTTCATAAAATCGAGGTAGGCCGGCAGGTCAAAGTAGAGGTTGTCGACCGGGCGCAGCTCGGGCACCTCGCCGGTGAGCTGGCTCTTGGGCGCGATGAGCTCCTCGGGCTCAAACTGGTGACCCAGGTCGCACTCGTCGGCATAGGCCTTCTCGGACTTGCAGCCCTGGATGGGGCAGCGGCCGATCACCTGGCGGCCGTTGAGGAACGTGCCGGCCTTGGCATCGTAGAACTGCAGCGTGGAGCGCTTGGAGATGGTGCCCTGCTCGTGCAGGCGCTCGATAATCTCGGCGGTAACCTTGTTGTGAATCTGCGCAGCCGGCTCAAGGCCTGAGCCGCCGTAGATGTCGCAGCTGATGTTGTAGTTGTTGAGGGTCGCGGCCTGGCGGGAGTGATTGGACTCGACATACTCGCCGATGGACTTGTCGTAGCCCTCGTTCTCCTTGAGCTTGCGGTAGCTCTCCATGATGGGCGAGCCATAGCAGTCGGTGCCCGAGGTGAAGATGACGTTCTCGCGGCCCAGGCGGTCGCGCAGGAAACGGGCGAAGAAGTCGGCCGGGACAAAGACGCCGCCAACGTGGCCAAAGTGAAGGCCCTTGTTGCCGTAGGGCTCGCCGGCGGTGACGATGGCGCGGCGAGGCCAGCTGGGACGGTCGTTCATGGAGTATTTGGATGCCATGGGACTCCTTCGCATATGGTGAGAGCGCGGCCGGGCGCGGGGCCCGGCGACGCAGTGGTCAATTCGTGCATATCGTTCGACATTATCGCACATGCGGGCGGGTGCGTGACGGGGGCGCTATCCTAAGATGCTATGAATGAGATTTCCAACATACATGCGTTTGAAGACGAGGATTTCCTACACGCCTGCTTTGTGTGGGGGATGGCCGTGCTTGGCGTATTTGCCGTGTGCCTGGTGCCGGTGTTTATGCTGCTGGGTGGGCCTGCGGATCTGGATGCGGCTGACGCGGGCGGCTGGACGGCGGTCTTGGGCTGGATAGTCGGCTTGGCTGCGGTTTCGGCGGCGTCATTTGCCGTGCACGAGCTGGTGCACGCGGTGTTCTTTAAGTTGTTTGCGCCTGCTGGTGCACACGTGACCTTTGGGGCAAATCTCGAAACCTGCATGATTTACGCCTGCGCCGAGGGCGTGGTGTATTCGCGCCGGCGGTATGTGGCGGTTTGCCTGGCGCCGACGGTTGTTGTGACGGCGGCGTTTGCCTTGGGGTTTGCGTTCTCGGGATATCCGCTGTTGTGCTACCTGGCGGCCGGCTTGCATTTATCGGGCTGTGTGGGCGACTGGTATTACGTGCGGACCATCCTGCGTGACCGTCGCATTGTCGCCTGCGAGGACACATCCTTTGGCGTGCGCTTTTTCGCAAGGTAGTCTTTTGGGATGATTTTTCTGGGACGGGGATTAAAAAATCATTGCAGGGGAGGAGATGTTGATGAAGCCGTTGCTGCTGCATGCTTGCTGCGCGCCGTGCTCGCTGGAGCCGGTTCGCCTGCTGCGCGAGGAAGGGTTTGAGCCCACGATTTGCTGGACCAACCCTAATATTCAACCGCGCGATGAATGGCAGCGCCGCTTGGACGAGCTGCGCCGGTGGTGTGCCGATGGCGACATCGAGCTCATCGAGGCGGGGGAGGACCGCGAGCGCTGGGAGGCCGGCGTGGCACCGCTGGGTGCCGATCGGCCCCGTCGCTGTCGCGCGTGCTATGCCTTGCGCTTGGCCGAGGCGTGCCGCGTGGCCCAGGAGCGCGGGTTCGAATATGTGGGTACGACGCTCGCCGTCTCGCCGTATCAGCTGTTCGATACCTGTAATGACGTGTTGGAGCGCCTGGCTACCGCCCGCGGTCTCACCCCGGTCATTCGCGATTTTCGCCCGTATTATCCCGAGGCCACGCGTCGTTCGCGCGAGCTGGGCATGTATCGGCAGAATTATTGCGGCTGCCGATTCTCGGCCGTCGAGGCGGCCATGGACCGCGCTCGCATCCGTGACGAGCGCAAAGCCGCCAAAAAGTAGTTCATTTGGGACGTCAGCCTGCTAGGATGTAGAGCGGACTTTAGCAATATAAGGAGTATCCGACGTGTCTATGCGTACCGATGATTTTGACTATAACCTGCCCGAAGAGCTCATCGCCCAGGCGCCTGCCGAGCCGCGCGACTCCTGCCGCCTGCTGGTGGTGGATCGCAAGGGCTCTCAGGCGGGAACGCCGCTGGAGCACGGCGGTACCGTTGAGCACCGCATCTTCCGCGACATCATCGACTATATCGAGCCGGGCGATGTGCTCGTCATCAACAAGACGCGCGTGATGCCGGCCCGCCTGATCGGTCGCAAAGCCGGCTCGGGTGGCGTGGTCGAGACGCTGCTGCTCAAGCGCCGTGAGGACGTTGACCCGCTGGGCCACGTTTGGGAGTGCCTGGTCAAGCCGGGTAAGCGCCTGAAGCCCGGTGCTCAGATTGAGTATCGCGCCGGTGGCGCCCATGCGCCCGAGGGGGCTCCCGTGGTGCTGACGGCCGAGGTCATCGACTTTGTCACCGATAGCCGCGGTGGCCGCCTGGTACGCTTTGAGCCGGCCGGTTGCAATGCTGCCGGTGAGCCGCGCACGCTCGACGAGGCCATTCACGCCGCCGGTCATGTGCCGCTGCCGCCCTACATTACCGATTACGAGGGTGACCCCGAGAAGTACCAGACCGTCTACGCCATGAAGGAGGAGCACTCGGCTGCCGCTCCCACGGCGGGTCTGCACTTTACGCCCGAGCTCATGGCTGCCATCGAGGCCAAAGGCGCGAAGTTTGCCGCCGTCGAGCTCGAGGTGGGCATCGATACCTTCCGTCTGGTGGAGGAGGACGATCCCACGCAGCATGTGATGCACACCGAGCGCTACCACGTGTCGCAGGAGGTTGTCGACGCCGTGCATAAGGCGAAGGCCGAGGGCCATCGTGTGATCGCTGTCGGTACCACGGCAGTGCGCTCGCTCGAGAGTGCGTTTGACGCCGATGCGCCGGTGTCCGATCCGGCCGTGACGGCGCGCTATTTTGAGGGCCGCGAGGACGGGGCCGATACGCTCGGCCGCGGCGACATAGTGGTGCGCGAGAACGCTACGACGCAGCTCTACCTCATGCCCGGCTCGACCTATCACGTGGTCGACGCGCTGATTACGAACTTCCACGTGCCGCGCTCCACGCTCATGATGCTCGTGAGTGCGCTTGCCACCCGCGACCAGATCATGGATGCCTACGCTGCCGCCATCGAGGAGCGCTACCGCTTCTTCAGCTTTGGTGATGCGATGCTCATTCAGTAGGTTACGGCGTTTTCCAAACGCCGTAACCGGCCGACGCTGCAAACGCCCCTAAGCGGCAATCTGACGTTCAATCGTCGGGCATGACCAGAAGGTCAATGCCCTCCTCTTTCACGTCACCTTGCTCGCTTAGGGGCGTTTTCGCTGTCCGCGCCAAAACATCGGCGTTGCCGTGATTCAACCTGCCAAAAAGGGACAGGTTTATTTTGGCAGGTTTTATCTGGGCAAACGTTGTTGGGGTAGTCATTGGGGACGTTCTTAAATGACTAGGCAAAGGGGACACTCTTGCGGCGCTTGGCACTTGGGTAGTCGTTGGGGACGTTCTTGTATGACTAGTTGTTTAAGAACGTCCCCAACGACTACCTTGCGTCAATCTAATAAGTTGCGGTGAGATAGTTCTTGAATTGGCCTTTTTTGAGGCTAAACAGGAACTATCTCACCGCAACTGTGTTGAGCGTTTTTTGGCGGCTGGTTTACTTGCTCGCGAACAGCCAGACCAGGATGATTACCAGAATCACGGCGATGATGCAGGCGATGGCGCCGGTGAATTTGATGCGTGAGTCGCGGGTGCGCTCTCGTACGTCATCCTCGGTAGCCTCGAGCTGGGCCACTTCGCGCTCGGTTTCGGCGTGTTCGGCCTTATCGCGTGCCAAGGATCCGGCGAGCGACTCGGTGATCTCGGGATGGTCGTGCACCTCGGTCGCCTGTTCGATAATCGACTGCGCATGTGCGGCGTCCGCCTGGGCGTTGGCGATGGCCTGCTCCTGCTCGCGACGAGCCTTGTCCTGCGCGGCGATCTTCTCGCGCAGTTCGCGCTGATGCGTCGCAGCGGCGGCCTTAGCCGTCTGGAGTTCGTCGCGTGCGGCATCCGCCTCGGTTGTCACGGCCTGGTGTGCGCGCTTGGCATCGGCGATGGGGGCCTGTGCTTGTTCGACGGCCTGCTCGGCGGCGGCGAGCGAATGCTCAAGGTCGGCGGTCACGCGTGGAATGTCTTCCTCGGCCTTGCGCAGGGCATCGGCGGCATCGGAGATCTGCATCGAGAGCTCGCTGGTGCGCACGGTGTAATTGGCGGGGTTTGCCGAAGGATTGCGCTGCAGCTCGGCATACTCGCGTCGCAGCGTTTCGAGCTGTGCTCGCGTTGCGTTGGCAGTTTGCTGTGCGGCGGCGACGCCTGCGTCGCGCTCGGCCTTCACCTTGTCGCGAATGCGCTTGGAATCTTCGAGTCGACGAACCAGGCGGTTGCCGGTTTCGCGTGAACTCGCCTCGCGAGCCTCGACGGCATCGAGTGCAGCCTTCAGGCGACGCTCGGCCGCATCATCTTCTGCCTTCATTTGCTCGAGCTGGCCCTTGAGCTCAGTCACTTTGGCGGCATGGGCGTCGCGGTCAATCTCGGCGGCCGCAGCGGTCTTTTGTGCCGTGGCGATTGCCTGGCGCTGGTCGGCGACAATCTGGTCGTAACGCCCCGCGATATCCTGCCGTGTCTCGAGCTCCTCGGCCTGATCGGAAATGCGCTGCTCTAACTCTGCCAGGTGGTCGCGGGCATCGGCGAGTGCCTTTTTCGCGGCGTTCATCTCGCGCATGGCCGAGGCTCCCTGCGCGATAAAGGCGCCCACGGCGTTCGCAGTGTTCGAGACGGCAGTTCCCAGATCGCGGCTCGCGGCGGGGGAGTGCGGGACGGTCGGGTGTCCGGCGTCGGCGGCGTCCACATCGGTCGTTTGCGGCGCGGCGATATTGCCGGTGCCGCCTTCGATTACAGAAAAGCCCGCTGCATGCGGGTCGACGGCGTCCGTGCCAATCGTGGGATGTTCGAGCTGCAGAAACGAGGGCATAGTGCTGCCCTGGTCGGCAACCGGGGTCTCGCCGGGCACAAAGGTCGAGGCGGCCTCGGCGGCCTCTTCTTCCTCGGCGTCAACGTCGGTATCGGCGACGGCATCCTTCATCGCTTTGACAGCATCCATCATGGAATCCATGACGGCATCGAGCTCTTCTTCCGAAGACACCTCGATGGGGCCTGCTGCTTGCGGGGCGGCGTCCTTTTCGGGGGCGTCGTCCTGAGCGGCCGAATCGTCGTTTTGCTCGCCGGCATCTTTGGCCGCAGGGATTTCCGTCACAGCGTCGTTATCCAGAGTGGCGTCGTCGGTATCGGTATCATTGCAGGTCACGGCGTCGTCATTGGCGACGGCATCTGCGGAATCATCAATATGCTGTTGAGTCTGGGGGTCCAGCTCGTCTGTCATAGGCATGTGCTCCTCATCGTTGTTCGTCACCCTATGATAAAGTCTCGCGCCGACATCCCGCGCCCCGCAGCAAAGTTTCAAAACGTGTTCGATGACTCGTTTGGGTGACAAAAAATTCGGCCTCTTTGTCCAGTTCGTGCTTGACATTCCCTTCGCCGAAAGACGTTGCACCGTTCGCCTGCCATGGTCTTTATTTTTCACTTGAACCCGCTAAAGTTGCATTTCAGCTTTTGGCGCGTGAAGTTGGATGCGCGCAGTCGACGGGCTGGCCCGTCGCGATTTGAAAGGACTTCGTATGGGACTTTTCACTGGTAAGACCGTAATCGTTACCGGCGGCGGCAAGGCCACGCTCAAGGACGGCTCCGCTGGCTCCATCGGCTACGGCATCGATATTGCTTTTGCCAAGGAGGGCGCGAACCTCGTCATCACCGGCCGCAACGTCGCCAAGCTCGAGGCCGCCAAGGAGTCTCTCGAGGCCGAGTACGGCGTCAAGGTTCTGCCTGTTCAGGCCGATGTCTCCGCCGGCCAGGACAACGAGGCCGTCGTGCAGAACGTTATCGACAAGGCGATTGAGGAGTTCGGTCGCATCGATGCCGTCGTCAACAACGCTCAGGCCAGCGCCTCGGGCGTGACCATTGCCGATCACACCATGGACCAGTTTAACCTGGCCATTTACTCTGGCCTGTATGCCACCTACCTGTACATGCAGAAGGCATATCCGCACCTGAAGGAGACCAAGGGCTCCGTGGTCAACTTTGCTTCGGGCGCCGGCCTGTTTGGCAACTACGGCCAGTGCAGCTATGCCGCCGCCAAGGAGGGCATCCGCGGCCTGACCCGCGTCGCCGCCAACGAGTGGGGCAAGGACGGCATCAACGTCAACATCGTTTGCCCGCTTGCTTGGACCGCCGCGCTCGAGAACTTCCAGGATGCCTATCCCGAGGCGTTCAAGGCCAACGTCCACATGCCGCCGGCGGGCCATTACGGCGATGTCGAGAAGGAAATCGGCCGCGTGGTCGTTCAGCTCTGCGGCCCCGACTTTAAGTACATGAACGGCGAGACCGTCACCCTCGAGGGTGGCATGGGCCAGCGTCCTTAGGGGTTACGCGGTTTTACCAAACCGCGTAACCAGTTGACGCTGCAAACCCGCCAGAGCGGCAATCTGACGTTCAATTTCAAGGGCGCGACCAGAAGGTCAGCGCCCTTTCATTTCACGTCACCTTGCTCGCTCTGGCGGGTTTTCGCTCATATGACCCAATCCGCTGTCAAGAGCCACAATGGCCCCGCCGACCGCTTGCAATCGGTCGGCGGGGCCTGCCGTTAACCCGTCCCGGTCCGCCCCCGGCATGTCATCGACGCCTTCGGCTCAGTCTCATATCCGCGGATACCGTTCTGTCGGCCCGCACTCCATTCCTTCGGCGGGGTTCCCCAAGTCTGTCGAGGCGCATGCGGAGGGCTCCGCGCGCACAGCGAAATAGGGGGTATCCCCGAAGGCCGCCCGGCTCGCCGGGACGTGTCTCTATAGTTTTGTCAACCGCGTGCTTCGCGCCATTTCGGCATGACGCATCCGGGCGCCTGGCGCCCCCGCTTGGTTTCCTCTTCGGTTGATCCCGCCGCCCGCTAGGCCGCGTACGGGACGGCGTCGCGCATGATCGCGTATATGACCTTGAGCCTCTTCCTCGCGACCGCCTTCAGCGCCTTGCTGTGCCTCATCCCCCTCGCCCTGCACTCCCCGTAGTACCTCCCGAACCTGTTGTCCGTGCCGATGAGGGAGTTGCAGCTGAATATGAGCAGGTTCTTGAGCTGCCTGTTCCCGCCGCGCTGCGGCGACGTCGACCTGATGCTGCTCCCGGAGCGCCTGTCTGACGGCGCCACGCCGCAATAGCTCGCGAGCTCGTCGTGCCCCCTGAACGCGGATATGTCGATCGACGTCACCAGCGCCGCGGCGGTCTTGGGGCCGATCCCGGGCACCGTGAGGAGGCACTCGTAGACCTCGTCGCCCGCCAGCGAGTCGGCCACGAGCGAGTCGAGTTCCTCGATGTCGGCGTCGAGGGAGGCTATCTCCCGGGCGAGTATCCGGACCGCGACGTCCTCGCCGGCCGGGAGCCGCCTTCCCGAGCGCGACGAGGCCAGCAGCGCCTC
>OMNT01003280.1_pt1 | contig 11909 bp, 10 predicted proteins | sample 1672551 | NCBI WGS metagenome assembly OMNT01 (sample SAMEA3136698, study PRJEB25190) | human gut metagenome
AATTTTATCATCAGAACGGCACGCCGATCTCAGAGCATAACGAAGAACAGAAGCAGCAGACGTCTCCTTATAATCTGGCATATTTTGTCCTGATTGCACCGAGGGAGATCCTGTATGAACGGATCGACAGACGTGTGGATCAGATGATGGAGGAAGGGCTTCTCGAAGAAGTAAAATCTCTGAGAGAGCGTGGATGCCACCGTGGAATGGTCTCCATGCAGGGGCTTGGCTACAAAGAAATCCTTGCCTATCTGGAAGGAGAATATCCTCTTGAAGAAGCAGTGCGTATCCTCAAAAGAGATACGAGACATTTTGCAAAACGCCAGCTCACCTGGTTTCGGAGAGAACAGGATGTGATCTGGGTGGACAAAGAACAGTTCCACTGGAACGAAGCGGAAATCTTGGAATACATGATGAGCGTCCTGAAAGAACAGGACCTTCTTGGATAAACGACGAATACAGAAAGGAATGATAAGAAACCATGAAAGAAATGTATGAACAGCTTGGTATCTCCTCAGAAGTATATGACTTTGGAGTGCAGATCGAGGCATCTTTAAAAGAACGTTTTCAGAAATTTGATGAAGTCGCAGAGTACAATCAGATGAAAGTACTCCTCGCAATGCAGAAAAACAAAGTAAATGCAGACTGTTTCCAGTCTTCCTCAGGATACGGATACGATGATTTCGGCCGTGATACACTGGAAAAAGTATATGCAGATACCTTCCATACAGAGGCCTGCCTGATCCGTTCCCAGATCACCTGCGGAACACATGCACTTGCGATCGCCCTGTTTGGAAATCTCCGTCCGGGAGATGAACTTCTGGCTCCTGCCGGCAAGCCATACGATACTCTGGAAGAAGTCATCGGTATCCGTCCGTCAAAAGGCTCCCTTGCGGAATATGGTGTAACTTATCGGCAGGTAGAACTTCTGGAAGACGGAACCTTTGACTATGACAGTATCCGCAAAGCAATCAATGAGAAAACCCGTCTTGTAGAGATCCAGCGTTCCAAGGGATACCAGACACGCCCCTCATTTTCTGTAAAGCAGATTGGAGAACTGATTGCTTTCGTTAAGAGTATCAAACCAGATGTGATCTGTATGGTAGACAATTGCTATGGCGAGTTCGTAGATACCATTGAACCAAGTGATGTTGGTGCAGATATGATCGTAGGTTCTCTGATCAAAAACCCGGGTGGCGGACTTGCACCCATCGGCGGATATATTGCAGGAACGAAAGAATGTGTAGAGAACGCTTCCTACAGAATGACCTGTCCAGGACTTGGCAGTGAAGTAGGTGCAACTCTTGGAGTTAACCGTTCCTTTTTCCAGGGATTTTTCCTTGCACCAATGGTTACCAAAGGTGCATTAAAGGGTGCTGTATTTGCAGCAAATATTTATGAAAAATTAGGATTCCCTGTAATTCCTGATTCTACAGAAGAACGTCAGGATATTATCCAGGCAGTAAGCCTTGGTACACCGGAAGGACTGATTGCCTTCTGCAAGGGAATCCAGGCAGCAGCACCTGTGGACAGCTATGTGGATCCGGAGCCGTGGGATATGCCTGGATATGATAGCCAGGTTATTATGGCAGCAGGAGCCTTTGTTCAGGGATCCTCCATCGAGCTTTCAGCAGACGGACCTATGAAACCTCCTTATGCAGTGTATTTCCAGGGAGGACTTACCTGGGAGCATGCAAAGCTTGGGGTATTGATGTCTCTGCAGAAGCTTGTTGATAAAAAACTGGTTACTCTCTAATTATGTGGCCTGAAGGGGCCGGGAGCAGATCATTATGAAGAAAAAACATGTAATCATTGTGGGAGCAGGGGCTTCCGGACTGATGGCCGGAATCATGGCTGCCAGAAATGGGGCTGCTGTGACCATTCTGGAACAGAATGAAAAACCGGGAAAAAAAATCAATGCTACAGGAAATGGCAGATGTAATTATACAAATCTGGCAATGCCTGAAAATGCATACAGAGGGGAACATCCTGAGTTTGTGCAGGAGGCTCTTGCACAGTTTTCTGTGTCTGATACCATAGAGTTTTTCAAAGAGCTGGGAATCTATCCTCTGGACAGAAAAGGCTATCTTTATCCCAGAAGCGGCCAGGCACAGAGTGTGACTGAGGTTCTGTGTATGGAAGCAGTGAATCTGGGAGTGAAGATAAAAACAAATGAAAAAGTAGTATCTGTTGAAAAAGTGGTATCTTCCCAGAAGAAAACAAATGGTTTTCGTGTGCTGACAGAGGGATGGCACTACGACGGAGATGCCCTGATCCTGGCAAATGGTTCCAGAGCTTCAGTAATTTCCGGCTCTGACGGAAGCGGTTATGAACTGGCCAAAAAGCTGGGACACCATATAGTCCCTGTATGGCCGGCACTTACTGCACTGAAATGTAAGGGGAATTTCTTTAAAACCTGGTCAGGGGTGCGTACAGAGGGGAAAATCACCCTTTTTTCAGAGGGGAAGCCTGTTGTTACAGAGCAGGGAGAACTGCAGCTTACTGATTATGGAGTTTCAGGGATTCCGGTGTTTCAGATTAGCAGATATGCAGTACGGAATATAAAAGAGGGCCGTGATGCAGAAATCACCATAGATTTTATGCCGGAGCTGTCTGCAGATGAATTCCGGGAACTGCTTTTAAAACGAAAAAGAACCTGCCCCTATAAAAATGACAGAGAGCTTCTTATTGGATTATTTCCGGAAAAGCTGATCCGGATTTTTGCCGGACAGAAGGATCTGGTGAGGGCGGTCAAAAGCCTGACCCTTACAGTAACAGACAGTCTTTCTTTTGCCCAGGCCCAGGTATGTTCCGGAGGGGTGGATACCAGGGAGATTCATTCCCGTACTATGGAATCACGTAAATGCAGGAACCTGTATATTACAGGAGAGCTTCTGGATATAGACGGAACCTGCGGCGGTTATAATCTTCAGTGGGCATGGAGCAGCGGGGCAGCAGCCGGTGTACATGCAGCTGCAGACATTTAAGGAGAATGATTATGATTCGAATTTCACAGCTTAAGCTTCCTGTTTCCCATACAAAGGAACAACTTGAAAAAAAGATCGGAAAGGTTCTGAAAAGTCCGTCAGCTTCCTTTTCTTATGAGATCAGAAAACAGTCTCTGGACTGCAGACATAAAAACGATAAAATGTTTGTATATACTATTGATGTAAAAATTAAGGACGAACAGAAAATTGCAAAAAAGGTTAACAATAACAATGTTATGTTAACAATAGAAAAGCCTTATGTATTTCCGGAACCTGGGCAGGAGCCTCTTTCCTGTCCGCCGATTGTGATCGGCAGTGGTCCGGCCGGACTTTTCTGCGGCTGGTATCTGGCAAAGGCAGGCTATAAGCCCCTGATCCTGGAGAGAGGAGAGGAAGCAGACAAAAGGCAGAAGACAGTAGAGCATTTCTGGAAAAACGGTATTCTTGATCCGGATTCCAATGTACAGTTCGGAGAGGGCGGAGCAGGAACCTTTTCTGACGGCAAATTAAATACTCTGGTCAAAGATCCTTATGGAAGGAATCATGAGGTTCTGAAGCGTTTTGTGGAGGCTGGGGCACCGGAGGAAATCCTTTATCAGCAGAAGCCTCATCTGGGTACTGATGTACTGATTGGGATCGTGGAGAAAATGCGCCATGATATTGAGGCAATGGGAGGAAGTTTCCGTTTTCGCGCCAAGGTTACAGATCTCCATTTTGAGAAGGGTGCGTTAAAGGAAATTCAGGTAAATGACAGGGAAATCATTCCTGCCCAGGTATGTGTGCTGGCTGTGGGACACAGTGCCAGAGATACCTTTGAAATGCTTTACCGCCGCGGACTTTATATGGAACCCAAAGCTTTTGCTGTAGGTCTGCGTATTGAGCATCCCCAGTCCATGATCAATATGGATCTTTACGGTGAGGAGGAAAATGAATTTCTGGGTGCTGCTGCCTACAAGGTAACTCATAAGTGTGAAAACGGAAGAGGGGTTTATTCCTTCTGTATGTGTCCCGGAGGATACGTAGTCAATGCTTCCTCGGAACCAGGCAGACTGGCAGTCAATGGTATGAGCTATCAGGCCAGGGATTCCCGGAACGCAAACAGTGCTATGATTGTCACAGTAACTCCTGAAGACTTTGGCGGAGAAGATCCTTTACGGGGTGTGGAATTTCAGCGCGAGCTGGAACGGAAGGCCTGGGAGCTTGGTCAGGGTAAAATTCCGGTACAGCTGTTTGGAGATTACTGTAAAAATCAGACCAGTACTGCTCTGGGAGAAGTGGTTCCCTGTATGAAGGGAGAATATGTGCTTGCCAATGTACGTTCTGTTCTTCCCAAGGCAGTAGGAGATTCTATTGAAGAGGGAATCCGTTCTTTCGGAAAAAGGATCACAGGCTTTGACAGGGAGGATGCATTACTTAGCGGAGTCGAAAGCCGTACCTCATCACCGGTCCGCATTACCCGTGACAGTGAACTTCTGTCCAATATACAGGGAGTTTATCCCTGTGGCGAAGGCGCAGGATATGCAGGAGGGATCACCAGTGCAGCTATGGACGGGATTAAAATTGCAGAAACCATTTCTAAAAAATATAGAAATTTCTAGGGGAGAGTGTACATCTCCCCTTTTTTATGCTAGAATATAGGTTGCGATTTGCCGTCTGCATTTAAGAGAGCGGTATTGGCGAATTTATGAATCATATTATTAAGAATTTACCGGAAGAACAACGCCCTTATGAGAAATGTTTCAAACAGGGTGAAAATACATTAAGTGACAGTGAGCTGCTGGCAGTGATCTTGCGAAGCGGTACCCAGGGAAAGAATTCTCTGGCACTGGCACAGGAGATTTTACATTTTATGGAAGATTCCGCCTATTGCGGGCTGGCAGGACTGATCCATGTATCTCTGCAGGATCTGATGAGGATTCATGGAATCGGACAGGTAAAAGCGGTACAGCTGAAATGTATCGGAGAACTTTCCAGACGGATTGCCAGAACAGCCGCCAGGCCGCAGCTGGTAATGAATGATCCATCCTCTATTGCTGCTTATTATATGGAGCAGCTGCGTCATGAGGAACAGGAGCTTGTACTTTGCATGATGTCTGATGTGAAAGGACATTTTCTTGGAGATAAGGTGCTGACCAGGGGAACGGTAACCGGCTCACTGGTTACTCCCAGAGAAATTTATCTGGAGGCATTACGTTATCATGCAGTCAGCCTGATCCTGATCCATAATCATCCCAGCGGGGATCCCACTCCCAGCCAGGAGGACATGGAAATCACTGCCAGGATTTATCAGGCAGGGGAACTACTGGGCATACATCTTCTGGACCATATTGTGATCGGAGACCAGAGATACTGCAGTTTCAGGGAAACCGGTCTGTGGGATGAATGTACAGGATAAAGGGGCAGATATATGCTGTTTGAGAAAACATACGGAATAGATCTGGGTAGCAGCTCTGTAAAGGTCTATTCATTATTTAAAAACAAAAGTTATATGGAAAAAAACATGATCGCATCCAGAGGGCATAAGATCATTGCTGTGGGCAACGAAGCCTATGAGATGTTTGAGAAGTCTCCGGCAGAGGTTGCAGTGTGTTCGCCCATGTCATTTGGAATGATCGCCAATCTGGAACTGCAGGAGATCGTGCTGTACAGTATGATACGCAGGATCGATCACATTCTGGGGGTAGGATCTGTAATGTTTTTTACAGTTCCTCTGGATATGACAGCTGTTGAGAAACGGGCATATTTTAATGTGGCCAATGGATACTGGCTGCGTAAAAACCGTGTCTATATGGTAGAATCTCCCATTGCAGATGCGTTGGCCATGGGAGTGGATCTGGATGATCCCACCGGAAATATGGTTGTAAATATGGGCGCACAGAGTACAGAGATGTCCATCATCACCGGAGGAAGGATTATTATCAGCAAAAAGATACCTATCGGGGGCAGACAGATGAATGAATCCATATGCACAGAGATCCGCAAGCGGTACAATCTTCAGCTGGGAACACGTACAGCCAAAAGACTGAAAATGGTTATGGGACGGCTCAGCGACCAGAGAAAGGGCGTGCGTAAGGTAGTTGGTATTGACTGTATTTCCGGACTTCCCAGAGAAGAGGTGATTTCTTCTTATGTGGTAAATGACGGGATCATGAACTGTGTAAATGAGATCGCTTCCGAAATGAAGACCTTTCTGGAGCGTATTCCTCCTCAGATTTCCTATCATATTGCGAAACAGGGAATTTATATTACCGGAGGCAGCACCAGGCTTCCTTATTTGGACAAATATCTGGCAAGCTATACTGGTTTTACCTTTAATATGTCGGATCTCTATGAGAAATCAGCAGTTTCCGGTCTGGAAAAGATCATTAAGAACAAAGAACTGCGTAAATGGGCAATGCCTGTAAAGCAGAGAAAATTATAAATTTTTAGGGGTATATCATGAAAAACCTGAAAAAGAAAGTACGAATCAGAATTCATTTAAAAAGCAAACATCTGTTAGTGATTATGACTATTTTCTGTGCCAGCTGTATTGTGGCCACCTTTGCATCAGGAGTAACGACAGTACCGCTTCAGGAAGCAGCAGGGATAATCATTGTTCCTTTCGAAAACAGTATTAATCATATCAGTTCTGTTTTCAGCGGGATTTCAGACCGAATGAAGGATAAAGAGGAGATCCTTGCGGAAAATAAGAAGCTTCAGTCCCAGGTGGATAGCCTGACAGAACAGAATAATAAACTGATCCAGGATCAGACAGAGCTGGTAAGACTGGAACAGCTGTATGATCTGGATCAGCAGTATACAGAATATCCCAAGGTTGCTGCCAGAATCATTTCCAAGGATCCTGGTAACTGGTATGATACTTTTATGATCAATAAGGGAACTTCAGACGGAATCCGGATAGATAATAATGTTATTGCCGGAAAAGGACTGGTGGGGATCGTCACAGAGGTGGGTGCTCACTGGGCAACTGTACGCTCCATTATTGACGACAGCAGTAATGTCAGTGCAATGACTGTGAGTACACAGGATAATTGTGTGGTTGAGGGAGATCTTGAACTGATCGACGAGGGAAAGCTAAGCTTCAGCCAGCTGTATGACCAGGATAATAAGGTTACTGTGGGAGAACGTATTGTCACCTCCAATATCAGCGAGAAATATGTGGAGGGACTGTTTATCGGATATATCAGTGAGATTTCCCAGGACAGCAATAACCTGACAAAGAATGGAACCATCGTTACACCGGTAGATTTCGCTCATCTGAAGGATGTGCTGGTAATCACAGTGAATAAGGGGGATTCTGTTAATGAAGAGTAAGATTACTCTGTTTTTTACCATTCTCATATGTTTCCTTCTCCAGAGTACAGTCATATCCAGGATTGCCATTGGATCGATCACTCCTAATCTGATCCTGATCCTGTGCATTTCCATGGGTCTGATGAGAGGCAGAAAAAGCGGAATGTGGACGGGATTTTTCTGTGGCTTTCTGGTGGATATGTTTTATGGATCTGTTTTTGGATTCTATGCACTGATTTATATGTATATTGGTTTTTTAAGCGGATATGCACATAGGATCTGTTATGATGATGATGTAAAGGTTCCTATATTTCTGGCCGGTGCAGGTGATATCCTGTATGGACTGGCTGTGTATGCATTGCAGTTTTTGCTTCGCGGCAGACTTGGACTTGGAACCTATCTCAGCAGGATCATTTTGCCGGAAACATTTTATACGATTATTCTGACACTGATTGTTTATCGGGTTTTTTACTATATCAATTATCACCTGATGAGTCCGTTAAAGAAAGAAAGTGAGTCTATTTGGGTACTAAAATAAAAAGATTTATAAAGAAAATACGAATAAAAAGGACAACCATACTTGTTGTGGTGTTTGTTCTCATGTCCGGTATCCTGGTGAAGCAGCTTTTTGAACTGCAGATTATTCAGGGGCAGGATTACATCAGCAAATTTGAATCCCGTATTACAAAAAAACGTGCCATCAACAGCACCCGCGGAAATATTTTTGACAGAAACGGAGAGGAACTGGCTTCCAATGTTCTGGCTTACTCTGTGACTTTTGAGGATAACGGAACTTATGATACCACCAGGCAAAAGAACCTTACCCTGAACGGTGTTGCCTACCGGGTTCTCAAGATTCTGGAACATAACGGAGATTCCATTAGCCGTGATTTCCATATTGTGCTGGATGACAGCGGCAATTATGTTTTTGATGTGGATGAGGGCTTTACCCTGGACCGTTTCAGGGCTGATATTTATGGACAGGCTCTGATCGATAACCTGACTGAGAAACAAAAATCTGCAACTGCAGATGAAATGATGGAATATCTTACCGGAAAAAGTGGGTTTTCCATTGCCCTGTACGGAGAAGATGCCTATACCAAGGAGGAGCTGGAAGCTTATGATCTTCCTGAGGAGCTTTCCAAACAGGAGATCCTGGATCTGGCGATCATGCGCTATGAGCTGAGTACCAACAGTTTCAAGAAATATATGGCTGTAACCATTGCCACCAATGTCAGTGAGCAGTCTGTGGCAGCGATCAAGGAAAATCAGACAGAGCTTCAGGGAATTGATATTGTAGAGGATTCTGTCCGTAAGTATATTGATGATCCAAGTCTGGGACCGATCCTGGGATATACAGGACGTGCTTCTTCAGAGGAATTGACGGAACTGCGTAAGAAGAATCCGGAATATACCAATGATGCCATTGTAGGTAAGGTTGGTATTGAAAAATATATGGAAACGACTTTGCAGGGTACAGATGGTGAGGAGACTGTCACAGTAGACAATCTTGGTAAGGTCCTGAAAATTGATGATTCCACACGTGTGGAGCCTGTGGCAGGAAATGATGTATACCTGACGGTGGACAGTAAATGGCAGTCAGCTATCTATCAGATCCTAAAGCAAAGGGTTGCTGGTATTCTTCTTTCCAAGATAGAAGCCACAAAAACCTATGACTATAGCGTTAATAATGCGGCACAGATTAAAATTCCCATCTATGATGTATACAATGCACTGATTTCCAACAGTGTGATCGATATCCGGAAATTCAGTGAGGATACAGCCTCTGATACAGAAAAAAATTTATATGCCAAATTTCAGCAAAAACAGCAGCAGGTATTTGATATAATAACAAACAGACTGACAGAGGAGAATCCTCCTGCTCTAAAGGATGAGAATGATCAGGTTCAGGAATATCTCACTTATATCTGTAATGATCTGCTGCGGGATACTTTGGGTGTGATCTCAAAAAATGCTATTGATACTGCTGATGCTACTTATAAGGCATGGAGTCAGGATGAAAGCATCAGTCTGAAGGATTACCTGACCTATGCAACAGGACAGAACTGGATTGATATTTCTGCAATATCTCCGGAGGGAGAATATCTGGACTCTGCGGAGATTTATCAGGCACTGACTGCTTATATCATAGATTATCTTAAGACAGATACAGGATTTTCCAAAATTCTTTATAAGTATCTGCTGTTAAATGATCAGATCAGTGGTCAGGAAATCTGTCTGGTACTGTATGAACAGGGCGTTCTGTCAAAGGAAGATTCCAGTTATGAGAGCCTGGCTTCTGGTGCAATGTCTGCCTATGATTTTATGATCAACAAGATTTCCAATCTGGAAATTGAGCCTGCACAGCTGGCTCTGGCACCATGTTCCGCATCAGCAGTGATCACAGATGTAAAAACAGGTAAGGTTCTGGCATGCGTATCCTATCCGGGATATGATAATAACAGACTGAGTAACGATATGGATACAAGCTACTATACAAAGCTGGCACTTGACCAGTCCAGCCCTTTCTTTAACAAGGCAACACAGCAGACGACAGCTCCTGGTTCCACATTGAAGCTTCTGTCTACAGTTACTGGTATGATGGAAGGACTGATTGATGATGGAACTTATATTGAATGTACTGGTGAGTTTGATCTGGTAACGCCATCTATCTGGTGCTGGAACAAACAGGGCCATGGATCTCTGGAAATCAGAGGTGCCATTGAGCAGTCCTGTAACTACTTCTTCAATATGATCGGTTTTCAGGCAGGAAAGAACTCCAATGGAGATTTTTCCGAAAATCTCAGTCTTGAAAAACTTCAGAAGTACGCTTCAGAATTTCATCTGGATCAGAAAACCGGAATTGAGATCTCAGAAGCAACACCTCATGTGTCTGACAGTAAGGCAGTCCCTTCCTATATTGGACAGGGTAATCATCTGTTCAGTACCAGTCAGCTTGCACGATATGCGACGGCACTGGCAACTTCCGGAACAGTTTATGACCTTTCCCTTCTGGATAAGGTTACAGATTCTCAGGGTAAAATCCTTACAGAATATGCTCCGTCTGTCAAAAATCAGATGACGGATGTTCCGAGCAGCGTATGGGATGATATTCATGATGGTATGCGCAGGGTTGTTGAAACACATGAACAGTTCAATGGACTTGGAGTAACTCTTTCTGGTAAGACAGGTACTGCCGAGCTGGATATTTACCATCCGAACCATGGTCTGTTTATCGGTTATACGACTTCAGCATCAACAGGTGCTCCAGAATATGCGCTTGCTGTCCGAATTGCAAATGGTTACAGTTCAGGAAATGCCTGTTTGACCGCAAATGATATCTTACAGTACATTTATGATCTGGCAGATGAAGATACAATTCTGACGGGCTATGCCTCCAGCGATACCAGCAATACTTCAAATGATTAACAGACACAGGGCATCTGCTCTGTGTCTGAGATCACAGAAGAAAATACCAGAAGTCTGGAACATATCTTTGAGGAGGATACAGAAACATGGGCGAAGTGATAGTAATTACATCCGGTAAGGGTGGCGTAGGCAAGACAACGACAGCTGCCAATATTGGCACAGGTCTGGCAATGCTGGACAAGCGGACAGTCGTTGTCGATACAGATATCGGTCTTCGGAACCTGGATGTGATCCTGGGACTTGAGAATCGTATCGTGTATAATCTTGTGGATGTTATTAATGGAAACTGCCGTCTGAAGCAGGCACTGATCAAGGACAAGAGACATCCGGAACTGTTTCTTCTGCCATCTGCGCAGACGAAGGACAAGTCGGCAGTGTCACCGGAGCAGATGATCAAGCTGACAGAGGAACTCAGGGAAGAGTTTGATTTTGTTCTTCTTGACTGTCCGGCCGGCATTGAGCAGGGATTTCGAAATGCGATCGCCGGGGCAGATAAGGCACTTGTCGTAACAACACCGGAGGTATCTGCAATCCGTGATGCAGACCGTATCATTGGACTTCTTGAAGCGGAAGATATCAGGGATATCCATCTGATCATTAACAGGCTTCGACCCGATATGATCGCACGTGGAGATATGATGTCCGTAGAGGATGTGATCGAGATCCTTGCCGTGGATCTGATCGGTACGATCCTTGATGATGAGCAGATCGTGATCGCGGCCAATCAGGGAGAACCGCTTTCGGGAAGGAATTCTCAGGCAGAGGAGGAATACCGCAATATCTGCCGGAGGCTTCTTGGTGAGGAGGTTCCTTTTGCAGAACTCAGATCAAAAAAAGGAATGTTTCAGCGAATTGGAGATTTTTTCCGTAAATGATCCATAAGCAGAAGGAGGGGATTTGTATGAAAGCATTTTCGCAATTCAGGAACCGCTCCGCTGATTATGCAAGGAACCGGATGAAGCTCCTTCTGGTTTCAGAGCGGATCGACTGTTCTCCGCAGATGATGAAATTGCTGAAAGATGATATGATCCGCACAGTAAAAAAATACGTATCCATAGATGAAGATGGCGTTGTATTCCGGATCAGCCAGGAACCGCCGGTTCTTCATGCGGATATTCCGGTATATAAGAAAAGGGAATAAGATACAAAATGATTAAACAGTATAAGTTACGATTTTATAATTTCAGACTGGTAATTTTT
>OMNT01003282.1_pt1 | contig 11905 bp, 9 predicted proteins | sample 1672551 | NCBI WGS metagenome assembly OMNT01 (sample SAMEA3136698, study PRJEB25190) | human gut metagenome
ATCGAGAAAACACTCATCCAGAAACAGCCGCGCCCCTTGTGCCGCGCAGTATTGCAGGATCTGCTCCAGCAGAGGGAGCGGGATCAGCCGCCCGGTGGGGTTGTTGGGGTTACAGAGGAATACCACCTCCGGTTTTTTCTCCTCTAAGAAGGACAGAAACCTCTCGTCCAAATCGAAATTCTGCGCCTGATGCAGGAAATGCCGCTCTACGCGGCAACCCACCTGCGCCAGTCCCGCCCCATATTCCACAAAGGTGGGGGCCAGCTCTACCGCCGTCCGGGGCCGCAGGGCGGCGCAGTATGTGTAGATCAGGTCTGCCGCGCCGTTTCCGCAGAGAATATAGGACGCCGGCACCTGCTCATGGCCCGCGATAGCCTGCACCAGCCGGCGGCAGTAGGGGTCGGGGTAGCGGTGCAGCTGGGGCAGAGCCCTGCACACCGCCTCCAGTACGCCGGGAGGCGTACCCAGGGGGTTGGTGTTGGCGGAAAAATCCAGCGTGATACCGCCGCCGTATACATCGCCGCCGTGTTGATTTTCTGTTTGATACAGCATCTATGTCTCCTTTACAGTGCAAAGGACAGCTTGACCCCGCAGCTCAAAAGCAGGGTGAGAACCGCTGTGACGGTCATCAGGCGGCACACACGGGGGATGTCCTCGTAGGTAATCTCCCGCGATGCGTCGCCGATATACTCCTTTTTGTGCAGCACGCCGTGGTACCATGCATCCCCCGCCAGACGCACGCCCAGCAGCCCCGCGCAGACGGATTCCGTCTGGGCTGAGTTGGGACTGGCGTGCTTCCGGTGGTCGCGGCGGAAGATCCGCCAGCCCGCTGAAATATCCAGTCCCATCAGGCCGCCCGCCGTCAGCATCAGCAGGGCGGACAGCCGCGCCGGAATATAATTCACCACATCGTCCGCCTTGGCGGGTACAAGACCGATGTTCTTATAGGGCGGCTCCACATACCCCAGCATGGAGTCCATGGTGTTCACCGCCTTGTAGAAAAAGCCCAGCGGCGCGCCGCCGATGGCCAGAAACAGCAGCGGCGCCACCACGCCGTCGGAGGTGTTCTCCGCCACCGTTTCCACGGCGGCACGGGTCACGGCGGCATCGTCCAGCCGGTCGGTATCCCGCCCCACGATCATGGAAACAGCATGGCGGGAGGCGGCCAAATCCCCGCTCTCCAGCGCGTCATAGACCTTCATGCTCTCGTCCCGCAGGGACTTGACGGCCAAGATCTGCCAGCACATCACGCTTTCCAGCGCCAGACGCAGCCACGGGCTGACCAGACCGCTCAGCCACAGCAGCAGAGCCGGGACGGCGGTGGATACGATGACCACCGCGCCCCACAGGATGGCGCCCGCCGCCCGCTCGCCGGAGGGCGTTTTGGGGCATATGCACCGCAGCCCCCGCTCCAACACACTGATACATTTTCCAATCAGAACTACCGGATGGGGAAAGCCGTGGGGGTCGCCCACCAGAAGGTCTATGCAAAAGCCGATAACAAGTGCCGCAAGCGACCACATCATGCCGTTTCTCCTCCGCCCTGCATCGTAAAAATATAAATGGGATTTTGCCCGCTCATCAGGTGGTAGCTTCCGGCTTTTCTGTCCCGCGCCGCTTGCAGGGATACCACCTCCGTCTCCGCAAAGGGGAACGCCGTCAGGCAGTCCGTCAGCTCAGCCACGGACTCCAGCGAAACGGCCGTGGCCACGATGCGGACATGGGGATTTTTTGCCAGCAGCAGCGCCACGATCTCGTGCATATTGCCGGCACTGCCGCCGATGAATGCGTGAGTGGGGGCTGGCAGGCCGACGCAGGCCTCCGGCGCGCTGCCGCAGACCACCTGTAAGTTTTCCAATGCAAACCGATTACGGTTTTGCCCCAGCAGCGCTGCGGCATCCTCTCGCCGCTCTACGGCGCAGACAAGCCCTTGCTTTGCCTGTAAGGCCATTTCCACCGACACTGAGCCGGTACCGGCGCCGATGTCCCAGCAGACGCTCCGCTCCGTCAGCCGCAGCTTGGAAAGGCACACCGCCCGCACCTCACTTTTGGTCATGGGAACCACGGGCATTCCCTCCGCACTGCGGAGAAAGGCGTCATCCGGCAGACCCGGTGTGACCACCGCGTCTGGATGGGGGTTTTCGATAAGCGCCACGCTCAGAGGGGCATAGACACCATCCGTCAGCTCCGCCGCCGTGCCGCGCACGATGCGCTCATCCGGGTAGCCCAGCCGCTGGCCCACATACACAGAGACGTGGCCCAGATCACCCTCTGTCAGCGTACGGCACAGGTCGTTGATGCCGCGCTCGCCGCCCACCAGCGCGAAGAGCCGGCCGTTTGCCCTCACCTCCGGCAGGATGTTGTGCTGCCGTCCATGGAGGCTCACCACCCGCACATCCTCGTAGGAGGTTTGCAGCCGGGCGCACAGATAGGACAGCGAGCTCAAACCCGGCAGCACCGCCGTGTCGCAGCCCTCCAGCAGGGGCAACAGCTTTTTCGTGCCGCTGAAGAAGCCGGTATCGCCGGACATGACCACCGCGAAGCGGCGGTACTCCCAGTGGGTGCGGATAAAGTCCGCAATATCCTGCGGCGCAATGGCGTCGCAGGTGTGCTGTCCCGGCCGCGCCACAGCCTCCAGCATCCGTTTTGCACCGACGAGACAGTCCGCCGTCTCAATGGCTTCACTGACCTCACGGGTCATAGCCTCCCGGCTGCCGGGGCCGATGCCGACGATCCGCACCTGCGGCCGGACGGTGCAGCCGAACCGCTTACACAGCACATCCAGCACCGCCGCAAAGGGAAGCCCCTCCCGCTGAGGCGGGCGGCCAATGACCACCAGACCTGCGCCCGCCTTCCGGGCGGCGGATGCCTTAGCGGGAAAGCCGCCGGCTTCGCCGCCGTCCTTGGTCACCATCCATGCGGCGTCGGCAAACCGCAGTGTAGCCAGATCCATCTCCTCGGAGAAAGGCCCCTGCATGGCGATGATATGGGCGGCCTTCAGCCCCGCTGCGCGGCAGGCCTCCAGCGAGGCATCCATGGGCAGCACCCGGGCGTATACCCGCTGGGTAAAATCGGGGATGCCGCTATACGCCGCCAGTTCCTTACTGCCGGTGGTCAGCAGGATATTGCCCCGCGTACTCTCCAGAAATGCGGCGGCGGCCGCCGCAGTCTCCACGCAGACCACATCCTCCGTCTGTTCGGAGGATTGCCGCAGCAGGCGCAGATACTCCGTCTCCGTTTCCCGACAGGCTGTGCAGATGCTCTCGGTGATGGAGGTGGCATAGGGGTGGGTAGCGTCGATGACCAGATCGAACCGCATCCTTTGCAGCATCCGGATGATGTCCTCTACCGGGATGCGTCCCGCCAGAATCGTAATGTTTTCCGCCTCCGGCAGCAGCGTTTCACCGTACTCCGTGGCCACGCATACCGTAGCCTGCACCGGCTGTCCGGCCAGGAATTCCACCAGCTCCCGGCCCTCCGTGGTGCCGGCAAACACGCAGATATTACACATTGCGGTATCCTCTGGGTGTGACCAGTTGACCGGCCACCGTTTTGACGGCGGCGCTGCCGATCAGCACGGTGCAGAACATATCCACCTTCACCTCCCGCAGCTCTGCCAGCGTCAGGATGCGGCTGCTCTGCCCCTCACGGCCAATATTGCGCACGATGCCGCACAGCCGCTCTCCCGGCAGACGGCGCAGCAGGATATCGCAGGCCCGCTTCAGGTGGTCGGGTCTGCCGTGGCTGGCGGGGTTGTACAGGGCGATGGTCAGATCCGCCGCCGCCGCGCAGTCCAGCCGCTTTTCGATGGTTTCCCACGGCGTCAGCCGATCGCTGAGGCTGATGACCGCGAAGTCGTGGGTCAGCGGCGCACCCAGCACCGCTGCGGCGCTGCAAGCCGCCGTCAGACCAGGCACCACCTGAATTTCAGGCTCCTGCGCCTCGCCCCGCAGCTCATAGACCAGCGCCGCCATGCCGTAGATGCCGCTGTCACCGGAGCAGACCATGGCGACGGTCTTACCGCTGCGCGCCAGCTCCAGCGCCAGCTGGCAGCGCTCGGTCTCCCGTGTCATGGGGGTGGAGTGAAGCTCCTTGCCGGGGTAGCGATCCCGCACCAGATCCACATACACCGGGTAGCCTACGATGGCGTCACACGCCCGCAGGGCGGTATCCGCCCGAATGGTCATATCCTCATAGCTGCCCGGCCCGATACCTACTACAATTACCTTACCCAAAGCGCACCTCCCAATGCTCCGCCGCGACGGCGACGGTCACGCCGTCCCGCGCTGTTTTTTGTACGATCAGTTTTTCGGCATCCAGCAGCGCCGCCCGCTCACAGACATTGTCCACGCCGGTAACGGAGCGGACGAAGTCGGAGGGAGTGAAGTCACCCGCCACATCCCGCAGCTGCTGCGCCGTGTAAAAATGCACCGGCCAGTTGTTTTTCTCACAGGCGGCCAGCAGGCCTGCCTCGTCCTGCTTCAGGTCGATGGAACAGACGCCGCAGATGGCCGCCGTATCCAGCCCATTTTCCGCGAACACTGTCTGCACCGCACGCACCACCGCCTCGGCGGAGATGCCCCGCCGGCAGCCTACACCTACCCGCAGTACGCGAGGGATAAGCCGCAGGGTGCGGGCGAAGTGTGCCTTTGTACGCCAGCCAATGAAGACGCCCAGCGGGCCGCTCTCCCCGGCAAACGTACCCTCCGGCAGGGGGGCGGGCAGAGAAAACTGGCTGCAAAGGGGGATATCCTCCTCTAAGATCGCCGCCGAAACCGCCTTGGCAAGCCCCATGTCGGAGATGGCGCAGCCGTGCCGGGCAGCCCATGCGTCCACGGAAAATTTGCCGCGGACATCGGTGGCGGTGGTGACTACCGCCGTGGCGCCCAGCTTCTCCGCCAGCTTCTCCGCCAGCACGTTGGCGCCGCCGATATGGCCGGAGAGCAGGGGGATCACAAACCGCCCCGTCTCGTCGATGCAAACCACCGCCGGGTCGGTTTTTTTGCTCTGCACATAGGGGGCGATCTCCCGCACGGCGATGCCGCAGGCCCCCACGAAGATCAGTGCGTCCATGGAGGAAAAGCACGCGCCATATACCGCCTTATCCAGCGGCAGGAAGCCCGGCTCTTCAAAACGCGGCATGGTATAGCACATCCATGCCTCCTCCGGCAGCGCCGCCAGTATCCGCCGCGCCGTGGCGCAGCCACCGCGGCTGAAGGCAAACAGGGCGGCTCTCATTGGGCCCCCTTGCGGAACTCCGTTGTAAAGTTGGGGTGATACAGCAGCGAGCGCAGATAGGTGTCACCCAGACAGTTGCCCACCACGATCAGCGAGGTCTTGGTCAGGCCGTTGCCTGTCACCGTCTCGTGGAGCGTCCCCACCGTGCAGCGGAAGATATGCTCCTCCGGCCAAGTGGCCTTGTAGACCACCGCCGCCGGGGTGTCAGCGGTATAGCCTCCCGCCAGCAGCTCATCTTGCAGCAGTTCCGTCAGTGAGGTGCTGAGAAACAGCACCATGGTGGCCTGATGGGCCGCCAGCGAGCGGATGGACTCCCGCTCCGGCACCGGGGTGCGGCCCGGGGCGCGGGTGATGATGACGGTCTGGCTCACATCGGGCAGGGTGTACTCCGCCCGCAGAGCGGCCGCCGCGCCGCAGAAGGCGCTGACGCCGGGGCAGACATCGTAGACAATGTCCCGCTTTTCCAGCTCGTCGAACTGCTCCCGCACCGCACCATAGATGCTGGAATCCCCCGTGTGCAGACGCACCGTGGTCTTTCCCTCCGCCTCCGCCTTCTCGATGAGGGCGATGACCTCTTCCAGCGTCAGCTTGGCGCTGTCGTGGATCTCACAGCCGGGCTTGGTATAGTCCAGCAGCGCCGGATTCACCAGTGAGCCGGCGTAGATCACCACGTCGGCCTCGCCCAGCAGCTTGGCGCCTCGGACGGTAATGAGGTCGGCAGCGCCGCTGCCCGCTCCCACAAAATGTACCATTGTCAGTCCTCCTTTATCCGGCGCAGCAGCTTGGATGCGCCCTTCGTCTCACAAAGATAGCCATATTCCTTGGAAAAGAGGATGGCTCCCGTCTCTATATCACTGCATTTATAGTGCATCATGTCGTCAATGCGCCCGGCCAGCCGGTGCAGCACTGCGTCATAAAGTCCCTGCTCCTTCAACAGCCGCAGGGCGTCGTCACAGGTGGCGCAGCAGAGCATCTCCGCCGCCGCACCGCCGTGCAGCCCCTCTGCGGCGGCACAGGCCGTCAGGATGTCCATGCGGCAGTCGCCGTAGCGGGAGTGGGTGTTCCACATACCGCCCGCCAGCTTTACCAGCTTGCCGATATGACCGATGAGCAGCGCCCCTCGGAAGCCCAGCTCCCGGCATATCTCCAGCGCGTCGCCGATGAAGTTGGAGGTCATCACCGCCGTGGCGGGGTCGATACCCATGGCGCCCTTGATATAGTCTACGCCGTAGTTGCCGGGGGCAAGCAGTACATAATCCGCGCCGCCCTCCCGCCGCTGCCGCAGCTCTACATGGATGGTGTCCACCAGCGCCTGCTCGCTCATAGGCTCTACGATCCCCGTGGTGCCTAAGATAGAGATGCCGCCCTCAATGCCCAACCGGGGATTGAAGGTCTTTTTCGCCAGCGTCTCTCCATCGGGAGCGGAGATTACCACATACAGGCCGCCGATGTATCCGAACAGGACGCAGACCTCCTCCACATTCTCCTGAATCATCCGGCGGGGTACAGAGTTGATGGCCGCCGCACCCACCGGCTGGTCAAGACCCGGCTTGGTTACCCGGCCCACGCCCTGTCCGCCGTCGATGACAATACCAACAGTCTCTGTTTTCCGCACCTCGGCATAGATCAGGGTGTCACGGGTGATATCCGGGTCATCACCGCTGTCCTTCCGGATGGCGCAGCGCACACAGTCCGGGGACAGATAGATGTCCTCCACCGCCAATGCCAGCTCCATGCCCTTGGGTGTCAGCAGGCGGATGGACTCCTTTTTGCTGCCGCTCAGCAGCATCCATGCGGCGGCCTTGGCTGCCGCCGCGGCACAGGAGCCGGTGGTGTAGCCCAGACGGAGCTTTTTTCCGTCCCGTATGATAAATTCCTTCATAACCTACCGCCTGATCTGGTAGAGCATGGCGTTGCAGATGGCCGCCGCCACGTTGCTGCCGCCCTTGCGGCCCCGGGACACGATGTAGGGCGCGGCAGCGGCCTCGATGATGCGCTCCTTGCTTTCCACCACATTCACAAAGCCCACCGGTACCCCGATGATGAGGGCGGGACGGAGCTTGTCTGCCTCCATCAGCTCCTCCAGCGAAAAAAGTGCCGTAGGGGCGTTGCCGATGGCGAAGATGCAGGGCTTGGGCAGGGCTGCTGCCCGCTCCATGGATACAAAGGCACGGGTCACGCCCCGCTCCTTAGCCTCCGCCGCCACGTCCGCGTCCGACATGAAGCAGTGTACCTCTCCGCCCAGCGAGGCGAGGATCGTCTTATTGATCCCGGCCTTGGCCATCTGGGTATCGGTCACAATGTCGCAGCCCGCCCGCAGAGCGGCGATGGCCTTTTGCACCGCGTGGCCGGAAAAGGCCAGATTGTCCACATAGTCAAAATCCGCCGTGGTGTGGATGACCCGTTTGATGACCAGCTCGTTTTCCGGGTCCAGCCGCCGGTCGCCCAGCAGCTCTGTGATGATGGCGAAGCTGCGCTTCTCAATGTCCATAGGCTTCATTTGCTCCATCATAGCGTCTCCTTTCTGCAAGCCGCCAAAAAGCGCTGTGCCATGACCGGCTTGGCGTAAAAATGGAAGTGGGGGAAGCCCGCGTACAGCGTATCGGTGGCGTGTACGCAGGTCCACTGCCTTCCGGAGGGCTTTTCCGCCAGAAAAGCGCCGCCGGGCTGTGGGGTGTCCCAGTGGTGGAATTCATGCATCGGCACCTGCTCTCCGGCACGGCAGAGGAGATTGTCCTCCCGGGCCGTGGCGGTGATATAGCCGAACCGGGTCAGCCTCCCCGTATCAAAGCAGTCCCCCGGCAGCGCACCCACCATGGCGCGGCCTGCGATGGCCTGTGTCAGATACATGAAGCCGCCGCACTCAGCGATACAGGGCATCCCCGTGTGTACAGCGTCTCGGATTTGCCTGCGCAGGGTGTGGTTTTCCTCCAACTGCGCCGCGTAAAGCTCCGGGTAGCCGCCGCCTAAGTACAGCCCCTGTACGCCGTTGGGAAGCCGTTCATCCGTCAGGGGGCTGAAGGGCACCAGCTCCGCGCCCAGCTGCCGCAGCAGGTCGAGGCTGTCCTCATAGTAAAAGCAGAACGCCCGGTCGCGGGCCACGCCGATCCGCACCGGCGCGCCCTTTTCCGGCAATACCGGCGGCGTGAAGTCCAGCACCGGCGCATTGTGGGCGATCTCCAGCAGCGCGTCCAGCTCCAGCGTCTTTTCCGCCGCCTCCGCCAGCTGCCGCAGCTTCTCCCGCAGATCCTCCACCTCGTCCGCTGTCACCAGCCCCAAATGGCGGCTCTCAAGCGCGCACTCCGGCAGCCGGGGCAGATAGCCGCAGGCGCGGACGCCCAGCCGGCTTTCCAGCTCCCGGGCCAGCGGGCCATAGCTCATGGCACTGCACCCGTTCAGAATGACGCCCTGCACGTTGTTGTCCGGCGCGAAGTCCAGAAAGCCTTGCACCGCCGCCACAACGGACAACGCCGCCCCCCGTGCGTTCACCACCAGCACCACGGGACTGCTGGTCGCCCGTGCCGCCTCGTAGGTACTGGCGCGGGTGGATGTCAGCCCCAGCCCGTCATAATACCCCATGACTCCCTCAATGACCGTCACATCGCAGTCCTGACCGTTGTGAGCCAGCAGATAGCGCATGGTGTCGCGGTCAAAAAAGAAGCTGTCCAAATTGGAGCTTTTCGCGCCGATGACCCGGCTATGGAACATGGGGTCGATGTAATCCGGGCCGCATTTTGCCGCGCCTACCCGCAGACCTCGCGATACCAGCGATTGCAGCACGGCGCAGGTAACGGTGGTCTTGCCGCAGCCGCTGTTGGTTCCGGCAAGCACCAGCCGGGGCACTCGTCTCTGCATAGCGTCCTCTCAATCCGCCACAATGGTGGCAAAATAGCTGATCTCCTCCGGCAGCTGCCGCAGGTCGGTATAGACCTGCTCCGTCTCCAGCCCGCAGTCCGCCACCATCCCGGCACGTGCTGCAAGACCGTGCCTTTCCAGCGCGTCCACCGTCTCGTGGATGGCTCTCCCGGACTTCATCAGCACCTTCGTTCCCTCCAGCGTGAGCGCACTGTCCATGTCCATGCTCCCCGGCAGGATATGGAGGGGCTCCTCCATGCGGGTGAGACTGCGCCCCAGCCGCGCCGCCACGGCGCAGAAGCTGGTGACACCGGGACACATCACCGTCTCAAACCCGTCAGCGCGGATGCGCTCCAGAATATAGTAGGCAGTGGCGTACACGGATACGTCGCCCAGATTCACCATGGCCACATCCCGTCCCACCGACAGCTCTGCTTTGATAGCGGCTACCGCCGTGCGGTAGCTATCCTCGCGTACCGCCTCACTTCGCTCCATGGTAAAATCCAGCGGCAAAATGGTCTTTCCCCGCATATCCACCGCGCCTCCGGCGATGTCCAGCGCCAGCATCCGCCCTGCCTTGGTTCGAGGAGCCGCTATAACGTCACACGCCCCCAGAACCCGACACGCCTGCCGGGTCAGCAGCTCCGGGTCGCCGGGGCCTACGCTGACGGCGTAAAAAACACCTTGTTTTTCCATGATAGCACTCCTTACGGCACAAATTCCAGGCTGTCGAAGCAGGGGTCGTACTTCCCGTGCTCCATCCGGTACAGCTTTGCAATATATGCGCGGGTGAAGATCTCCTCCGGGGTGCCGATGCGGTCGATGCGGTCGCCCGCCACGCACACCACCGTGTCCGAAATGCGCTCCGCCAGCTCCAGCTCGTGGAGCGACAGCAACACCGCCAGATCGTTCTCCCGCACCATGCGCTTGAGCACCGTCAGCAGCTCCAGCTTATAGCGGATGTCCAGAAAGCTGGTGGGCTCGTCCAGCACGATGATCTCCGGCTCCTGACACAGGGCCCGGGCCAGCAGAATGCGCTGGCGCTGTCCGTCGCTGATGGCGGAGAAGGGGCGGTCGGCAAACTCCATACCGCCTACCTGCGCCAGAGAGCGCTCCACGATGGCCTGATCCTCCGGCTGCAGGATACCCAGCCGCCCCGTATAGGGATAGCGGCCGCTGCTCACCACGTCCCGGCAGGTCATCAGCTCCGGCTCCATCCGGGCGGTCATCAAAATGGCCATGCGCCGGGCGATCTCGTTGCGGCTGCGCGCCTCCATGGCCTTTCCATCCAGAAACACCGTGCCGGACACCTTGGAGAGCTGGCCGATGATGGTTTTCAATATGGTGGATTTTCCAGAGCCGTTGGGGCCTATCAGCGTCACGATCTTGCCCCGCTGCACATGGAGGGCGACATCTTCGATGAGCGGCTTGCCGTGGTAGCCCACGGTCAGGCCTTTTGTTTCCAGATATGCCATACTCACGCCGCCTTTCTGTGGATCATCATGTAGATGACGATGGGTGCGCCGAATACCGCCGTGACGGAGCTGATGCTCACCTCTGTGGGGGCAAAGGCGGTGCGGGCGATGAGGTCGCAGAACAGGCAGAACACGCCGCCGCCCAGGAAGCAGGCCGGGATCATGCATAGCGGCTCCGCCGATTTGAACAGGGATTTCATCAGGTGCGGCACTGCGATGCCGACAAAAGAGATGGGGCCAGCAAAGGCCGTGACGCAGGCGGACAGCACACTGGACAACAGGATCAGCGCCGTCCGGAAGGCCCGCAGGGGGACGCCCATATTCTGGGCATAGACCTCGCCCAACTGGTACGCCCGGATGGGCTTGGAAAGCAGGAAGGTCAGCAGCAGCGTGATGCCGCAGACAACGGCCATAGTCTTTACGTTGTCCCAGCTCATGCCGGAGAAGGAGCCGAGAGACCAGTTGTGCAGATTCACGATGCTGGAATCGTCGGCAAAGGTCACGAGAAAATCCGTCAGTGCCGAGCAGATATAGCCGATCATCACGCCGCAGACCACCAGCAGGCTCATGCGCTTGACCCGCTGGGAGATCAGCAGCACGAAGCCCATGGAAAGCACCGTAAACAGCTCCAGAAAATTCCCCGCCTTTTCCCGCAGATTCTCCCGGTTGCCCTGCTTCATGTCCTCGAAGAAAAAGGGGCACCATGAATTGTTCAGGGCGGTGAACAGGGTGAACATGATGCCGCCGAAATTCAGCGCCGCGCCGTAGCAGCCCACCGTGGCCTCGTCCATCATCTGCTGGAGCATCACCTTGTCGCTCTGCCCCAGAATCAGGTCGGAAAGATTATAAAATACCGCTGGAATGGCAAGAACGACGCAGAATTTCCAATATTCCTTGTTGTAAAAGGTCTTCCCCTTCGCCAGAATCCAGATGCAAACCGGAATGCCCAGCACGCCGTAGGTCACGGCAATGGCGGAAATGCGGCCTAAGTAGTTAATCTGCTTGGGCAGCAGCAGGATCAGCACGACGGAGAGGATCAAAGTGGTCAGCGTCACCACCAGGGACATGACCATATTCCGCCCTGCCTTGAATTCGTAGACGAATTTGGTGTTCAGGAAGTTGACGCAGAAGGTGCCGAAGCCCTGAATGAGCATCAGCACGATCAAAAACCAGCTCAGCTTCAGCGCCCCGGAAATGGGGCCGATAAAGCACAGCACCAAAGCGCTGAAAATCAGATACACCAGCGTGGACAGGCTCATGGCCGAGGACTGGTAGCGCAGCTGGTCTCCCTCCGGGTACTCCACCCGGGCGTTGACCAGCGTCCCCTGCGTTTGCAG
>OMNT01003285.1_pt1 | contig 11898 bp, 14 predicted proteins | sample 1672551 | NCBI WGS metagenome assembly OMNT01 (sample SAMEA3136698, study PRJEB25190) | human gut metagenome
TGCTGCCTGTGATACCATTTACCGGAATCTGTGTGATTTTGACAGAACACCGGAGGATTACGATGCGATTTTCACAGGCGACCTGGGGGCTGTGGGACAGAGAATTCTGTTTGATCTTCTGATGGAAAAAGGGTACGACATCCAGTCCATTCACCAGGACTGCGGACTTCTGATTTTTGACGGGGAGACACAGGACACGCACTCGGGAGGAAGCGGCTGCGGCTGCAGTGCATCTGTTCTTGCCGCCCACATTTTGCCGGAGCTTGCCAAAGGGACCTGGAAACGGGTGTTATTTGTTCCCACCGGGGCACTGCTCTCCAAAACAAGCTTTAATGAAGGCGATTCCATTCCGGGAATTGCCCATGCAGTGGTGCTGGAACATTGTCCTGTTTAATTCTTAGAAACGGAGGTTACACTATGGATTATTTCAATGCATTCTGGGTAGGCGGGCTGATCTGCGCCCTGGTCCAGATTCTGCTGGATAAAACAAAGCTGATGCCCGGCCGGGTTATGGTACTGCTGGTGTGTACCGGTGCCATCTTAGGAGCTGTGGGCATTTACCAGCCGCTGATCGATTTTGCAGGAGCCGGAGCTTCGGTGCCTCTTCTTGGATTCGGCAATACCCTTTGGAAGGGACTGAAAAAAGCCATCGACCAGGACGGTTTCCTCGGACTTTTTACCGGGGGATTCACAGCCTGTGCGACTGGAGTTTCTGCTGCGCTGATTTTTTCCTATCTCGCCAGCCTGATCTTCAAACCCAAAATGAAAGACTGACCTGCGGTCTTTCAGAAGGAGATTTTTATGAGTGATACTTTATATTTGCAGCTTGACATGAACATACAGGTACAGCATCCCCATGTGTATCTCCAGGATATCGCACGGATTTCCTGTACCAATTCCAAAATTTTGAACAGGCTCCGTGTCCTGCCTGTTGCGAACCTGGATTCAGAAAAGCCGGGAAGGTATGTCATGTCTGTCATGGATCTTGTCGACATGATCCAGAAAAAAGAACCGGAACTTACGATCACACCTGTCGGCGAACCTGACTTCATTCTTACCTATAAAAAAGAATCCACTCCCGGCACGCTTTTCCGCTGGCTCAAAGTGATCCTTGTCTGCCTTGCCACGTTTTTTGGCGCGGCATTTTCCATCATGACCTTTAATACGGATGTGGATGTCGGCACACTTTTCCAAAAGATCTATTTTCAGGTAACAGGAAAAATCTCCAGCGGTTTTACCATACTGGAGATTTCTTATTCCATTGGGCTCGCCATCGGAGTCCTGTTCTTCTTTAATCATTTCAGTCATCTGAAGTTTTCTGCTGACCCCACACCTATGCAGGTGCAGATGCGTAAATACGAAGATGATGTCAACACCACGATCCTGGAAGATCTTAACCGCGAAAAATAACTGTTTATGGCAAAAAACACAGGGCAGAGAACGCCATGCCGTCTCTGCCCTGTATTTGCCAAACACTTTACTTTCCCTGACTTAACGATCAGTCCTCGAAGCAACTGATCACATAGCCTTCATTTTCGATGACTACATCCGAAACATTGTCTCTGTCCCAGATTGCATCACTGATGATAGATCGTAAGCTCTCATCCATCTGAATATTAAACGTTTCCTCAATAACCTGAAACGGAACGTTTTCGTTCTCCTGTGCGTACTCCATGATGAAATCAAGAATCTTCTCTTCCATATCTGTAAATCTGCCTTTCTGTAATTACTGATATTGACATCAGCCTGTATCGTTACTGTTCACAGCAACCTTGTATCATCTTACCGCAACTTCCAAAATATGTCTACGAAAATTTATGATTTTGTTGCACTATAAGCATTTTTCGTTTATAATATGCTTTATTAGTGTTTTACCATATTAAAGAGGTAAAAGGAAAGGGAGTAAACAAATGAAAAAACTTTGGACCAAATGGACTGAGATCGCACTGGTCAAGCGAATCCTCGTAGGACTGATCCTGGGAGCCATCCTGGGAATCGCTGTACCGGGAGCTTCTGCAGTCTCTATTCTGGGTGACGTATTCGTCGGAGCCCTCAAAGCGATCGCACCGCTTCTTGTATTTTTCCTGGTTATCAGTTCTCTGTGCAATGCCGGAAAATCTCACGGCGGTGTTATCAAAACCGTAATCATACTTTACATGTTCAGTACCGTTCTTGCCGCTGTGATCGCAGTATTTGCAAGCATGATCTTCCCGGTTGAACTGACACTGACAACTGCTGCTACTGATACTGCTGCACCACAGGGTATCGCAGAAGTCCTCAACAACCTTCTGCTGAACGTCGTTGCAAACCCTGTTTCTTCTCTCGTAAATGCAAACTATGTTGGAATCCTGATGTGGGCTGTCCTGATTGGACTTGCTTTACGTGCTGCCAACAACATGACCAAGAACGTTCTTGCTGATGTTGCAAACGGACTTTCCACAGTTGTTACCTGGATCATCAACATGGCACCATTTGGTATCTTCGGTCTCGTGTTCAACACAGTATCTACAAACGGACTGGATATCTTTACTACTTACGGTAAACTGCTTCTTCTGCTGGTTGGCTGTATGCTGTTTATCTATTTTGTTACCAACCCGATGCTCGTTTACTGGTGCATCCGCAAGAATCCTTATCCGCTGATCTTCCAGTGCCTGAAGAGAAGCGCGCTGACTGCATTTTTCACCAGAAGTTCTGCCGCCAACATTCCTGTAAACATGAAAGTCTGCGAGGAAATGGGACTTGACAGAGATACTTACTCTGTAACTATCCCGCTCGGTGCAACGATCAATATGGATGGTGCAGCGATCACGATCACGGTTATGACAATGGCCACTGCCTTTACACTTGGTATCCATGTAGATATCCCGACTGCGATCATCCTGAGTCTCCTGGCTGCACTTTCAGCCTGCGGTGCTTCCGGTGTTGCCGGTGGATCTCTTCTTCTGATCCCGATGGCATGCTCTCTGTTTGGTATCTCTGATGATATCTCCATGCAGGTTGTTGCAGTTGGTTTTATCATCGGTGTTATCCAGGACTCCGTAGAGACAGCCCTGAACTCTTCTTCCGACCTTCTGCTCTCTGCTTCTGCTGAGTTCAGACAGTGGCGTCGGGAAGGAAAAGAAATTAAATTCTGATTTTAAAACTGATATTTTTATGTATCTGATATTTCTAAAGAATATCGCTTCTCTGATTGTATTTCAGGGATGCGGTATTCTTTTTTTCTTGCATTTCCTGTGTTGTTATGCTATACTCATTACCGCTATGAAGCCCTCAGAATCAGCGGATGCGCCGCTGGCGTTTCCCCGATATGCAATACACCAAGGTCTTACAGGGCTTCCCGCCGATTCCCGGCGTAAAATGAATCATGTGTTCGTGACCTTCCACATGTAAAACAAAACTAAAGGAGAACTGAATAATGAAAAGCAAAAACACAATGTTCCTTGTGCAGGCAGCCACTATCGGTGCTATCTACGTAGTTCTGACTCTGCTGTTTGCCCCATTAAGCTACGGCGAAGTACAAGTTCGCTTCTCTGAGGCACTGACGATCCTTCCGTACTTCACACCTGCTGCAATTCCGGGATTATTTGTAGGATGTATCCTCTCCAACCTGCTTGGCGGTGCAATCCCTGTAGATATCATCTTCGGAAGTATCGCAACACTGATCGGTGCAGTCTTTACTTACAAACTGCGCGGTTCCAGCAAATGGCTTGCTCCATTACCGCCGATCGCAGCTAATACGGTTATCGTACCTTTCGTTCTTTACTACGGATACGGTGTGAACCTTCCAATCCCGCTTATGATGCTGACCGTCGGTGCCGGCGAAGTCATCTCCTGCGGAATCTTCGGAATGATCGTCCTCACCGCACTTTCCAAGGTGAAAGGGTCTGTTTTTGGGAAAGCAAGTTATTCTAAATAAAAGTCAAAGCGGCTGCCGGGCGATTTCCTGGCAGCCGTTTTTTATATAAGACTTATTCCGTCTTTCCTCTCATTGACTTTCCTTCTGAAAATCTTTATAATAAACTCAGAAACAAAGAAACCATACATATAAATCGATGCTGACGACTTAATGTAATCAGCATATCGGGCATCGAGAAATAAAGTAATCATCCATCTCGATACAAACTCCTCAGCTTCTTCAATATCCTCTTCTCCATCCGCGACACCTGCACCTGGGAAACGCCTAGCTGTTCTGCGATCTGGGTCTGGGTCTGGTCCTGGAAGTAGCGCATGTAGAGAAGTTTGCGGTCGGAGGATTCCAGTTTTCCGAGGATTTCCTCGAGGAAGATCCTGTTCAGGAGATGCTCTTCGGCGTTTTCTTTTTCCGGGATCTTGTCTATGAGGGAGATATCGGTTCCCTCGCTCTGATAGACGGTTCTGTACAGGGATTCTACTTCTGCCGCTGAGTCCATCGTCATCGCAACTTCTTCGGGCGGCATTTCGAGCATTTCTGCGATTTCTTTGAGGCTCGGTTCCCTGCCCAGTTCTTTCTCTATCTTTTCTCTCGCCAGATAGACTCTGTGCTGGTTTTCTTTGATGGACCGGCTCACCTTGATCATTCCATCATCCCTGAAAAAACGTTTCAGTTCTCCTAAGATCATCGGAATGGCATATGTGGAAAATTTCACCTCAAATGCCGGGTCAAATTTATCCACCGCCTTGAGAAGCCCGATGCTCCCTATCTGAAAAAGATCTTCCATCTCCACGCCTCGCCCAAGGAAACGCCGTGCCACGCTGTAAATAAGTCCTGTATTCTCTTCAAATAACGTATCTCTTGCCTCTTTATCCCCCTGGTGTGCACGCCCGATCAGGGCAAGAGTATGTTCCATAAGCTATCCTTTACCGGCCGATGAGTTTTTTCATCCGCACCCGGGTTCCTGCACCAACCTGTGATTCTACTTTCAGGTCATCCATAAATGCCTCCATAAAGGTAAATCCCATACCGGACCGGTCTGTGTCTGCCTTTGTGGTGTACATCGGTTCCATTGCCTTCTGAATGTCCGGGATTCCCTTCCCATGATCTGTGATCTCCACATAGATTTCCTGACCGGTAATACAGAGTTTCATCTCTATCTTATGTATTTCTCCCTCATAAGCATGGATAATGCTGTTGGTGACTGCCTCAGAAACTGCGGTCTTGAGATCTGCCACTTCCTCCAGCGTCGGATTGAGCTGCGTACAGAATGATGCCGCCGTAATCCTTGCCAGGGCTTCATTTACCGGCCTGCTGTCAAATACAAGTGTTACTTCATTTGCTTTTTCCATAATCTTCTCCTTCTTCCTCTGCCCTCTGAATCTCCATATATCTGTGGACTCCTGATAAATGGAGCAGTTTGTCAATATGACTGCCTGTATTGACTGCCATGATACACTTCTGCCCCATCCCCAGCGCCCGGTATCGCCCCATGATCAGTCCGATACCAGAACTGTCCATAAACTCCGTATTCTCAAAATCAAAAACAATCCTTTTGACGTAGGTTCTGCTCATGATCCTGTCCGTCTCCTTTCGGATCCAGTCCGACTGCGGATGGTCAAGATCCTGCGGAAGATGTACCGTCAGGATTGCGTCTTTGAATTCAAACAGCTCATTCATTTTCATTCCCCCTGCAATTTATTTTTACTATTCCATTCAGGCATCCTCAATATACAAATACAAAAAAGGAGATGTGCATCATACACATCCCCTTCTCCGAGGTTCCTCTTATAGCGTTTTGTCCCTGCATTGCCTGCAGCTATCACTAACTGTTCACTATAATATTATTCATAATAATCTGATTCATCGTAATCACCGCTGTCATCGCTTCCATCACCAGAAGTATCATCTGATCCGGCATTTCCGGAACTTACAGCCTGACTGATCGTATTATAGATTGTTTTCTGTGCATCTGAAAGAACATCTGCCTGTACATTCTGCAGTTCCAGTGCAGCATTGTCCAGATTCTTCTGCTGATAATCTGCGTATGCCTGCAGAAGTGCCTGATAACTCGTACTCTTTGTCTGTTCAGAAGTCAGCTGCTGTGTAACTTCATCTGCCGAATTCGTGGCTTCCTTCGCATCATTCTGCGCCTTGGTAAGTTCTGCCGCCTGACTTGCAAGCGATTCACTGTACTGGACGATCTGCTGGTTCGCTTCCTTGTAAATTCCCTGACGGATTGCCGGAACTGCCAGCATCCAGAAAGCACCAACTCCAGCCACGATTCCCGTCATCAGAACAAAAAACAGAGAAATTCTGGAGCGTTCTCTGTAAACAGGCTGCTGCACAACCTGATCCGGAGCCAGCACATCCATCTCCTGCTGCTTTGAACTGCCCGAATGGAAAAATCCCTTTTTTCCCTTCTTTTCAAGCTTGGTCGTAACTCCTGTCTGTTCATCCACTTCCCTCAGAAAGCGAAGCGTTGTCGTATTCGTCTTATCAATACGCGCTGCCTTCCGAAGAGTTCTTCTCGCTTTGTTCCATTCATGATTTTTCATCTGGATCAATGCAAGAAGATGATATCCCTTGATAAGCTTCGGATTCTGTGAAAGAATCTTGCGCAGCTGAATTGCCGCCATATCTTCATGTCCTTCACGGCACAGAAGCAATGCGTGATTATATTTCTTGATTGTCTCATTGATCGCATTCAGACGGTTTCTGTTCGCCTGAAGTTTATTGATGTATTCTGTTGCAAGGTTTCTCGTCGGCTGCAGGTTCTTGCTGATCACCCATTCACTGAGTGCTGAAACCACCTCGCCTGTCTCAAAATAAACGAGTCCAAGGAGGTTTCGCGCCTTGATATTTCTCTTATCATAGATCAGACTCTGTTTCAGACAGGCGATCGCTCCGGAAAGATCACGGATGCTTGCCTTCTCCAGACCCTGATTGTAAAAACTCTTGGACAGATAATCTACTTTTTTCTGGATCAGTACATTATATCCGCAGTTCGGACAGTAGTCCAGATCCATGTCTGTAAGAAATGCCCCACAGTTCACACAATTCATTCACTATTTCTCCCTTTGTGTACTTCGTATGCTTCTTATCTTGTGCGTCGATTGCTTTTTGCCTCTCTTAAGACTTCCTGAAGGACATCCAGAATATCAGTCAGCTCTCTGTCATAGATCGCACCCTCTGCGTCTGTGACATCCAGACAGGGTTCAAATTTCTTCAGTTCCTCTTCATAATCGATCATAATAAATTCTCCTTATTTTCCGATTCCCTTAAGGATAGCGGTCTTGATCTCGCCTACCAGATACAGGGAACCTACGCAAAACAGCAGTCCATCTTCGCCCTTGACCGCAAGTGCTTTCTTAAATGCCTCCTCCGCGTCATCACAGACTTCAGCGGAAGGACAGCCATTCTCACGGAAGATCTCTGCCAGATGTTCTGCAGGTACTTTACGGTAACCGCCCACCTGGGTAACTACCACATGTTTGAACTGGATCTTGTCCAGGATCGTACGGATCATATCTGTATAATCCTTGTCATCAACTGCCGAAAACAGCAGTGTAAGCGGATACTCCTTCTGAAAATGTGCCGCTGTTTCCACGAACTTGGCAACTCCATCCTCATTATGCGCACCGTCTACGATCACGCCCGGCAGTACAGTTTCCATTCTTCCCTGCCAGCGTGTTTCAAGAAGCCCCTTCTTTACTGCATCCGCAGATACCGGAATGACGTCCTTCAGCACTTCGATCGTTTTGAGGGCAAGAGAACTGTTCATTACCTGATAAACAGCAATAAACGGAATGGAAAATACTGTGTTACCATAATACTCATTCTTAAATGAAAAATCAATGCCAGAGCGTGTATTTCGGATAATTTCTGTATCTTTCCTTGTCACTTCATAATATGGGCTGTTCAGTTCCTGTGCCTTTGCTCTGATCACTCCTGCTGCCTTTGGATCGTTTCCATCGTAGATCACAGGCACTCCCGGAACAATGATCCCGGCTTTTTCCCCTGCGATGGCCTCGATCGTATTTCCCAGATACTGCATATGGTCAAAACTGATCGATGTGATCACACAGGCAACCGGATTTTCTACTGCTGTTGTTGCATCCAGCCTGCCGCCAAGTCCTGTCTCAAGCACTACATAATCCACCCCGGCATCTGCAAAGATCACCATTCCCATCAGGAACAGGAATTCAAAATATGTCGGATGATAGTTTCCTTCTTCTACCAGTTCATCTGCCAGTGCTTTGACCTTGCAGAAGGCACGCAGGAATGTCTCATCATCGATATTTTTCTCATTGATCTGAAAACGCTCATTGATCACGACCAGATGCGGAGAAGTAAAGAGTCCGCAGGAATATCCTGCCTCTCTCAGAACAGACGTCAGGAATGCACAGGTACTTCCCTTGCCGTTTGTACCTGCCACATGGATCACGCGGAATTTATCCTGCGGATCACCAAGACGTTTCAGGCATTCCTTCGTATGCTCCATCTTATTCTTGGTCGTAAATTTCGGGGTTTCTTCAATATAAGCAACTGCCTCTTCGTAATTCATAAAAAAATTCACCACTTTATCCTATAATGTATTCGCAGCAGCAAGGAGCCATACGCTCCTTAACTACTACGATATCCATTATATATGAGTGGTGAAAGATGTCCAGTACCAATCGTAATCTTTTATTCGGCAAAATCTTTAATTTTCTGCCGGAAGTTTCCATTTATTTTCGTTATACAACATATAAGCCGAGCGGTCGTAACTCTTGCTCAGTGCTTTTCTGGTAGAACTGTTGCTTCGCTGAACAACAGAAACCCGGTCAAAATCATTGATCTCTGTTCCCGAAATCATCAGAGTGGTCGGATTTACATAGACTGTATCATACCATTCTCCGTTCAGTTTGACCTGACTGGATGGCGTGAAATTCGTTCCCTTGAGCCGGTAGGTATGATCCACTGTAGATATCTCTTCCATGGAATCCAGTGTCACATCATAAAGTCCCATCCGCATCTTGGTCCTCTGGAACGGGCTTTCTCCGTCATAGGAATATTTCTTGCCGTAAAGCACGTCATACTGAAGAGTCTCCAGATCCACCTGATAATTCCTTGTATTTCTTCTCGCCTGATGATAACGGAAGATCGTACCTTCGTGGATACCGGCACGGTCCATGACCTCTGCTGCCATCTGATAAGCTGCAAGGTTTTCATCTTTTTTCTCCAGACCGAAGTTATCCCACATAACGTACTGTGTCTGGAACAGATATTTGTTCTTGAGATCTTCCACAGTAAGTCCCATGGTCGGAAGATGATCGCCATACATAACAAGGATCACATCCTCCGGATAATCTGCAAGCGCATCTGTAAGTTCCTTGACAAAGTTATCCATCTCATGGATCTCATTACAGTAGTATTCCCACTGATTGTTCTGAGCCTCTGTCTCGGCTCCGGAAACTGTGATCTCCGGATCGTCGATCAGCTGTTCTTCCGGATAGGCTCCATGTCCCTGCGTGGAAATCGTATAAATGTAATCCGATTCCTCCGTAGAATCCAGACATTTGATAATTTCATCCGTCAGAACTTCATCCTTGGTCCAGCCAAGCGGATTCTTGTCCTCTTCCTCCGACATGTATTCTGCTGAAGTGAAGGTATCAAATCCAAGATTCGGGAAAATGCTCCTTCTTCCATAGAAATTCGCCTCATTATTATGTACTGCATGAGTCGAATAGCCAAGATTCTTGAGCACATACGGTGCACTTTCGCAGGTGGTTTCCTTGAGAATGCTCTTGTATGGATACTCACCCGGTCCGAAATAATGAAGGCTCATACCGGTGATAGATTCAAATTCTGTATTGGCAGTTCCTGCTCCTACAGCCGGAACCTTGTAATATCCCGAAGTGTATTCTTTCATGAGTTTACGGAAATTCGGGATTGGATCCTCTGAGATGTTCAGATACTCTACCAGCGTCGGATCAAAGAAGGACTCAAGCTGTACAAAAATAATGTTCGGCTTGCTGTCCTCGTTTGTTGCCGGAAGATTGTCTTCTGTCTTTTCGATACGGGTGATCTCCTGCTCAGAGTAATCTCTCGGACAGCTGATCCCTGTATCAAAGATCGTTACTGCGAGGCAGTAAGGATATCCATAATCCTCATATGCAAACGCAATATTTCCAAAATAGTTGGACAGGACCCTCTTCTCAAGTGCAAGCTGTGTCGCTCCCGCAAAAAGAGCCGCTCCGACAACGACAAGGAGAAGGTCATAGCGGAACTTCACCTTACGTTTGTACTTCGGTGCCTTGATCAGAAGGATCAGAAGCAGCAGTGCAAAAAGTCCCAGAAGAATCAGTGCAAGCACTACGCCCCATGCCGGCAGATATTTATTCAGGACTGCCATTCCGTCTGTCAGAAGATGAAGATCCGGTCCGGTAAACGGAGTAACCCTGTTGGACAGGATCACTCCATTGATAATACCAAGCAACAGCCACAAGATCGAGATCAGAACTCGCCAGAAACATCTCCTGCGGAAAAGATACACGATCAGTGAAGTTGTAAAAATCAGTGCAGCATTGTATGCAAAGACAAGTGGTTTCGTGGTCATATATGTCCATGCTGCCGAAAAAGAACGGCGGCTGATCATCTCGATCAGGAAATAGCCAAGTGCACTGCACAGTGCATGAAGCAGCAGGGAAATCCGGTTACACACTTTATACCATTTCATCTGAATGCTCCTTTATTATTTTTCCATCTGTTTCAGCTGTACGTTTACCTTTTCCATCATTTCTTCGTATTTCTGAAGTTTTTCTTTTTCTGCGTTTACTTTTGCTTCCGGTGCTTTGTTTACAAAGTTCGGATTGTTGAGCATACCCTGGCATCTTGCGATCTCTTTGGTGAGACGCTCCTGCTCTTTCTTGAGGCGTTCCATCTCTTTTTCTCTGTCAACAAGGTCTTCCAGAGGCATGTATACAACTGCATCAGATACAACAACGGATACTGCGTCCTCGCCGATTCCGTCCTTATTTTCCTGTACGTGGATCTCTTTTGCAAATGCGAGATTTACAAAGGATTTCTTGCAGGCTTCGTATCTTGTGCAGGTGTCTGTATCCTTACCTACGATGTAAAGATGTGTCTTGCGGTTCATCGGCACGTTCATTTCTGTACGTGTGTTACGGATTCCGCGGACAGCTTCCTTGAAGCTCTCTACTGCTTTTTCTGCTTCCGGGAATACCCATGCTTCCTGGAATACCGGCCAGTCAGAGATCATGATGGACTCTTCTTCCGGAAGAAGTGTACAGTAGATTTCTTCTGTGATGAACGGCATGTATGGATGAAGCAGTTTCAGTCCTTCTGTCAGGGCTGTACGCAGTGTCCAGAGTGCATCGTTGGCTGCCTTCGGATTCTCGTCTGCTTTCCAGAGACGTACCTTGGCCATCTCGATGTACCAGTCACAGAGCTCATCCCACAGGAAATCATAAACCTTCTGTACGGCGATTCCAAGTTCATATTTATCCATGTTGTCTGTTACGTCACGGATCACGGTGTTGAGTTTGGAAAGGATCCATTTGTCCTCGAAGCAGAGATCATTAAGGTCTGCCGGTTCGGTGACTGTCTTGCCTTCCAGGTTCATCATGATGAAACGTGATGCGTTCCAGATCTTGTTTGCAAAGTTACGGCTGGACTCTACACGCTCCCAGTAGAAACGCATGTCGTTTCCAGGTGCATTACCTGTGATCAGAGTCAGACGAAGTGCATCTGCGCCGTATTTGTCGATAACTTCAAGAGGATCGATACCGTTTCCGAGGGATTTACTCATCTTGCGTCCCTGAGAGTCACGTACCAGACCGTGGATCAGTACATGATGGAACGGAACTTCTCCTGTCTGCTCCAGTGCGGAGAATACCATACGGATAACCCAGAAGAAGATGATATCATATCCTGTTACCAGTACATCTGTCGGATAGAAGTATTCCAGTTCCGGTGTCTTGTCC
>OMNT01003287.1_pt1 | contig 11888 bp, 9 predicted proteins | sample 1672551 | NCBI WGS metagenome assembly OMNT01 (sample SAMEA3136698, study PRJEB25190) | human gut metagenome
GCATAACCGCTGGATATTGATCAGTGCGGCATGCCCCTCGTTGCAGTGATATACATCTTTCTCGATGCCCAATACTTTTAATGTCATCATTCCTCCGATGCCGAGCAGTATTTCCTGCTTGAGCCGGTTTTCCCAGTCACCGCCATACAGGTGATGGGTAATCGGACGGTCGAACTCGCTGTTCAGTTCATTGTCCGTATCCAGCAGGTAGAGGGAAACACGTCCCACATTGGCCTTCCATACATTGGCATGGACCGTGAAACTGTCGGCATAGGGAACATGGATTACCAGTTGTCGCCCGTCAGGCTGCATCACTTTCTCTATCGGAAGCTGCCCGAAATTCTGTGGGTCATAATGAACCTGTTGCTGCCCGTCCATCGCCAGAGCCTGGTCAAAATAGCCATAACGATATAAAAGCCCTACAGCGCAGAGGTCTACGTTACTGTCCGAAGCTTCCTTCAGATAGTCACCTGCCAATATGCCCAGACCGCCGGAATAGATTTTAAGAACCCTGTCCAGACCATATTCCATGCTGAAATAGGCAACTGACGGACGGCTGTGGTCCGGCTCCACATCAAGATACGCCTTAAAAGTGGAATATACGTTTTCCATCTTACGCATGAAGTTTCCGTCATGTGTCAGTGCCTCCAGCTCTTCATAATCCATCCGTTCCAGAAACAGTACCGGATTCTGTTCCGCCTCTTCCCATAGTTCCGGGTTCAAACCACTATATAAACTCTTCGCATCCTCGTTCCAGGTCCACCAAAGATTATGTGCCATCTCCGCAAATCTCCGCAATTCTGCCGGAAGGTGTGAACCGACTGTAATCTCCCTCCATTGTGGGACGTTTACATGATAACTTGAATATTCCATAACATTTTACTTATTTGATAGTTCATGATTTTTTTCTGTGGAGGTTTCTCCTGTTTCCGGTTCTTCCTGTGGAAATGTCCCGGCTGTACCCTGGAAATTCTCGAGGAACTGTTTTTCCATACTTAGCGATCGTTTCCGTATCCGCTTGGAAAAATAGATAACGACAATGATCAGGAAAGATAATATCAGTCCTGACCCCAAAGCGACATTGAAAAGACGGATGATGATACCCATTACGATAATGATACAGATCAACACCTTGATCACTATCATTGATACCAGCAGCCCCTTGGCACGGGGGGTGTTGGTTTCCTTTCCCGTAACCAGCTGCACCGGACAGAGATGCCGGCACATCCAGCAAAACCGGCAGGCGTCCGCGTGCTTTTTTGCTTTTTCACTGAACATCCCCTGCGCCTCCTCACACACCCAGCTTATACGGATTCATAATTCCATTGGGGTCCAGGCTTTTCTTCAGCCCTTCAAACACCTGCATGGCCGGCCCATACTGCTCCTTCATGAGGCGCGAAAGCTTGAGGCCAATGCCGTGGTGATCGTTAATCACGCCCCCGTTTTCCATCGCCGCGCGCACGCCCGCATTCCAGATGCGATTGTGCAGGCGCAGCGCCTCCATTGGATCGGCAGGCACATCCTTGGGCTCGACAATGAAGCGGGTATAGTTCATGCATCCCCACTCATACCAGTGGCTGGAGTGCGATATGTAGCGCACAAAGGGGAATTGCTCGTTGATGACCTTTTTCATCGCCCAATAGATTTTTTCAATATTGGCATAGGTTGCGGCGGTATCCATCGTACCGAACATCTGGGGAATATCCATGATATGGCCGGGATAAAAGAATGTGATGCGGTTTTCGTACCACTTTTCTCCATACTCGCTGCCCAGATCCTGCGCCCCGTAACGCTGCGCGATTTCCCGGGCGATCTCCATTTCGATATCCACGATTTTGGCAATGCCCTCGCACGTGAGGTTCATAAAGCAGCCTTTTTTCTCAAAACCGAGGATCTTTTTAATGATGGATACGGTTTCCGCCTCGTCAAAAAAGCGCAGGATGGAGGGCTTTATCTTTTGCATGATGTCCCGGCCGGCCATGTATCCTGAATGCATGTCAGGGAAAAGAAAGGCAATATGTTTTCTGCTTTCGGGCTGTTCGAAAAGCTTGAAGGTAGCCTTCGTAATAACCCCAAGCGTTCCCTCCGAGCCGATAAAAATCTGGTTAAGGTCAGGTCCCGCCGCATGTTTGGGTACGGGCAGGGTGTTGATGATATCCCCGTTGGGCAGCACCACTTCCATGCTGATGCACTGGTCGTCAATTTTGCCGTACTTGGTGGACATGATTCCGATTCCCCGGTGCCCGAGCGCTCCGCCGATGGTCCCGCAGGTCAGGCAGGAGGGAATGTGCTGGCAGGAATATCCCCTTTCATTGGCGTACCACTCCAGCTGCTGGAAAATCATGCCGGCTTCTGCGGTGATCGTGCGGCTGACCTCATCCATTTCAATCAGGTGGTTCATGCGCTTCATATCCATCATGATTCCGCCTGCCATGGGCAGTGCGCCACCTTGCGATCCCGATCCGCCGCCCCAGATATTGACCGGGATTTTATAGTAGTTGGCAATTTTCAGGATTTTGGATACTTCCACGCTGCTTCCCGGCCGGACGATCCAGTCGGGCATGGGCGGCTTTTCGCCGCGATCCACCCACATGCGGCCAATCCAAAAGTAGTCCACGCCATAGGCCGCGCGGTCGCTTTTGCTTGTAGATACATTTTCAACTCCAACGACATCTTCCAGCTCTGTGAGAATCATGTCGCACATAAACGCTTTGCGTTCCATCCGGTTCTCTCCTCTCTGCCTTTGCCTTGAGGCGCCGCTTACAGCGCGACACCTCTCCCGGCGAGAAACGCCCTGCACTCTGCGTCATCGGGCATCGCCTGCCGCGCTCCCAGCCGCGTGCATTTAATTGCCGCCGCGGCGCTTGCATAGCGGCAAGCCGAATCGTTGTTCATTCCTTTGATTTTTGCGGCCACAAAAGCGCCATGGAAGGTATCGCCGCAGCCGTTGGTATCCCTGGCATCCACGCGGTAGCTTTCATACCGACGAAGTCCTTCGTGGTCCAGCAACAGTCCACCCCGTACTCCCTGCGTCACAACCAGCAGCTCCGGCCGGTAGCGCTCATAAAGCCTGTGTGCGGCTGCCTCGGGGCTTTCTTCGCCCGTCATCCGCAGGGCAAACTCCTCCGATGGGATCAGCCAGTCCACATAGGGCAACAATTCTTCCACCCCCGGGTATGTTCCACCCGCGTCCTGGCTGACCTTTACCCCATAGGTATGGCACAGTTTCGCCGCCGCTATGGCCGCTTCAAGCATGTGACCGTCCAGATGCAGCACCTTCGCGTGGCTCAGGGCCTCTTCATTCACGTCCTCGCGCAGCGGCTGGGGTACGGTTCCGCGATTCCAGATACACGTGCGCGTGTTGCGTTGCGTGTTCAAAAACACCACCGCGTGAAAGCTGACCACACCGGGCACACGGCGCACGTAGTCCGTATCCACGCCCCAGTGCTCCAGGTCCTCCAGCATATAGCGCCCAAACGGATCATCCCCGATGGTTCCCATGTACGCCGAGCTCACTCCCAGCTTCCGGGCCGCCACCAATGCTGTTGCGCAGGGGCCTCCGCCCTGCACCTTCGTTTCCAGCCCTTCCAGCTTGGTGTCCTCCTCCGGGAAGCGCGGCACCATCATCAACGTGTCATAAACGGAGGAGCCGATGCCAATCATTTGGGGCCACTGCTTAGCCATTGCTTCCCTCCGCACCCAGCAGGCGTATTTTCTCAAGTGCAAACCGTTTGACCGCCTGCACGGGCTCCTTCATGAAAACATCCACAGCAATGATTTTGGGGTCCACCTGCCGGATGCTGTCCAGCAGCGCGCAGCATACGTCGGTTCCGAAGTTGACCTTCCGTATTCCCGCCTTTACCGCCTGAATCATTTGATCGTCAGGCACACCGCTGCCGCCATGCAGCACCAGGGGCGTTGCCGTAGCCTGCGCAATTTCGCGGATGCGGTCAGTCGCAATGACCGGTGCCTGGCGGTAATGCCCGTGTGCCGTACCCACCATAACGGCCAGTGCGTCTACGTTTGTTTCCTCCACGAACCGCACGGCTTCCTTCACATCCGTGTACTCCTGGGATACGCCTTCCGCGGCCGAACCAATGTGTCCAAGCTCTCCCTCCACGTCAATGCCCAGGTCGTGCGCGTAATGGGTTACGTTTTTGAGCACCGCCATGTTTTCCTCCAGCGGCAGGGCGCTTGCGTCACGCATAACGCTGGTGCACCCAAACCGCACAGCCCGCCATACCGCCTCGTCGCAGCTTCCATGGTCCAGGTGGTAGCACAGCTTCACCTTCGACCTCTGCGCCGCCGCCAGAATCGCGGGGGAGATAAACTCGGCCTCTTCACTCATGAACAACCGGCTGTACATCTGCAAGATCACACAGGCGTTGGCCTCCTCCGCAGCGCGGATGATTCCCAGCGCCGTTTCGCCGTTGTAAACATTGAATGCCGGGATTGCGCATTTCGCCTCTTCTGCCCGCTTGAGCAGGGTTTTCATATCTGTCAGCATTGGGAGCCCTCCTTACAGGCCGTTTTATTCATTGACCGCATCCGCCGTCAGCGCGGGCACAAACTTGCAAAACTCACGCAGCTCCTGGGTCCAATCGCCTTCGATCTCAGCCATGTGGTGAATGTAGGGACCTTCGACGAGCTTTCGTTCCCATGCGGGCAGATTGGCAAATTCGCCCCAGAGATAGGTGCCGAAGGTATAAGGTCCCTCCGTGGTTTTGCAGGTGCCTGCCAGTAGCCGGTAGTCTCCGTCGTCCTGGTCAAAGCGTGCGACGGTGTACTGTCCGTCCCGAACCTGGAACCACTGGCGCATGTTGACGTTCTTGCAGGGGCAGCCTTCTTTCTTCAGGCTGTAAGCAAACGGACCGCAGTGCCAGAGCAGTTCGGCATTTTTGTTTTCCGGATGGCGCACGGTAAACTCCCCGAAGAAGGGAACCTTCCGTCCCAGGGTGGCGCAGGAAAGCAGCGCCATGGTGATGGTGCCGTGCAGATCGCTTTCGCAGCCGATAATGTAGCCCATATCTGCCAGAATGCTGTATGCCGTGCAGGGCATCGCGCCCACGCCCAGCTGCATGGCCGTCCAGCACTCGGCGCTCACGGCCTGAACGTGATAGGTTTCAAACACCCATTTGAAAAGCGGCACAAAGGCATAAACCTTTTTGAGCAGCGGAGGCGTGAGATCGTCCATCTCGTAGCGCGAAGCCAACAGTTTGGCTCCCTCCTCCAGCTCGGCGTCCCGCTCCCGGAGGATCTGCTGATATTTATCAATGATTACTGCCATATTGACGGGGATAATGCTGAGGCCAAACTTCTCCATCAGCTCGCCCTCGTTAAAAATAACCGAGCAGAACGGCTTGGGACGCATGCCCACCTGGGCAATGCGCATGCCGCGGAAATTTTTCACCATGCAGCTGACGGAAACGAAGCGGGCGAAGGAAGAAGCAAACGTATCGCTCTCCACCGCACATGTTTCGATGAAGCTGAAGGGGATATGAAAGCGCTGAAGCTGACGGCTGACACCAAAGATGCCGCACTGGCTGTCGGTATAGCGGGTGCCGTCCGGCAGAAAGCTGTCGTCAATCGGCGCCCAGATGCATACCGGCTTGCCAACGCCGCGCGCCACCTGTGCCGCAATTTCCTCGTTGCCAAAGTTGCAGTTAATGATGAGCACCGCGTCTACCTTTTCGGCGTTGAAGCGGTCGATCACCTTCTGCGCATCCTCATCGCAGTACATGACATCGACAGGGTTGATTCCTTCCAGGTCTACGAAACTCACCTTATCGTCGGTAAAATGCTCTCGAATATAGGCAACAATCCGATGACCGCGTTCTTCCGCTTTTTCCCAGTTGAAGATGCCGGGGCGCGGCGTTACGTCGCGTCTCATGGGTGCCAGGCCGATTTTGACATTGTATTGAAGCATTGCGCATCCTTCTTTCACCTGTATTGTCCCGGAACACAATCCTGATTCTATTGTAAAAGTACCGTTTTCAGCTGACAATATCTTAACTTCATCATTTTCTAAATCAAATTCATTATGTTGACCTGAAATGGCACAACGGCGGGTTTTATGCAATAAATTCGGAAACTTGATGCATTGTAAGGCGATTCAGCTTTTGTTTATAATCAAAGCATCATCAATGAGACTTTTTCTTTTACCAGTCAGGGAGGTGTCCGCCTTTGAAACCCCTGCGAGCCGCCGTTATCGGCCTCGGTTTTATCGGTCCTCAGCACATCGATGCCATTCGCCGCGTACCATTGGCGCTGCCCGTTGCCCTTTGTGACAACAACGCCGATCATGTCCGTACCGCCTGTGAACAATATGGCGTACCGAGAGGCGAGACCGACTGGCGCGAGGTGCTTCACGACCCGACCATCGACGTCATCCACAACTGCACGCCCAATGCCCTGCATGATGAAATCAACCGTCAAGCGCTGCTCTGCGGCAAACATGTCTACAGCGAGAAGCCCCTGAGCATGAGCGCCCAAACCGCCCGCGAGCTCTGGAAACTGGCTTGCGAGCGGAAACTGGCGGCGGGGCTGAACCATCAGTACCGTATGAATGCCGCCGTGCAGGAGATGCGCGCCCGCCTGTTGCGCGGTCTGCCCGGCAGGGCGTTGATGGCGACCGGCTGCTATCTGCAGGAATCCGCCTCCAGGGAAACCGACTGGTCGCAGCGCATGGAAAATACAGGCATATCGCGTACGGTGGCGGACATTGGGGTGCATTGGGTCGATACCGCGTGCGCTGTGCTGGGAGAGCCCGTCAGCGAGGTGTTTGCCGATCTGCATACCCACTATCCTACGCGCACCGGTCCGGACGGAACCAGGCATCCTGTAACAACCGAGGATACCGCTTTTATTCTGGTGCGCTTCAAAAGCGGTCTGCCCGGGCAGTTTACCGTCAGCAAGGCGGCCAATGGCCACAAAAACGACCTGCGCCTCAATCTATGGTGCGAGGGCTACGGCATGGAATGGCGTCAGGAGCAGCCTGACCGGCTTGTTTTGGGAAAGAAGGAAACCGGTTACGAAACCATCTATATGAATCCTCGCACCTGCCAGGAGGAGGTGCGCCCCTATGTGACAACCCCCATGGGACATGTGATGGGCTGGCCGGATGCGCTCAGAAATTCCGTAGCCGCCTTCTACCGATCGATTCTGGATGGCAGCTACCTGACGCAGAGCATGCCCTGCGCCAGCTTCCGGGACGGTTTCCTGGGGATGGCGTTTATCGAGGCGTGCGTGCGTTCCAGCCACGAGCGCCGCTGGGTGGAGGTGGAGCAGCTGTGAATGTGCTGGTATGGTATGAAAACAGGCCGCTTCCAGAAGCGGTGCAGGCGGAGGCTCGCATTTATCCGCGGGGGATTCACGGAGCGCTGGCGGATCTGTTTGGCGCCCAAGACGACATGTGCGTGCGCACCGCCGTGATGCAGGACCCACAGCAGGGTTTTTCCGACGAAAACCTTGCCTGGGCAGATGTGCTGGTATACTTTGGCCATAAACACTGGCGGGAGGTGGCCGACGACCGCGTGGACCTTATTCAGCGGCGTGTGCTGGAAGGCATGGGGCTGATTCTTCTGCACTCTTCCCATGCCAGCAAAATTTTTTCCCGCCTGATGGGCACACGCACGCAATGCCTGCGCTGGCGCGAGAATGACGAATGGCAGCGCGTCTGGCTGGTCATGCCGGCCCATCCCATCGCCGCAGGGCTGAACGGCGAGTATTTTACGATTGCGCAGGACGAAACCTACGGTGAATACTTTGAAATTCCACAACCTGACGAGCAGGTATTCCTGACGACGTCCCAGGGCGGAGAAGTGCTTAGAAGCGGCTGCTGCTGGTACCGCGGTCAGGGGCGGATCTTTTATTTTTCATCAGGACACGAAACCTATCCCGTGTACTATCAGCCCGAGGTAAGGCAGGTCCTGCTCAATGCCGTCCGCTGGGCTGCTTCGGGTCCCAAAAGACAGGCCTGGCCGGACTGGGCCCGGGAAAGTGCCCCGCTTGAAGCATAGCGTATGTTTGGGCCGCAACAACAAAGAGGTTCGAAGGGCGCAAGCCCCTCGAACTTTCTTTGTATCTCCGGACTTGTTATGCAATTGGGAAAGTTGGCGCACCGAAATCCGGGTTTTGTTTCGGCAAGGGCCGGAAAAAACCGCCATAGGCGGACGAAGTCGGCCGATACGCGCATGTGGCGCGGCCTTGTCCCCTTTCAGTACCCCTGACCAGAATATAAAAGCTTCGGCCATCAAACCCTAGCGGATAAGACGGAAAGAACACCGGGCTGGCTGTCCGGTGCTCCTGTCCGAACTTATTGTAATAGGCACGTGCTTTCCCAAAAAATAGGTCCTGCCATTGCACGGTTGGGGCTGTTATCCTGTGGTTTTTATGCCGGCCTTTCCCCGGCCTTTGGTTCCAGTGTCAGTTCTTCCTCGGAATAGATCAGCGGAACCGTAATGCGCACTTTCGTGCCTTGACCCACGGTGCTGTCAATCTCGAAACGCATTTTATCCCCGTAGATTAGCGCCAGACGGTCGCGCACGTTGCGTACGCCAACGCCGGAGGAAGGATGCGGCTTGGTTTCAGGCGTGCCTTGAGCTTCTCCGTCAAGAATTTTCTGCACCATCTCCGGGGGCATGCCGGCACCGTTATCCTCAACGATCAGGCAAAGATCGCCGTCCGGGGTCTTTCTTACGGTCAAGGCCACAACAGAATGCTCCGAGCGTACGCCATAGACCAGTGCATTTTCCAGCACGGGCTGAAGGATCATCGTGGGAATGAGCGCCTCTTCCGTGCCGGGCTCCATCGAAAACGGTGTTGAGAGGATATTGCCATAAATATATCCATAAATATGCGCATACTGGCTCAGACTGTCTATTTCGCATCGGACGGGAATAAAGCGCTTTTCCATATTGCGCGTGTTTTGACGCAGAAACATGGAAATGTAGCGCACGACCTTGCAAATCTCTTCGCTTCCGTTCAACTTGCCCATGGCGTTGACGACTTCCAATGCGTTGTAGATAAAATGCGGGCTAATCTGAGACTGAAGCGAGCGGTATTTGTATTCCAGCGCCGCATATTCCGCGCGGTTGCGGTTGTTCTCCTCCTGCACAACCTGCTTCATCAGCTCGCGCATTCTTCCGATCATGGTATTGAAATGTGCGGACATCTGGCCGGTTTCGTCGCTGCTGCAAATGGGGACGGTCAGGTCGAGATTGCCGGCGGTCACTTCATCCATGCTGCTCACAAGCAAACTCATCTGGCGGGTCATTCTGCGGGTAACAATGATTACGGCGGCAGAGCTGAGCGTCAAAGCTGCAAAGGACACCACCACCCCTGTGCGCACGACGGAATAATTGATGTTGTTAAGCGCGGATCTTGGCATCATGCCCACAGCGGTCCATCCGTCATTTTCCTGAACAGAAAGATCATACGTTTCTGCCAGGCGCAGTTCCTGAGCGCCTGTATGCATAGCTTGCACCGCCGCCTCCAGCATGCCGTCGGCCACCGTTCCCCCTACGGAAATCGCTTCCCCCGCATCGTTGAGAAACGCCACGGCACAATTCATGGCCTGTACATGGTTGCCAAGGGAAACAAACAGCTCTTCGCGCACGCGCACAATTGCCTTGCCTACAAATTGAAAGGGTTCCAGGTTATAGACGTCCCGTATGAGGTAGATGGTACCGTCGTCCGTTCGGGTCCAGCGGGCGTTTCCATAGGTCTTTTCGCCATATTCACCGGCCAGCAGCGCCGAAGCCGCCTCCACAAACCCGTCTGCAAAAGTAACGGTACTGGAAAACGAAACGCCGTTGCACAGTTTCACGTAGATCCGGTCATACCCGCAGGTCGGCGAAATCGTCTGATTCAGCGCTCCAACCAGCCCGCGCACCTTCTCCGAATAGCCAATTTCTCCAAGGGACATGTCGCGCAGCATATACATATGGTTGGGCACCATCTTGCCAATCAACTGGTTGATAAGCTGGCGCTGAATGGCTTCCGTTTCGCTCTGGAAATTTCGCAGGCTCTGCTCGGTCAGCAACTCCAGATTGGACCGCATAAGCCCTGAGGTCATCTGCGCTGTTTCATAGGTGAGCAAACCCGTAACAATGGTTACAGCCAGCAGAATGGTCAGTCCGGATGCAAGCAGGAGTTTTGTGCGGAAAGACATTCCGTTCAGCGGTCGTTTCATAGAGTCACCCTGCGGTTGCGGTATTCAGTAGGCGTCATGTGCTCGGAACGCTTAAAAGCATTATAGAAGGAGATGTAGTTTCCATATCCCACAGCCCTGGCAACCTCTTCCACCAGCATGCGCGGATCTGCCAGCAGGTTGCGTGCTACCGCCATTTTGGCATTGAGCACATGTTCATGGAAGGTTATGCCGGTTTCCTTACGGATCAGGGCGGAGAGGTAATTGCCGCTGACGCTCAGCTTTTCCGCCACCGTGCCCAGCTGGACCCCCTCCACCGCGTGCAGATTTATATACTGGATGGCATTGCGCGTAAGCAGCGACAGCTGCGTCTGTTCCCTGGCGGAGCGCAGCGCCCCATGCAGTTTGGTAAGGCACTCCCTTACATCCGCCTCATTGGTAACAAACCAGGTGCCATAAAGCGCCGCATCGGTCTCAACGCCTGAAGAAACGGCGCAGCGGTTCATCAGCGCCAGGGTATACATGGCGGTCATGGCCCGCAGGTGGCTGTACTGATGCCCGCTGAGCGCGACCAGCTCATGCGCTGTCCTCGCTGCGGCCTCGTCGCTGAGATCCGCCCGGTCGATAAGCTCCTCAATGCGATGGTTCATATTGGTGATTCCCTCACTGGGCCTTCCGCTGGGTTCAGGTCCCGCATAGAACACCGCGGCGCTGGGGCGTGTTTCCAGCGCGGCCTGCCACATCGCCTGACGCGCCTGATGATAGGTTTGTCGCACCGCATGCAGCGAAGTGCTCAATTCGCTTACCCCGATGCAAACAGGCACCGCCATGGACTGGACGACGGCGCGCACGAGCGCCTCGGCGCCGGATTGCCAGCCGTCTCCGGCGCTATCCAGCATCACAAAGGCAACAACCGTGTCATAGAGCAGGATGGTTACGGCGGATACCTTCATGGCCGTGATAACGCCGTCGATATGGTTGAGCTCTGCCTGGGTAAACGTGCGTTCATCCGACGACTGCACGGTCATGATATAGTAGGATTGAAAGGACAGGCCCATCTCCACAAACATGGCGCGGATGCCCTGTCCATGCTGTGACGGATTGGTCAGAAGCAGTGACAGTTGGGCGCGGCGGCGCAACGTATCCACCTGCTGCTGCGTCACATCGATGGCCTGCCTGCTAAGCGTGGCGTCAACCGCCCTGCGCACACAGTTTATCAGTTCTTCACTGTCTATGGGCTTGAGGAGGTAGTCAAAAATGGCCAGTTTGATCGCCCGGCTCGCATACTGAAACTGATCGTACCCCGTGATGATGATCACCTTGCAATCCGGCACGGACTGCCGCACGGTTTCGATCATCTCCAGCCCATCACACTTGGGCATACGTATGTCCGTAAGAATGATATCCGGCCTTGTGCTTAAAATCAGCTGGCAGCCGGCCTCACCATCCAACGCAGTTCCGGCCACCTCGCAGCCAAGCGTTTCCCACTTGATTGTTTCCACCAGCGAGCGCACTGTTATGGGATTATCCTCGATGATAACAACTTTGAGCAGCATGGAACCTCCTCCCGGGACGTTGATCCGTCAAGGGACCCTTGGGCATTGCCGCAAGGTTGGTTTTCTTTATTATAGCTTTATTATAGCATTATAGCAAGTAAAAAACCCCCGGCAAAGCTGAACTGCCCCCCATTTGTTAGACAGTATGATATACTGGATAACAAGTGGGGTGCTTTGCTATG
>OMNT01003292.1_pt1 | contig 11879 bp, 9 predicted proteins | sample 1672551 | NCBI WGS metagenome assembly OMNT01 (sample SAMEA3136698, study PRJEB25190) | human gut metagenome
ATAGGCCTCCCGGTTCATAAAGTTGCCCCAGCGGCCCACCGCCTGTCCGATCAGCAATCCCTGGGCGCCGGTGTCCAGCATGGCGCCGATGGGGCGCAGCTTTTCGGGCGGCAAGCCGTCGGGGGGATTATCCAGCAGCTCCACAACGATGCCGTCCACCCGCCGCCGGCCCAGCGGCACGCTCACCCGCGCGCCCACCGATACCTCCGCGCCCTCCGGCACCAGGTAGGAAAAGGGGCGGGCCACGTTTGTGTGCACCACATCCACAATCACCTGCGCAACCACGGCCCCGCCTCCTTTCGTATGCGTGCTTGTCAGCGATAGAAGCGGTTGCGCGGCCTGGGCACGCGTCCCTTGCGGTGCCGTCCCGTGCGGCGGAACACGCGCATCAAAATCCGAATGGCCACAAACACGCCGCCTACCGGCAAAAAGATCATGACCACCAGCTCCGCCGACAGCGGCGGGAAGGGGTTGGGATCGGCGTAGACCTGCTCCACGATCTCCTCCAGCGAAAGAGGCGCGTTTTCACGGCGCGCGATGGTACGCGAGGCCACCAGGTCATAGGTGACGGGGCTGCCGCCGTCGGTGGGGTAATAGGTCATGGTGCCCATGACCTCACCCGCCTGAATGGGGGCGGCAAAATCGCGCGTGTACTCGATCAGCACGGTCTGCCGGAGGTTTCTGGCCATGCTTTCCATCTCGGCTTTGGTGGCCACGATGCTCACCTCGCGCGACCCGCTGCGGGCCTGCACATTGAGCTCCAGCCGGCCATAGCCCTCATCGTCCAGAGAGAAGCCGGAGGTTTCCACCATGATGGGGTTTTCGGCATACAGCTCCGCGGGCGTCATGCTCACGAACTGGGAAAAGCCGTATTCCATCAGCTTGACCGTATCGGTCCAGCGGCCGTCCGCCGTGGTGTAGAACACCACGGAGATCAGCTCCACCCCGTCCCGCTCGGCCGCGCCTACAAAGCAGTGGCCCGCCGCGTTGGTAAAGCCGGTCTTGATGCCGATGGCATAGGGGTAGTAGGCGTCGTTTTCCTCCAGGCTGGGGTTGAAAAACGCACGGGAGCTGGAGGTGAGCACGCGCGCGCTGTGCAGATTGCTGGCCGGCAGGGAATAGGTATAGGTTTTGGCGATGTCGCGGAAAGTCTCGTTCTGCATGGCGGCCTGGGCGATCTTGGCCATATCGCGCGCGGTGGTATAGTGGTTGGGATCATGCAGGCCGTTGGCGTTGGCAAAATGCGTGCCGGTGCAACCGTACATGGCGGCGGCCTCGTTCATGACCTCGGCAAAGGCCGGAACGCTGCCGTAGAGCGTTTCGGCGATGAGGTTGGCGCCCTCGTTGGCGGAGCGCACCATGGTGCCATAGAGCAGGTCCTTGAAGTTGATGCTCTCCCCCACGTCCAGGCCCATGTCCGAGCTGTCGTCGCCGATGTCGGCAGCGGTCTGCGACAGGTAGACGGTCTGGTTCATATCACCCATCATGATGCCCAAAAGCACGGTCATGATCTTGGTGGTAGATGCGGGATACATGGTGGCGTCCGCATTCTTTTCAAAAATCACCTCGCCGGAGGATGCTTCGATGAGGATGGCCGACTTGGCGTAGAGCTGGTCCTCGTAAAGATCCTCCGGATGCTCCGGATCGTAGGGCTCCACATCGCTGGGGAGCTCCGGTTCGATATAGTAGATGACGTTTTCCTCTTCGGCGACAGCATGGAGCGGGAGCGCCGCAGGGCACAGCGCGATCAGCATCGAAAGCAGCAGGCATACAAGCGCACCCATCCGTTGGCTGTGCATAGGCGGGTCCCTCCTTCCGTGCGGGTCAGGCATGCGGGCCATACCACAACAGTTTATTATACCACCAAAGCAGGGAAATGCACAAGCCAGGGCCCCTTTTTACACCTGTGAGCCCTCCACGGTGATATTGCGCACCCACTTTCCCCTTTTGAGCACCCACAGGGCCGGGATGACTTTCAGGTTCATCAGCACCTGCACCACCAGCACCGCCGCGGCGATGTCGATGCGTCCCGGCAGCAGCAGCGCCATCAGCAGGCTTGCCGGCACGGGCACCAGCCACATATAGCCGCTGTCCAGCAGCATGGCGCTGCGCGTGTCACCCCCTGCTCGCATGCAGTAGAAGCAGAACCCATAGAGGAAGTTGAACGGTGAAAACAGCCCCATCACGGTCGCTATGCGCGCAGCGAGATCGCGCAGCCGGGGCTCTACCCCAAAGGCGTTGGGCAGGATCGCGCCCAGTCCCAGGCATAGCGCCACGCACACCAATCCGATGGCCACCACCAGCGTGAGGAGTTTTTTGCAGTTGGACTTTGCCTGCGAAAGTCGTCCCGCGCCGAGTTCGGCCCCGATAAGCACCGAGACCGCCGAGGACGTTCCCATGGCCAGCACCGCCGCGATGGTGGAGATCTGTTCGCCGATGGTCACGGCAGGCAGGGCGGTTTCGTCCAGGCGCGCATAGCTCCAGAAGTAGACGTTCATGCCCACGTTCCACAGGATTTCGTTGAGAATCAGCGGCACGGCCTTAACGGCAAATGCACGTACCACCGTGCGCGGCAGGCGGAAGGCGGCTCGGAGGTCCAGCGTGAACAGGGAGCGCCCGCCAAGGAGCATGCGCAGATAGAACAGCATCTCCACGGTCCGGGCGATGAGCGTACCCAGCGCCGCGCCGCGCACGCCCAGGGCCGGCATGCCCAATCGACCAAAGATGAGCGCGTAGTTGCAAAGCGCGTTGACCCCCATGGCGGCCAGGCTGACCAGCATGCTCATGCGGTTTTCACCGATGGAACGAAGGGAGAAGATGCATACATTGCTCACCGCCAGGGGCAGATAGCTTAGCCAGATGATGCTGAGGTACTCCATGCCCAGCGAGATGGTGCACGGATCATTGACAAAGATGCGCATCACGCTTTCGGGCCAGAGCGCCAGCCACAGCCCCACGCACAGCGAAGCAGCCAGCCCGATTACCAGCTGCAGGGCAAACAGAGCGCGGCAGGTCTTGACATCGCGCGCGCCGTAATACTGGCTGATGAGCAGCCCTGCCGCGCCCGTCATGCCGAAGAACACGCCGAAAAAGATGGTGTAGGGGCGGTTGGCCACCGTCACGGCGCTCATGGCCAGGCCGCTGGCATCCAGGCTGCCCACCATCAGGTTATCGATCATGTTGAACAGGTTGTTGATCAGCTGCTGAACCGCGACAGGGGCCATCACCCCCAGCGCGCCGGCGTAGAAGGAGCGGCTGCCCACAAAGGGGCGGGCTTTGGCAAGCAAGGTCTGCATAGACGGCTATCTCCATGTGCGTATCGTCCGCCTCCGGAGGCGGGCGCGGGGCGCGGAGCCGCGCGCCATTTCATCATAGCCCGCCGGCGGCCGCCTGTCAACCATAAGGGCTTTGCAAACCCCACACAGGCATGGTACAATGTATCACACCGTTGTTTCACCAATTTTGTAAAGGAGCCGGCTATTATGATTGACTTTGTGTTTCAAAATCCCACCAAGATCTACTTTGGCAAAAGCGCGCTGAGCAACCTGAAAAGCGAGGCCGCTCATTGGGGCGAACGGGTGTTGCTGGTCTACGGCGGCGGCAGCATCAAGCGCACCGGCGTATATGACCAGGTAATGGCGCAGCTGGCGGGCACGCAGGTATGGGAGCTGGGCGGCGTTCAGCCCAATCCGCGTCTTTCTCTGGTGCGGGAAGGTATCCGCCTGTGCCACGAGCACGACATTCAGCTGGTGCTGGCGGTCGGTGGCGGCAGCGCCATCGATACCGCTAAGGCCGTCGCCAACGGCGCCTGCTATGACGGCGACGTATGGGACCTGTTTGACGGCAAGGGCAGGAATACGGAAGTTCTGCCCCTGGGCACGGTGGTGACCATCCCCGCGGCAGGCAGCGAGATGAGCAATTCCAGCGTCATCACCCGCGAGGAGGACCTGTGCAAGCGCGGGCGCAACACGCCGCTGAACTTCCCCAAGTTCTCCATTCTCAACCCCGAATTCACCTATACGTTGCCGCCCTTCCAGACGGCCTGCGGCGTGGTGGACATCATGGCGCACATGATGGAACGTTATTTCACCCGCGTTACGCATGTGGAGCTGATCGACCGCATGACCGAGGGTGCGCTTAAGACCGTGGTGGGCAACGCCCCCATCGTCATGCATGAGCCGGAAAACTACGATGCGCGTGCCGAGATCATGTGGGCCGGGTGCCTTGCGCACAACACGTTGTTCCAGACCGGCCGCGTGGGCGACTGGGCCAGCCACAAGCTGGAGCACGAGCTCAGCGCACTCTACGACATCGCCCACGGCGCGGGGCTGGCCATCGTGTTCCCGGCGTGGATGAAGTACGCGCTGGCCCACGGCGGCGAGGCCAAGCTGGCGCAGTTCGCCGTGCGGGTGTTCGATGTGCCGGTCAGCGGCGATGATGCAGCGGACGCCGCCGAGGGGATCCGCCGGCTGGAAGCGTTCTATCGCAGCCTGGGTCTGACGACCACACTCACGGAAAACGGCATCGGCGATACGGACTTCGGCCGCATAGCCGAACGCGCCGTGGCCATGGCAGGCGGCACGCTGGGCCAGTTCGTGCCCCTGAAGGCAGCGGACTGCGAAGCCATCTACCGGCTGGCGCTGTAAGGAAAAAAAGCAGTCCCGGAGGAAACGCGCTTCCTCCGGGACTGTTTTCGTTAAAACTGGAAATAAATGAACTGGCTCGCATCAAAGCCTGGGCCATACACGCCAAAGATAAGAATACAGAGGATCGCCGCGAGATAGGCCAACCACCGAAAGGCCAGGTTCTGCCGTTCCAGACGCTTTCTGAGCGTCACGCCATGCTCATGGGCCACATCCACTGCCAGCACCACCGCGGCCGAGGCCACCAGCAGGCCCAATTCCAGCCGGGAAAGGCCCAGCGTATACAGCGTTTCATCAAAGAAAATCCAAGGATTGTGAACCGAAAACATCTGCCGCAGCACGATCATTGCCGCTTCCAGCGATTCGGCACGGAAGAATACCCACGTCAGGCAAATCAGCGCAAAGGTCATCAGCCTCTGAAACAGGCGGTAGCTGAAGCAGTCCCGGTTCACGACGGGCCGGCCGTCCTTCAGGGTGGCGGGCAGGCGGGACAGCAGCGTATTTTTCACGTTTCCCGCAATCTGAAACAGGCCGTTAAGGCCGCCCCAGATGACATACGTCCAGTTGGCGCCATGCCATAGGCCGCTGAGCAAAAAGGTAATCATCACGTTGAAATACCGGCGTATACGCCCCACCCGACTGCCGCCCAGGGGAATATACAGGTAGTCCCGGAACCAAGTGGACAGGCTGATATGCCAGCGCCGCCAGAAGTCGCTCACGCTGGTAGCCAGATAGGGCTGGCGAAAGTTCTGCGTCAGGTTTATACCCAGCATCTGCGCCGCCCCCAGGGCGATGGATGAATAGCCCCCGAAATCACAATAGATTTGCAGGGCGAAAGCGACGGTGGCTACCGCAATGCTGTAGCCTGCATAGGCCTGACTGTTGCCGTATACCTGATTGACCAGCAATGCGGCCCGGTCGGCCACAACCATCTTTTGAAAGTATCCCCACAGCATCATCAAGGCGCCGTTTTTAAAGGCGTCTGGGTCGAAAGGCCTGGGCTGTCTGAGCTGCCCCAACAGGTCGCGGCTTCGCTCAATGGGCCCCGCCACCAGCTGCGGAAAGAAACTCACAAAGAGCGCATAGCGGAAAAAGTTCCGCTCCACCTCCACCTGCCCCCGGTACACATCCATCGTGTAGCTCAGGGCCTGAAAGGTATAAAAACTGATGCCCACCGGCAGCAGCACATCCAGCTCCGGCGGCTGCCAGCTGATCCCCATATTCGACAGCAGCGCCGTTAGGTTTTCCGCTGCAAAGCGGTAATACTTGAAGCAAAACAGAATACCCAGGTTGATGATCAGGCTCAGCGCCGCCCATATTCTGGGATGATGCCACAGTGCGCTTCCCGCTCCGTGTGTTTCCTCCGGAACACGGCAACGGGCAATGAGCAAACCGCTGAGATAGGTTACGGCGGTGGAGGTGAGCATCAGGAGCGCATAGACAGGATTCCAGCACATGTAAAAGTAGTAACTGACCACCAGCAGCCATATCCACCGGACACGGCGCGGCAGCACAAAATGCACCAGCAGCACCGCCGGAAAAAACATCAGAAAGGGCACCGAGTTAAACAGCATGCAGCTTTTCCCCTTTCTTACTCATCCCAGGCAATCTGGGTCATATCAAAGGTGCGGCAGTCCATGAGCATATGATCCGGCAGTGAATAAACGGCGATGTTCATGCCCGTGTTCGTGCTTCCGGCCGAATTGCCATCCACACTCCATCTGGAATCCTCAAACGTTATCTCATGGCCCAGCAGATTCCACGCAATCGTTTTTGTCCGGCCTTCCGGTGCATAGGCGCTGGCAAGCATCCTTCCTCCACAGCACACTCCATCAAGCGTGCCTGTGCCGGTATAGTACCACTCCTCCACAGCCTCACCGTTCATGCCCAACATCTCGGTCATCAGCAGCCAGTCGCTTTCGGTGAAGCCTTCGTACACATCGCCCTGGGCTGAAATCAGAACCAGATAATCTCCGTCCAGTGCGGACAAAGCCTCCAAATATCCTGTCAGCCCCGTCTCCATGCCAATCAGAGACATGGCGGCGCGCTGAACATCGTAACGTCCTGTCCCCTCACGCCATGGAGTGTAGCGGCTGTCCGCACTTTGACGCCGATCGGGCAAATCATAATGATCGGCAAGGTAATCACTCCAGAACTCCGTGTACAGGCGGGCGCCCCTGTCGTTCAGATGGCCCAGATCGCGCATGTACTGCAGCCCTTCGATGCCCGACTCCTCCAGCCCCACAAACGGGACGCCGAGCTCGTCTGCCAGCTCACCCACCTGGGCAAACAGCTTTTCCTCGGCCCGGTTGGTCATATAGGGTGCGGCGCACAGCACGATCTCAATTCCCTTGTCCCTGGCATACTCCACAATACGCCTGATGGCAGTAACAGACGCATCCAGCAGTTCCGCAGCCTGAAGCTGCTCGTCCGTAAATTCCCAATAGGTGCCCACTTCGTTCGCCTGCAGGGCCGCCTCCTGCGTATAGGCCTGCACGGCATACTCCTGTCCTTCCATGCTCTGGTCGCCGTAAAGATAGCCAAAATTTCTGATGGAGCGCGTGTCTCCTCGCAAATACTCAAAATTGTCACGTGCCAGCTCCCCATAGCGGCTATGCATGCGCGTCAGTTCAAAATAGGCTTCTCCGCCTGCTCCGGAACGCGTATAGGCCTCGGCTATGGCCCCGGGCTTAAAGGGGCTCCCCACCGGCAGCCACCGCGCCACGCCAGTGGCCGTGTTGTAAGGATTTGAGCCCTCGCTCATGCCGTCGCGGTATTCCAGCGCCAGCACATTCTGCACATAGAAATAGCAGTACGGCGCTGCCGCAGGATACACGTCCAGCACAATCACCTGCGGGCTCTGCGTAAGCAGCGCCTGACGCAGCATCCAGTATGAAGCGTCAAGATCCACCGAGTTTCCCGTGGCCATGGCGCTGGTTACACCACACAGATCATAGAGATATTGCGGAATAATGTTATAGTTCATATGCGATGTACCCAGCCAGAGCACATCCACGCTTTCGGCTGGCAGGTGGTTAAGAGAGGACGCGCTCTGCGTGACATCATCTCCCCCGCTCAACAGTGTTCCCGTTGCGTTGACCGCAATCGCCAGCAGGCACAGAAACACGAGGAATTTCAGCCAGAACGCCGCCAGCTTGCGCATGTCATTCTTTCCTTTCTTTATGGGTAATTTTATCATTTCGCTTTATTATAGGTAACGTTTGTACTCCTGTCAAGCTGTGCAGCCCATGGGACCTCAGCCGCAGCGCCATTGCAGGGAATGAAGCAGCTACATTATTCCTTCCTGCGAAGGCCCTCTTTCCCGGCCCGACGTGCAACGCGCCCCGGCAACGTCTGTGCACTTTCTTGGCCGGGGTTTCATCTTTTCGTCCTATGCCCAGTTGTCCGGGTCAAACGGCATACAGACAAATTACCCCTCCGGACAGATGATGTCCGGAGGGGTGCTGGCATAGGCGTTTTGAGAAAACGCTTACGCCTTCTTGGCCTTGAGCTTTTTCTGGCTCTTGTGGGCGAGCCGCAGTTCCTCCAGAGCAGCCCATACATAGCCGTTGATCATGTTGGCGCTGTAGGCGCCCGCCAGAATGCCGATAATGATGGGCAGGCTGAACTCGCGGATGGTGTCCACGCCCAGGATGTAAAGGGTCACGATCGTCACCAGCGTGGTCAGCGTGGTGTTGATGGTGCGGCCGAGGCACTCCTTGATGGAGCGGTTGACGACGTCCACGCGCGGCGTGGAGGACGGCATCTTGCGGGCGTTCTCGCGGATGCGGTCGAAGATGATGATGGTGTTGTTGATGGAGTAGCCAACAATCGTCAGCATCGCCGCGATGAAGGAAGAATTCATCTGCACGAAGGAGCGCAGGATGACCATGAAGGACAGCATGATCAGCACGTCATGCACCAGACCCAGCACCGCCGCCGCGCCGGAGTTGAAGTCGAAGCGGATGGCAATGTAGATGAGCATGCACAGCGCGGCAATCAGCACAGACAGGAAGGCGTTGCGCAGCAGCGTCGCGCCGGCGACCGGGCCGACGTAGTTCACGTCGCCGTAGATGGCGGCGTTCGGGTACTTCGCCTGCAAGGCTTCGGTGATGGAAGCTTGCACGCCCTGCACGCCGTCTTCGTCAATCGCCTTGATGCGGATATTGATGGAATCCTTGCCTGTGCCCTGCACGGACACGGCGTAGTCCTTCAGACCGATGCCGTTGAGCACACCCTCGATGTCGGACTGCGTGACGGCTTCGCCCATGGTGTACTGCATGGACATGCCGCCGGAGAAGTCAATGCCGACGTTGATGCCCATGCCGAACAGGCTCAGCAGCAGCGCCAGCACCATGATGCCGGCGGAAATCATCAGGCACTGCTTGGAGTAATTCTTGATTGTCATATTACTTGGCCTCCTTTGCAGACTGAACGCCGGAGGTGAAAGCGCTCACGTTCCAGTTCTTGAGCTGGATAAACTGCTTCATCAGGAAGCGAGTGACCAGCAGCGCCGAGAACAGGGACACGATAACGCCCAGCAGCAGCGTCTTGGCGAAGCCCTGCACAGAGCCGGTGCCGAAGATCATCAGCACGATGGCGGCGATAATGGTGGTCACGTTCGCGTCGATGATGGCGCTCAGCGCGTTGTGGAAGCCGGTCTTGAGGGCAACCTTCAGGCTGCGGCCCGCGCGGACTTCCTCATTGAAGCGCTCGAAGATAACGACATTGGCGTCCACCGCCATGCCGATGCCCAGCACGATACCGGCAATGCCCGGCAGGGTCAGCTGAATGCCGGGGAAAACCGCCAGCACCCAGAACAGCACGATTGTGTAAATGCACAGCGCCCAGGAGGCGACCACGCCGTTCAGGCGGTAGCGGACAATCATGATGAGCATGACCAGCGCGATGCCGATGATGGCAGCGAAAACGGAGGTGGACAGCGCATTATCGCCCAGCGTGGCGGACACGGTATCAACCTTCTGCTGCGTCAGCACCAGCGGCAGCGCGCCGGACTGAATCTGCGCGGCGATGGTCTGCGCACGATCCATCGTGAAGTTGCCGGTAATCTGACCGGAGCCGCCGGTGATGGCGGACTGCACGGTGGGCGCCATCAGCTTCTCGCCGTCCAGATAGATGCCCAGCGTCTTGCCGATGTTCTGGCTTGTCATGTCGGCAAAGAGCTTCGTGCCGGCAGAGGTCAGCTGGAAGGAAATCGCCCACTGACCGTCCTGCGTCATGGCGGCCTGCGCCAGACGGACGTCAGAGCCGGTCATGAAGGTGTTGCCGTCGGGATCCTTGAACTCCAAGAGGGCGGGTTCGCCGATCAGGTTCAGGATTTCGCTCGGATCGCTCACATCCGGGATTTCAACGCGGATGCCGCTCGTGCCCAGCACCTGCACGGTGCTTTCGGCATAGCCCTTGTCGGTCAGACGGGACTGAATGGCGGAAACGGTCGCGTCCAGCAGGTCAGAGAAGTTTGCGTCGTTGCCCTCGGGCGCTTCGGCGCTGTACTCCACATACACGCCGCCGCGCAGGTCAAGCCCCAGAGAAATGGCCTGCGGCCAAGCATCAGCGTTGGTCGTCGGCAGCCACGGCAGGAGCTTCCACAGCCCGCCCTGGAACGACATGCCCGTCACGCCGACGATGCCGAAGACCACGGTCAGCACCAGCACGATGGCCAGTGCGACGATGGATTTCGTCTTCGTATTCTTCATGAGAATGCTTCCTTTCATTCTTTTCATGGGGAAGTGGACAGTCAGCGGACACCCTCTATCCGGCGCTGCCCTCCAAATGGAACGCGATGTACACCGTGCGGACGTAGCTTCGCCCGGTGATGAGCCATCCGCAGCCATCCGCGCGGGTCAGCACTGGCATGGGGGGATGCGCTGGCAAGGCAGCAGGGCGGTGCAGCGCATCCTGTGCGGTGGATGCGGATGCCGCGGCGCTCTCCGGCGCGGGCAAAGCAGCCGTCATCACTGCCGGAATACCGGGCGGGGCAGGGGAGGATTCCGCAGAAGCGAATTCCGGGGCGACGACAAGCTGCCGCATCCCCAGCAGCAGAAGCGCCGTCAGGCACGCAAAAAAGACCGCACGTCCCACATGCTTCACCGCGCTTCCTCCCTTCTGCCGAAAAACGAAATTTGTCCCCTGCACGAATGATTCATTCCGCATGGGCACACATACATTTATTATACCGCTTCTTTCCCGTTTCGTCAATGTAACAAGCGGACTTTTCCGGGCAGAATCCGAAAAAATCCACTTTCGCGGACGAAAAACGCACAATTTGAACATTTTCGGTGTTTTTGTCCGCTTGCACTTGCGCGGCAGATGTGATAGGATAAGAGAAAACCGGAAAAAATGCTTTCCGGTGAATTTCAGAAAGGAATGAACAAAATGCCCTACTATTATTATTGGGACTGGACGTATCTGCTGATTATCCCCGGTCTGATTCTCGGCCTGATTGCGCAGGTGAAGGTGAAAAGCGCCTATGCGCAGTGCAGCCGGATTCCCGCCAAGTGCGGTCTGACGGCGAGTCAGATGGTCGCGGATTTGCTCCGCCGCAACGGCAACACCCGCGTGCGCGTCGGGCATGTGTCCGGCGAACTGACCGACCACTACGACCCGTCGAAGGAAGTTCTCAATCTCTCCGACGGCGTGTACAGCAGCAACAGCATTGCCGCGATGGGCATCGCCGCGCACGAGGCAGGCCACGCCATGCAGAAGCTGGAGAACTACGCGCCGCTGAACCTGCGCTCCGCCATCGTTCCGGCGGTGAACATCTGCTCGTCGCTCTCCACGCCGATGTTCATTCTCGGCTTGATTTTCGCGTGGCAGCCGCTGGTGTACATCGGCATCGGCTTGTTCGCCGCGTCGACTGTGTTCGCACTGGTGACGCTGCCGGTGGAGTTTGACGCAAGCAAGCGCGCGATTCAGATGCTGTCTGAAGGCGGGTACATTTCCGGCGCGGAGGAAGAGCGGAATGTTCGGAAAGTGCTGAGCGCCGCCGCGCTGACGTATGTGGCGGCGGCGGTGACGAGTTTGCTTTCGCTGCTGCGGCTTATCCTGATTGCCAAGCGCAACGACCGCAACTAAAAAGGGATAAACACGCGGAAAAAGCAGGAAAAGCGACCAACTCAATCGCGCGAAGGGGTCAAGGGGGGACTTCGTCCCTTTTCGTCTCCCCCTTGCGGGGTCAAGGGGCGGAGCTCCCTTGTGGGGTTTGGGGCAACGCCC
>OMNT01003303.1_pt1 | contig 11859 bp, 9 predicted proteins | sample 1672551 | NCBI WGS metagenome assembly OMNT01 (sample SAMEA3136698, study PRJEB25190) | human gut metagenome
GCATACAGTGCCCGCGTGTTTATGAGGGAAACGGGCGAAATTAGAAGCGCATCCGCTCCTCAATATAGCTGCGCAGGTCCTTCAGCGCCACGCGCTCCTGCAGCATGGTGTCGCGGTCGCGAACCGTGACCGACTGCGTCGCTTCGGTGTCGAAGTCCACGCAAATCGTGAACGGCGTGCCGATTTCGTCCTGACGGCGATAGCGCTTGCCAATCGAACCCGTCTCGTCGTAATCCACCGGGAAATACTTCGCCAAATCCGCGTGGATTTCGCTCGCCAGCGCGCCCAGCTTGTTCTTTTGCAGCGGCAGAACGGCAGCCTTGTAGGGCGCCAGCGCCGGATGCAGGTGCAGCACCGTGCGCACGTCGCCGCCCTCCAGCTCCTGCTCCTCGTAAGCATTGCACAGGAACGCCAGCACCATGCGGTCAACGCCCAGCGACGGCTCGATGCAGTAGGGGATATAGCGCTCGTTCGTCACCGGGTCGAGGTATTCCAGCGACTTGCCGGAATGGTTTTGATGCTGCGTCAGGTCGTAATCCGTGCGGTCGGCGATGCCCCAGAGTTCACCCCAGCCGAACGGGAACAGGAATTCGAAGTCCGTCGTCGCCTTGGAATAGAACGCCAGCTTCTCCGGCTCATGGTCGCGCAGGCGCAGGCTGTCCTCTTTGATGCCCAGCGAAAGCAGCCACTGCTTGCAGAACGAACGCCAGTAGTCGAACCACTGCAAGTCCTCGCCGGGCTTGCAGAAGAATTCCAGCTCCATCTGCTCAAATTCGCGGACACGGAAGATGAAGTTGCCGGGGGTAATTTCGTTGCGGAAGGATTTACCAATCTGCGCGATGCCCGCCGGAAGCTTCTTGCGCATGGAGCGCATGACGTTGGCGAAGTTGACGAAGATGCCCTGCGCGGTTTCGGGACGCAGGTAAATCTCGTTCTCCGGCGTTTCCATCACGCCCGCATGGGTCTTGAACATCAGGTTGAACTGGCGGATGCCGGTGAAATCCTTCTTGCCGCACTTCGGGCAGACGATGTCGTGCTCGGCAATGTACTTCTCCAGCTCAGCGTTCGTCCAGCCGTCGCCGGTTTCCGCGCCGCCGGTGAAGTCCTCAATCAGTTTGTCTGCACGGTAGCGCGCCTTACACGCCTTGCAGTCCATCAGCGGGTCATTGAAGCCGCCGACGTGACCCGACGCCACCCACACTTCGCGGTTCATCAGAATAGCGCAGTCAAGCCCCACGTTGTACTTGCTTTCCTGCACAAATTTCTGCCACCACGCCTTTTTCACATTGTTCTTGAATTCCACGCCCAGCGGGCCGTAGTCCCATGTATTTGCCAAACCGCCGTACAGTTCGCTTCCGGCAAAAATCAGACCGCGGTTTTTGCACAGCGCAACCAGTTTGTCCATCGTCAAATCAGCCATCGTGATTTCCTCCTGAAAAAGTGAGAATCTAACAAATGTAATGATAGGCGCAAACGCTCACTTTGTCAAGGCTGGAACGCATTTTTTCCACCGAAAACGCTGATTTTCCGTGCTGAAATCTGCTGATTTTCCCGCAAACGATATTTTTCGCAAATTTCCCGAAAAAAATTTCATTTTCCCTATTGCATTTTCCGAAGAAGTGTGCTATTATATCAATGTTGTCAGTGCGATTCACTCGCTGGCACACGGATGCTGATATAGCTCAGTTGGTAGAGCGCATCCTTGGTAAGGATGAGGTCACCAGTTCAAATCTGGTTATCAGCTCCATAAGCCTTGCATTTTGCAGGGCTTTTTTCGTGTTTTGGGACAGATTTTGCATTTATAAGCAGAACGCATTGCAGCCTCGACGTTTTTCCTGACCTCATCCCTATTTTTCTGCACCTGCCGCTTCCTTGACGGTGAATTTGCCTCAAAAGCAAGGTGCGCAGGTCTGCCAATCGCCTGCGCACCGCGAGGTTCACTTATTTTCCTCCACTTCTACCGTCTGTACCGACTCCTTCTCCCGCCACGTCTCTTCCTTCACCAGCGTCGCGAACCAAATGCAATCCCCAACCATGCGGTTCTTGTGGCTCGATGGCGAGTTAATCTTCTGATTATTCAGCGCAATCGTGCTTGATGAGCCACCGTCGAGGTTGTAGGCGTTGTTCAGCCCAAACTGCACGCACAGGTTCGCCATCTGCACAAGGTCGAAGCCGACGGATTTCGGGGCGGTGCTTTCCGGCCCCTCGTTCGTCAGTATCAGGTATTCCAGCTTGCCAATCTGCCCGATGACCATTCGCTGGGCTTTCTTGGCTTTGCCGTTGTCGATGGTCACGTCATCAAGGCTCGTGAGCGGAACGCCGTCCAACACCAGCGCGGGGCCGAAACAGAAGGCGTGCAGGACGGTGCCGCCGCCGGCAATGTACTCGTCCCACTTCGCCTGCGTGGTGCAGGTGATGAGGTGGAAGTCGCCATTTTCGTCTACAATCAGCTCGTCGCGGCCCTTGTGCGGGCGCATCCGCAGCGTCTGACCGTTGCGGACGACGATGCCTTGCTCATGGTAGAGGCAGTAGTCGCCGTCGATGCCCATGACGGCGTTGAAGCGCTTCGTCATGTCGTTGACGTGGCGCGCCTGCTTCGACGGGTACTTGTTCGCGAAGCCTGTGCGGAATTGGCTCACGTCGGTCAGCTTCACGCGCGCGGACATGACGGTTGTTGTGCCTTCGCCGGGAGCATCGACCTGCTGCAAATCCTGCGTCCAGTAGGTGACGTTAATCTGGATGTCGATGGAATCATCATGGTAGCCGCCGTTATTGGGCAGGTAGCAATCCGGGTTCGGCAGGTTGGGGGAAACCTTGATATCCCACGGAATTGGCTCGAAATCGGGTGCGTCCTCCGCCAAAGCGGGAACAATCAGCAGCGCGCAGAGCAAAAGCGAAATCAGGCGTTTCATCGGGAAATGTACCTCCTACGGTGTTCTACTTATCAGACGAATCAAAAGGGGAAAACGTTGTCATGTACGAAAATTTAATTTTTTTGTAACAATTTTGCGGATGCGCGCCATTTCGCCCAAAAGTTGAAATTCCCTCTTGCATCAGCGCGCAAAATGGCGTATAATAAGCCTGTCAAATGACCCCGCTTGACGGGAGAAAAGCAGCTTTTGTCCTTCCAGAGAGCCGCCGGACGGTGCGAGGCGGCAGGGCGCGGGTGCTTCTTCCACTCCTGAATGGGGGCAGACGAGGAGTCTGCCGGGTTCGCCCGATACAGCGAGCATGAGTGGTCTGACGTGCGTCAGGCAAACTGGGTGGCAACGCGAGCTTCTCGTCCCGGAATTTTACGGGATGGGAAGCCTTTTTGGTTTCCGCCAAGCAAAAAAGGAGGATTTTTTCCGATGCTGGACATCAATCTGCTCCGTACCAATCCCGAATTGGTGAAGGAGAACATCCGCAAGAAGTTTCAGGACGAAAAGCTCGTCATGGTCGACGAAGTCGTCGAGATGGACAAGGAGTACCGCGCCGCGATTCAGCAGGCGGACACCCTGCGCAACCAAATTAAGGTTGCGTCCAAGCAGATCGGCATGCTGATGGGCAAGGGTCAGAAGGAAGAGGCTGAAAAGGCGAAGGAACAGGTCGCCGTTTACAAGGCGGATCTGGAGGGCCTTGCGGCGAAGGAAGACGAATTGCAGGCGGAAATCCGCAAGCGGATGCTCGTCATTCCGAACATCATTGACCCGTCTGTGCCGATTGGCAAGGATGACAGCCAGAACGTGGAAATCGAGCGCTTCGGTGAACCCGTCGTGCCGGATTTCGAGATTCCGTATCATGTGGATATCATGGAGCGCCTGCACGGCATCGACCTTGACAGCGCCCGCAGGACCTCCGGCAACGGCTTCTATTACCTCATGGGCGATATTGCTCGCCTGCACTCCGCGATTCTGTCCTATGGCCGTGATTTCATGATCGACCGCGGCTTCACCTACTGCATTCCGCCGTACATGATCCACGGCGACGTGGTGACGGGCGTGATGAGCTTCGCCGAGATGGAGAACATGATGTACAAGATTGAGGGCGAAGACCTCTATCTGATTGGTACGTCCGAGCACTCCATGATCGGCAAGTTCATTGACACGATTCTGGACGAAAGCCAGCTGCCGCAGACGCTGACCAGCTATTCCCCCTGCTTCCGCAAGGAAGTTGGCGCGCATGGCATTGAGGAGCGCGGCGTGTACCGCATCCACCAGTTCGAGAAGCAGGAGATGATCGTCGTCTGCAAGCCGGAGGACAGCCCGATGTGGTTCAACCGCCTGTGGCAGAACACCGTTGATTTCTTCCGCTCGATGGACATCCCGGTTCGCACGCTGGAATGCTGCTCCGGCGACCTTGCTGACTTGAAGGTGAAGTCGCTGGACGTGGAAGCGTGGTCTCCGCGCCAGAAGAAGTACTTTGAGGTCGGCAGCTGCTCGAATCTGGGCGATGCGCAGGCGCGCCGCTTGAAGATTCGCGTCAAGGGCGACGACGGCCGCAAATACTTCGCGCATACGCTGAACAACACCTGTGTTGCGCCGCCGCGTATGCTGATTGCCTTCCTCGAAAACAACCTGCAGGCTGACGGCCGCGTCCGCATTCCGGAAGCGCTGCGGATGTACATGGGCGGGAAGGAATATATCGGCTGATTGGGCTGAGAGGAAAATTGCAAAGGGACGGGTGCAGGGGGGTGCTCCTTGCACCTGTTTTGTATACACAATTATTCTGCATTGAGCAAAGGCAGTTTCACGAGCGAAGCTGCTGCAACAACAATAAATTTGCTGATATTTCCGTTGATATTTCTGCTGATTGATGATATAATATTCGTGTGAGAAAGGAGTTGACCACGATGACCTCTGTTATGAGCGCAATCAAGAACACTGTTCCGATTACCCAGTTCAATCGGGGACTTGCAGGAAAAATCTTTGAGGAAGTTAAGCAAACTGGTGCAAAAGTTGTCATGAAAAATAACACGGCAGAATGCGTTCTGCTTTCGCCGGAGGAATATGTACGGCTGATGGACGAATTGAACGATGCGCGTCTGCTGGCTGTGGCATCGGAGCGCATGGCGCACTACGACCCGTCGAAACTGATTTCCGAAGAAGAAATGAACCGTCGCCTTGGCGTTACTGAGGATGACCTCAAGGATTTTGAAAGCGTGGAAATTGAATGAACTGGAAACTTGAATACCTTCCGGAAGCCGAGGATGACTTCAAGGCGCTTGATGGCAGTCAGAGAAATCTTGTCCTGAAAGCAATTAAGAAGGTACAGCAGAATCCGCTGCCTGCGGACGAAAATGGCTATGGAAAGCTGCTTGGCAATCAAAACGGAAAAAACCTTGCTGGACTGCTGAAAATCAAGCTGCGCGCCGCTGGAATACGCGTCGTTTATCAGCTTCAGCGCACGGAAACGGCTATGCTGGTGATTGTCATCGGCGTGCGTGCGGATGAAGAAGTGTACGAAATTGCACAGAAAAGAGCCGCAAAGCATCATTTACTGGGGTGAACGCACAAGCTGGGTGCATGGAGCGCATTTTGCTCCTTGCCCCCGTTTTTTCTTTTCCACACGCCCTTCTTTTCCGCCGCCCGCCCGCATACCATCCATCAGCCGAATCAACGGGCAAGGAGGCGGACAAACATGAAACTTCCCAAACTTCCGAAACTTCCATCCCTCAAATCCCTTCATCTCCCCAGCCGCATCACGATGGAACGGCTGCTCATTGTCTCCGCGGCGGCGCTTGTAGTTGTCCTCGCCGTCCGCGGCGGACAGCAGACCCAAACCGCCATGCAGCAGACCGACTTCACCCCCGATGTCAGCACCCAAACCATCGCGGACGCATCGCCGGATGTCGAAATGACCGCTACCGTCTGCTGGTATGAGGACGGCGAGGGGTATCTCGTGCCGGTCACGCGCCAGATTCCGCTGCAGGACGGCGTGGCGAAGGCGACGCTGAGCCTGATGGTGAAGTCATCCGAGAATGACCTCGCGGCGGCACGGATGGGGCTGCGGAACGTTATTCCAGAGGGCGTTACGTTCGATTTGGACATTTCCGGCGGCAAGGCGCGCGTGGACTTGAGCAAGGAGGCGCTGAGCTGCCAGAACGCGGAGGAAGAGCTGCTGATGGTGCAGGGGACGGCGGCGGCGCTGTGCGGATTTGACACGGTGCAGGAGGTAACGTTCCTCTTTGACGGTCAGAAGCGCTCGCAGTTGACGCACGGGACGGACGTGTCGGGCGTGTTCAAGGCGGACAGCGTGAATCTGGAAAGCGTGGAGACGACGGCGAACCTGACAAATGCGTCGCGGGTGCAGCTGTATTTCCCGTCGGCGGACGGGCGGCTGATGGTGCCTGTTACGCGGACGGTGTTTTCCCCTGCTGACCTGACCACGGCAATGCTGGAACTGGCAAAAGGCCCGGAGAAGGACAGCGGGCTGGAAATTCCGCTGCCGAAGGACTGTGGTCTGCGGTCGGTGACGCTGAAGAACGGTGTCGCGACAATTGACTTCACAAAAGAATTTGCGTCCCTTGCGACGGCGGAGGACGCGAGCGCGGCGACAAGCCAGGCGCTCCGGGCAATTGTGTTCACGGCGAGCCAATTTCCGGGCGTGAAGAAAGTCGAGGTGCTGGTGGAAGGAAAGCCGTTTGAGGCACAGCCGTCGGCAGTAACGACGTTCGTGAATCAGGCGGACGAAGTGATGGCGCAGTATCCGGGGATGATTACGGTGGACTGATACTATTTCCTGCATTCGCGGCGCATCTTGGCGCATTCTCATTTGAAAATAGTATAAAAGGCGGGTGCGCGGAGCTTCAAACTCCATGCACCCGCTTTGCGTATATCAATAATTACTTCTTGTTTCCCCCGAACAGCCCCGTGATTCCGCCAAGAATCCCGCGCGTCACCTGCCGCGTCACTTCGCGGGTCGCGGTGTTAATCGCTGTATTCTGCACGCGCCCCAGCAATGAGTCGTTCTTCCGGGCGCGCGCGGCACGTTCTTCGCGCAGTTCATCCGCGTGCTTCCGGCGTTCTTCCGCCTGGCGTTCCTTCTCGGCTTTTTCAGCCGCTTTGCGCTGCTTTTCCGCCTCGCGCTCCTGTGCCTTCGTTGTTGTCGGCGCTGCTGCGGGCTGCGCCTGAGCCGGGACGTAATTGCCCGTCGCGGGGTCAAGCTGCATCGGCATCATCTTCTGCACATACTGCCCGCTTGCCGGGTCGTAGACCATCACCAGCATGTTCTGTACCTGCGGCTGCTGGACGGTCAGCACCGGGACAGGCTGCGCCTGACCTATCGGCTGCTGCTCCTGCTGATTCTGCCACGCCGGACGTGCGGGTTCGTCCGCCGCCATCCAGGCGGGACGCGGCGTGCTGCCCTGTGCGGCAGGCTGCTGAACAGGCTGTGCCTGACCCACAGGCTGAGCCTGAACCATCGGCTGCGCCTGAGCCATCGGCTGGGCAGCCTCGCGCTGCACATAATGCCCTGTCTGCGGGTCGAACACGAGGAACGCATCGGGGCGGCTGACCGTCGGCGCAGCGGTCGAAATCTGCGGCGCGGCGGCTTCCGGCGCGGGCATCTGCTCCTTCTGGAACGCACTTGCCAGCATTTCGTAGGCGGAAACGCGGTCAACCGGCGTGTCGTAAACGCCGCGGAAGGGGCTGGATTCGATGCACTCCTGCCGCACATCGCCGTCAATGGCGTTCATGGCGCTCTGCGGGGGAAGGATGGTCGCGCGCTCGACGATGCTCGGCGCACCGTCCGCATCGAGGAAGGAAACCAGCGCTTCGCCTGTTTTGAGCGTGGTGATGGCTTCTGCCGTATCGAACGCGGGATTCGCGCGGAAGGTCATCGCAGCGGTGCGGACGGCCTTCTGGTCAAGCGGCGTGTAGGCGCGCAGGGCGTGCTGGACGCGGTTGCCGAGCTGCCCCAGAATGCTCATGGGAATGTCGCAGGGGTTCTGGGTGACGAAATACACGCCGACGCCCTTGGAGCGAATCAGCCGGACGACCTGCTCCAGCGTTTCCAGCAGCGCCTTGGGGCAGTCGTCGAAGAGCAGGTGCGCCTCGTCGAAGAAGAACACCATGCGCGGCTTGTCCAAATCGCCGCATTCGGGCAGCAGCTCGTACAGCTCCGACAGCATCCACAGCAGGAAGGTCGAGTACAGCCGGGACTTGCGGTAGAGCACGTCCGCCGCGAGGATGTTGATAACGCCGCGCCCGCTTTCATCAAGCTGCATCCAGTCGGCGATGTTCAGCGCGGGTTCGCCGAAGAACGCATTGCCGCCCTCGTCCTCCAGCATGGCGACGGCGCGCTGAATCGCACCGACAGATGCCATGGACACGTTGCCGTAATCGAGCGTGTACTCCTTGGCGTGCTCACCGACGTAGGCAAGCATGGCCTTCAAGTCCTTGAGGTCGAGCAGGAGCATGTTCTCGTCATCCGCGACGCGGAAGAGGATGCTCAGCACGCCTGCCTGCGTGTCGTTGAGGTTCATCAGCCGCGCGAGCAGCGTCGGCCCCATTTCGCTCACGGTCGTGCGGACGGGATGCCCCTCTTTGCCGAACACGTCCCAGAACACGGTCGGGAACGTGCGGTACTCGAACGTCGGCACGCCGCACTGCGTCAGGCGATTGGCGATATTGTCGCTGTGTGTACCGGGCTGCACCATCCCGGCGAGATCGCCCTTGATATCCGCGAGGAACACGGGCACGCCCATGTCCGAAAATCCCTCTGCCAGCACCTTGAGGGAGACGGTTTTGCCCGTGCCGGTCGCCCCGGCAATGAGACCATGGCGGTTTGCCATCTGCGGCAGCAGGCAGACGGGGTGTTCGCCCGTTCCAAGCCAGATTTTGCCTTCGTAGAGCATGTGTGTTGTGTTCTCCTTTTTCCTTTTATAGTGGTACTATGGTACTTCGATGATTGTCTTTATCGCGGCAGGGGTTTCGCCTCTGCGGAGGCGACCAGAGGGCTTTGCGGTTGCCCTCCGGACTCCTTCGCACGCACACCCATGTTACTTGGATTTTATCGAAAATGCGATTAGTGGGTGTGCCGTTACTCCTTCTTCTCATCCATCTCCGCTGTGCGTTCCGAAATAATATACCGCGGACGCTGCTTGACTTCCAAGTAGATTTTGCCGATATATTCCCCGATGATACCGAGAAACAGGCACTGCATCCCGCCAACGAAGCATACCAGACAAGCCAGCGATGCCCAGCCAGCCACCGAATGCCCGGCAATCGCGGCAATCACTGCCCAGATAATGCCGATAAATGACAGAATCGTGATAAACAGCCCGGCGAAGAACACCATGCGAATCGGTTTGACCGATAGGCTTGTGATGCCGTCGAACGCCAGCCCCAGCATCTTCTTCAGCGGATAGTGGCTTTCGCCCGCAATGCGCTCGTGGCGCTCGTAAGAGACGCTGGTGGACTTGAACCCGACCAGCGGAACCATCCCGCGCAGATACAGGTTTACTTCACGGAATTTCGCCAATTCCTGCAGGGCACGGCTGGAAATCAGGCGATAATCCGCGTGATTAAAGACAACCTCCGCGCCCATTGCGCTGAGCAGCTTGTAGAAGCCTTCCGCCGTGAAGCGCTTGAAGAACGTGTCGGTATCACGCTTGGAGCGCACGCCGTAGACGATTTCGCAGCCGTCAAGGTACGCATCCACCATCGCGTCCATGGCGTTGATATCGTCCTGCCCGTCGCAGTCGATGCTGATGGTGATGTCGCAGCGGTCTTTCGCCTCCATCAGCCCTGCCCAGACCGCCCTTTGGTGCCCTCGGTTGCGGCTCTGCGCAATGCCTTGGAAGCACGGGTCTTTCGCGGACAGCGCCGTGATAATTTCCCACGTCTTGTCCTTGCTGCCGTCGTTGACGAACAGAATGCGGCTCTCGTCGCTGATTTTCCCCGCGTCTGCGAGCTGACGCACCTTGTCGCGGAACATGCCGCTGGTAATCGGCAGTACGCTTTCTTCGTTGTAGCAGGGAATCACAATATACAATACAGGCTTGTGTGCCACGCAGAAACACCTCCAGTATGGTTGATTATGCCTTATTATAGCACATTTTCTCCTGCTTGAACAGGTTCTTTTTGCAACAGTTTCGACGCAATTATTGTTCACAAAATATTTACAAACACTTCCGACATTCGTTACAAAGTCGTGCTATGATACGGAAAGTACTCCAAGAGGGGTGCGGCTATCAAAGGAAGTGTGCTTATGAATCAGGCGGCAATTGGTCAGTATATCGCAGGCAAGCGCACTGCGCAAGGGATGACGCAGGAGCAGCTGGCGCAGAAAATTGGCGTATCGCAGAAATCCTTGATGCGCTGGGAAACGGGCAAACGTCTGCCCGATGCTGACGCGGTGGAAGCGCTCTGCACGGCGCTGGGGATCACCCTGCCGGAACTGCTCAACGGCAAGGATTCGCCGCAGAAGGAAGAAATGCAGCTGACGCATGACGCACAGATGCTTGACCTGCTGCGCCGGATGCAGCGGACGGTCTACGAGCAGCATATTCTCTACGGCGTTCTGCTGATTCTGCTGGGCATCGCGAGCAACGCATTGTCTGCGCTGGTCGGCGGCAGCCATGTCAAGGAATTCTTTTCGGGTGTGCTGATGGGGATGTCCGTTGCGGAAATGCTGGCGGGGGTCGTCATCGTTGCCATCCATGTGATTCACGGAAAATGCGAGGAGTAATTAGCAATTAGAGAAATCGAGAAATCAATGCGCATTCTGCATTGCGAATTGCGCATTGAAAAGCGGCCGCGTGACCGCTTTTTTCGTTTTGGGAAATCGCAGAAACATGCCTTTTTTCCTTGACCCCTTCGGCATTCCGATGTATAATAAACAATGGTGTATTAGCGCATTGAGCAGAATGGGGTGAGTGTTCTGTACGCACAGGTAATTGTGGACATTGTGCATGAGAATGTTGCGCACACGTTTACCTACCGCATTCCGGACGGCATGACGCTCACCGCCGGACAGCGCGTGGAAGTTCCGTTCGGGCGGATGCGCAAGGAGGGGGTCGTTCTCTCCCTGACGCAGGAGACGGACGTGCCGCCGGAAAAGCTCCGCGATATCCTCCGCCCGCTGGAGGATTATGCCGCTATCTGCCCCACGCTGCTGACGCTCGCCCAGCAGATGGCGGACGACGTGCATTGCCCACTGGCGGAAACGCTGCGGCTGATGCTGCCTGCCCAAATGCGCGGTGGACGCATTCAGGTGAAAACGCAGACGGTCGCGCAGGCAGCGAAGCCGCGCGAAATGCTGGAAGCGGCGGCACTGGCGGAGAAACGCTCGCCGAAACGGCGTCTGCTGCTGACGGTCTTATCCGACGGGCGGACGCACCCGGTGGAGGAATTGAAGCTGCTCGTCCGCGAGCCGCTGCAAGCGCTGCGCCAGCTGGAAGCAGCGGGGCTAATTGCCCTGCGGGAAGAAGAAGTGCTGCGCCGGCCGGGCGGCAATACGCCGGACACCGCCGTCCCTGACCCGCCCCTCACGCCGGGGCAGGAGGAAGCGCTGTCTGTCATGCTGCCGGATTTGCGCAGTGGACAGGGGAAATACCTGCTCCACGGTGTGACGGGCAGCGGCAAAACCGAGGTGTTCATCCGCCTCGTGCGCCAGACGCTCGTGCAGGGGAAATCCGCCATGATTCTCGTGCCGGAAATCGCCCTTACGCCGCAGATGGTGCGCTGGTTCCGCGCGCGCTTCGGGCCGGAGACGGCGGTTTTGCACAGCCGCCTCACCGATGGCCAGCGCTGCGACGAATGGCGGCGCATCCGCCTGGGCTATGCGCGGGTGGTGGTGGGGGCGCGCAGCGCGGTCTTTGCCCCCGTCGAAAATCTGGGTCTCATCGTGATTGACGAGGAGCACGAGCAGACCTAC